>ENA-OWMB01000448-OWMB01000448.1-metagenome-genome-assembly--contig:-NODE-448-length-16383-cov-3.088988_pt1 | contig 16383 bp, 15 predicted proteins | sample MGYA00245353_ERZ651112 | MGnify/ENA primary metagenome ERZ651112 (study PRJEB26857, sample SAMEA4031773) | metagenome | biome: human; feature: oral; material: saliva | place: Philippines | collected 2014...
TGATGATGTAGTCAGTCAGAGCGGGGGAGCCCATTTATTGAGCCGCGTCTGCCGACCTTTATGCTATCGCCAAATTTCTTATCACAAGTTGGCTCAGCCACGACGCAAAATTTGGGCAAATCCCCTATCTCACGCAGATATTCAAGTGCCAAAGGCGTGCCATAAGTGCCATCGCCCTCTTCGTCACTTGTTAAGATGAGGCTTAGCTTACCATCAAATTTTGCATCTTTAGCAGCACAAACAAAGGCAGCCACGCCACTTTTCATATCCTGAGCACCCCTTGCGTAGATGTAGCCATCTTTTTCTAGCGGGGTAAATGGCTCGCTCTCCCAGCCATCTCCTGGAGGCACGACATCAACGTGTCCTGCAAAGGCTAGATGCTCGCCGTCTCCATAAATTTTAGAAAGTATGAGATTTTTTGTGCCGTTTTTTTCTATAAATTTAGCCTCAAAATCAGGCAAAAATTTAGCGATAAACTCCAAACTCCCAGCATCATCTGGCGTGATAGAGCAAAATTTCAAAAGCTCTTTTAAAAAGCCAACTACCACTAAAACGCCTTTTTAGAAGGAATTCCCAAGTAAAATCCCTGGAATTCGTCGATGCCTATCTCCTTACAGACGTTAAAGATTTCTTTAGAATGAACATACTCTGCGATCGTTTTTATGCCAAGATCCTTTGCAAATGCCACGATCGCGCTTGCGATGGCGTATGAGTCTTTATTGATATCGATATCTTTGATGATAGAGCCATCGATCTTCACGTAGTCTGGCTTGATCTTTATGATGTAAGAGAAATTTGAGTAGCCAGAGCCAAAGTCATCGATCGCTATCATAGCGCCCATGCTCTTTGCTCGCTCGACAAAGACTGAGACGCGCTCAGCACTCTTTAGCTCCTCGTCTTCAACTATCTCAAAAACTATCCTGCCAGCGACATTGTGCTTATTTAGTAAATTTAAAACCAGCGCAGAGACGTCGCCATCTATCATATCTCGGCTGCTTAAATTTATAGAAAGAACCAAATTTGGATCTTCAGTGAGGTGCTCAAAGCACTTTTTAATGAGCTGTTTTTCAAGGTCTGCGTAACGCTTGATACGCTTTGAGATATCCAAAAATACGCTTGGCGAGATGACGTCGTCGCGGTCTAAAATTCTTATCAAGCATTCATATTTTATAGGGATCTTTTTCTCGTCAAATATCGGCTGAAAATACGGCACAATGTTATCATTTATCGTGGCGTTTTGGATCAGCTTTGAGCGCTCGATCTGATTTGCGTATTCATCTTTTTGACTTAGCCCTTTAAAGTAGCAAACATAGTCTTTATCAAGCGTCTTGGCTGATTTTAACGCGATGGTTGCCTTTCTTAGAGTCTGATCGCTATCAAGCGCAAAGCCTATGGTGTTGTGAATTTCTATATCATCGACCTCTACGCCGTTTTCATCTTTTATGCTAAGCATCCTGCCTTTAAAGATATCTAGTAAATTTTCAGCAAGCTCTTCGTATCTGTCTATAAAGTCGTTATTATCTTCGACCAAAGCAAATCTGTCCGCCTCGATACAATAAGCCTTCATATTCTCATTTTTGGCAAATTCTTTGATGAGATTTGCCATCTGTTTTAGTATCTGGTCGCACACGTATTTGCCGTAGTAGTCGTTCATCTTGCCAAAATCATCGATATCCATAAGTATCACTTTTGGATATTTATACTCGCTCACATCTTTTATGAGCGCTGCCTTGTTAAAAAGTCCAGTCATCGGATCGATATATAGCCTCTCTTTTAGTTCAGCGATCTTAATAGTGCTCTCTTCTTTTACTTTTAGATAGTCAAATTTGATGTTTAGATACTTAAATACAAACCAAAGACAGACCGCAAGCCCTAAAAATAGACCGATCGAGCTTAAGATCAAAGTAAGAGCCATATTTTTCATCAGCCACTGAAAATAAAATTCATCGCTAGTGCCAGTTATCCTTTGATCGATATGCGCTTTAAAGCCTAAAATATAGTCGTTCACGGCGACAAACATACATACTTTGGCGCTGTTTTCTGGCAAAATTTCAGCCTTGAAATAATTCTTTTGAAAATCATGCGAGTAGATGTCGCCACAGCTCTTGTCTTCGTAGTCTTTACCAACGAGGCTTTTGTCTGAAGAGGCTTCTATCTTAAAGCCGTTTTTGCCATTTTCTTTTAGCAAAAAGACATCACCAAAGGCGGCATTGCTTATGTAGTTTTGAAAATCTAAGACACTAAATTTACTTATATTTTTAAAGTAATTCACATATTGATCTGTTAGATACTCAGTCTTTTTTTTGAGGTCAAAGTTGTTTGTAGAGAGCGCGTTATTGTATTTATATGAATAGACAGTTAAATTTTCAATTACAAAGAAAGCAAAAAGCAAAACCACGACCAAAGTGACGGTTTTAACCATACTAAAGTGCTTTTTTTGCGATTCGTCGCCTGGCATAAAGTTTAAACTTCCTTTCTTAAATTTAAATTTTTCTACTGGATTATATCCAAGCTAAATAAAAAATTTCTTTCATTTTTTAATTAAAAATTTAGCTCAAAGCTTAACGATCTTTGCACCGTATCCGCCTTGATTTGCCGGTGCATCGTGAAATTCTTTCACGCTTGGATGCTCTTTTAAGAAATTTTTAACAGCAAAGGCAAGCTTGCCAGTGCCGATGCCGTGAAATACGCTAACTTCATCAAATCCCATAACAAGACTATCTGAGATAAATTTATCAAGCTTTGCTATCGCCTCATCAGCTCTCATACCGTGCAGATCAAGCGAGAGCGAGGCCGTTTTTGGCTTATCTACACTTAAACTTACGCCACCTTTTTTAGGCAAGACTACTTCGTTGCCATTTTTTCTTAAAAGCTCGAGTGGCACGCGCAAATTTATGCCATTTGACTCGATCATCGCGTCATTTTTAGAAATGCTTAAAACCGTGCCTTTGATATTTTCATACTTCACTCTATCGCCTACTTTTAGGCTCTCGCGCTCAGTTTTTTTAGGCTTAACGATGGCAGCTTTTTTCTCATTTGCCACGTTTAGCGCCCTTTGCTTGTCTTTAATGTCCTTGAAATTTATAACAGCTTTTGCCGCATTTATCGCTTCAAAATACTCTTTTTCAAGGCGCGAAATAGTCGCATTTAGCTTGATCTCATTTTTCTCTTTTAGCTCTTTTTGCTCCTCAAGCAAGCGCTCCAGCCGCTCCTCTTTTGCCGTGACCTCTTTTATCCCCTCATCAAGCTTGGTTTGTAAATTTAGCGTCTTTGTGATGATCTCGTTTAAATTCTCTTTATCTTCGCCGTAAATTTTCTTAGCCTGCGCCACTAAATTTTGAGATATGCCGTATCTTGCCGCCGTTTCAAAGGCATAAGACTTGCCGATCGTGCCCTTTAAAAACTCAAATTTAGGCCTTTGAGCCGCCTCGTCGTAAAGTGCCGCCACTAGCTCAACCTCTGGATTTTTAGCTAACAACATCGCAAGGCGCTTGTGGTGGGTCGTGATGATCATTTTGATATCTTGAGTGATGAGGCGCTCTATCATGACGCCATACAAGCTCGCAGCCTCCTCAAAATCGGTGCCAAGCTCGATCTCGTCGATACCGATGATGATCGATTTTTTAGTAAAAAGCCTTGCAAAATGCACCATCCTGCCAGCAAAGGTCGAGATGTCGTTTTTCACGCTTTGCGGATCTTCTATGATCGCGTCAAATTCTTTAAAAGAGCCGATCGTTGAGCGGTTTGCGTCGATACGCATAGGCAGCAGATACTTTGCAAGCAGCGTGGCTGAGATGATTGATTTTAAAAGCATCGACTTACCGCCAGCATTTACGCCGGTAATGAGGAGCACCTTTTTACTAAAATCCACACTCACGCTCTTTGGGTTTTTTAGCGCTGGATGGGCAAACTTTTCAAGCTTTATGACGTGCGAGCTATTTGGCAAAACAAACTCATAGTCACGTGATCTAGCCAAATTTACACGAGCCTGATATGCGTCAAACTGATCAAAAGCGTTATTTATAAATTTCAAAAAGAGCAGGCTCTTGCTCATCTGCAGGCTAAATTTCTTGCAGTGCTCAAAAATGATCTCCTCTTTTCTATCAAGTAGCTCGCTTTGCTCCTTTTTTAGGCGCTCAGTGCTTGCAGGTGCGACGTAGAAGTAGCCGCCTGAGCTTCTAGCAATCACGGTGCCTTTTAGGGCGTGATTAAAGCCGCCACGCACTAAAAGTGCCTCTTGCGAGTTGATGTAGTGCGTCTGGGTATCGACTAGATAGGGCGTGATGTGCTTTGAGTAGATGAGCTTTTTAAGCTCAGCGTCGATCTGGCGCTTTTTCTCGCTAAATGCCTGCTTTATCGCAGCAAATCTCTCATCCACGCTGTCGCTAAACTCGCCGTTTTCATCAAAGCTGTTTGCCATATGGCTCATCGCTTCAGGGATTTCAACCTTTGCGATCCACTCGCCAAGCCTGCCTTCAAATTTTTGCTTTTTTAGATATGAAAAATACTTAATGATCTTTGCAAACTCGTAAATTTCGCTGATGTGAAGCACTGCTTGCTTGCTAAGTCTCATAAGCGCATCATCAAGCTCTTTTATCTCGTCAGGTGCCTTAAAATCATACTTTGAAAGCTCACTAATGTTTTCAAAGTGGATTTTGCTGTCGCCTTGTAAAAATAGCGGTTTTTGCCTTGCTAAAAAGGAGTTAAATTTATCCAGATACTCGCCAAGATCTAGCTTTAAAAATATCTCTTCAGTCATTGCTCACAACTTTTTATAGGCACGATGACGCCTGAGAGATCACTAAATTCTCGTTTTGGTAAAAATGACGCCGTGCCAAATTCGTAGTTAAATTTCTCAGCGCTCACGTTGTATTCGCCACATTTTAGTGTTTTACCTTGTTTAAAATCGCTAACTAGCTTTGAGATAGCGTCCTCGTTTTTTGATAAATTTTGCTCGTAAAAATAGACGCAAACAAGGATCGCTACAAGCACCGCACTAACAAGCGCTTTAACGCCTTTGCTGATCTTTTCATCTTTTATCGCCCAGATCGCTCCAAAAAGTAGCATCACGCCGGCGATTATTATCAAATTTCTTACCATTTCACGCCTTTATACTTTGCAATGAGCTCTTTATAAAGCTCAGCATGAGGCTTGATCTTTTCTAAAATTTCAGCCCTAACCTCGCTGATATCTTGCTTTTCAACCAGCAAGCAAACGGCAAGATACGGGGCATTTTGCAGCATCTCTTTTATCTGGGCGCTATTTAGCTTTTGCGACCTTGCAAGCGCGATCAAGATATCTTTTTTGCCTAAATTTATAAGGCTAGAAATTTCTTCTTCGCTAAGCTCTTTTTCTTTTATCTCTTTTAAAATTTCATTTTCATCTTGAGGCTTAAAAGTGCTTAGATTCATTAATATCCGCCTCTTAGTTGCACGCTGATATCGCCCGCTCCAAAGCCAACTACGATGCCGTCACTTAGGCGGTTTTTCACGCCAAATTCATCTGTAAATTCTATCCCCTCTTCAACCCTCTCGACCTTGTCTGTAAAGATCGGGTTATACTCGCTAAATTCGCTCTTCATATCAACTTCGATCGGATTTTCTCCAGCTGCATAAACTGGCAAGATGACAAGCTCATCAACGCCCTTAAAGCACTCTTTAAAGCCAGGTAAATTTGTGCTAAGTCTTGTGTAGCGGTGTGGCTGAAATATCGCTGTGACGCTGTTTATGCCTAAAATTTTGGCGTATTCAAAGACTGATTTTAGTGTCGCTTTTATCTCGGTTGGATGGTGCGCGTAGTCGTCTATTAGGACGAAATTTTTGTTTGCGCTAAGTATGTCAAAACGCTTTTTGATGCCTTTAAAATTTAGTAAATTTTCTCTGATGTCTTTAAGCGGCGTCTCGTGCATCGCAGCAAGGATAGCCAAAGATGCGTCTATGGCGATGTGCTCGCCCATGCCAAAGGCTTCAAATTTGCCTAAATTTTTAAGGTTAAAGCTGGTGTATGGCTGATAGTCTCTTACAACCATCGTAAGCTCCGTGATATCGGTGCTTGGATAAAGCCTGATCGCATCAAGCTTAAGCGTGCTCAAAAACTCGTCCTCAGCGTTTATCACTCTAACTTTCGCGCGCTCCAAAAAGCCCTTGTATGCTGCGTAAAATTTAGCTAGATCGTAGTCATAGTGCTCCATGTGCTCTGGCTCTGCGTTTGTGACGATGGCTAGATATGGGTTTGAGTTTAGAAAGCTAGAATCGCTCTCATCAGCCTCAAATACGACGTTGTCGCTTTTGGCGTAGCGCATATTTGAGCCAAACTGCTTTGAGATGGCGCCGATGATGACTGAGCCTTCTATTAGGCTTGCTAGCATCGCTGAAGTTGTGCTCTTGCCGTGTGCGCCAGCAACTGCAAAAACGCACTTATCTTCAAGCACATAAGGCAAAATTTCTTTTCTTGAAAAGCACTTTATGCCCTTTCTTCTAGCCTCCACTAGCTCGATGTTGTCCTCTTTTATCGCAGCTGAATAGACCACAAAGTCTTGGTCTTTTATCGCCTCTTTGCAGTGCGGCGTGATGACCTCGATGCCTTCATCTTTTAGTTCTAGCGTCGTTTTGCTCTCTTTGATATCGCTGCCACTTATCTTGTGGCCTTTTTCGTGTAAAAATCTAGCGATGGCTGAGATGCCGATGCCGCCGATGCCTATGAAATGGACTTTTTTGATCTCGTTGTTTAGCTCTTGCAAATTTTATCCTTAAGTTTTTCGTGATTTTAACAAAAACTACTAAATTTAAGGCTGAAAAATGGCTTTTATTTGCTTAAGCTAAAGCTTTCATCTATCAGGTCAAAAACGGTTTTTTGTGAGATTTTGGAGTTTAAATTTACGCTTATCCAGTGCTTTTTATTCATGTGATATGCTTTAAAAATTTGCCTCTCATCAACTAGCACCATGGCTAGATCTGGGCTACATTTTAGATTTAAAACCTCTATCATCTCGTCACTTTTAAGGCCAAGCTTACTAGCGCTTAACTGCATAAGTAGCGCAAACCACTTCTTGTTTTTCTTGTGACGAAAGACACTAAATTTTGGATATTTTGGGAAAATTTGCTCCCCTAAAATGTCAAATTTCTCTTTTATATATTTTTCAACGTCACTTCGTTTCAAATTTCACTCCGAAATTCCTTTGCAAAAGCACTCATTTTCGTGATCATCGATGACGCCAACGCCTTGTAAAAACGAGTAGATGATCACAGCGCCTACAAATTTAAAGCCACGCTTTTTCATATCTTTTGAGATGCGCTCTGAGAGTTCGCTACTTGCTGGCATGTCCTTAGCGCTTTTTATGTCATTTATCACGCGCTTGCCATTTGTAAATTTATAGATGTAGTTATAAAACGAGCCAAACTCGGCGCAAAGCCCTAAAAAAGCCTTGGCATTTTTTGGCAAAGAGTAAATTTTAAGGCGGTTTTTGATCGCTCTATCATCGCTTAAGAGGCTTTGAAGCTTTGCCTCGTCATAGCTAGCGATCTTTTTTGCGTCAAAACCGTCTAAAATTTGAGCAAGCCCAGCTCTTTTTCGTAGCACATAGTCCCAGCTAAGGCCAGCTTGAAAGCCCTCTAAAATGAGCATCTCAAAGAATTTCTTATCATCTTTGACCGCCCTGCCCCACTCATGGTCGTGATAGCTCCTGCTAAATTCGCTCTTATCCGCCCAGGCGCAGCGCTTCATCTTTTAAATTTAGCCTCTATCTGCATAAAGCCCCAGGTGCTTCTAGCCTCGTTAAGCTCCTTTTTACTAAGCTCATCGATCATCATCTCTTCATTTTTGCCAAGCCTGTTCTTAACCTCGCCAAATGGGCTAATGAGCATCGAATCACCATAAAAACTCCACTGCTCGTCCTCGCTCTTGTGGCTTCCCACGCGATTTACGCGAAGCACATAAACGTTGTTTGTAAAGGCTCTAACCTTTAAAAGCTCCTCCCAGCGCGCCTGCGAGAAAAACGTGCAAGCCGTTGGCACAAGCACGATATCGACCTTTTTAGCGCTCATATACGCCCAGCACACATCAAAATGCGCCTCGAAGCCAAACATGACGCCAACCTTAAATTTATCGTATGTAAAGATAGGTAAATTTAGCTCATCGCTTGCATTGCTAAAGAACTTCGCCTCATTCCAATGCGCGTATGGCATGAGAATCTGCTGATCGTATAGCTTTACTTGAGTTTGGCTAAATTTAGCTAGGCTTTTAAATATCTCCTTGCCTTTTAAATTTATGATAGGTGCGATGATGTTTAGATCATACTTTTTTGCCATCGCAAAGAGCGCCTCTTTTTTGCGCTCGCTCTGCTCTTTTATGAGGCTTTTTGGCATGGTGGCAAGCTCTTTAAAGAAGCTATTTAGCACGTATTCGCCAAGCACAACCAGCCTTGCGTTTTCATCCGCGCAAATTTTAAGGTAATAATCAAGCCTCGCCTCGCTTAAAGGCTGCGTTGGTAGCTGAAGGGCGCAAATTTTACTCATCATCCACCTGCTTTATGCTAAGTTTTGCGTTTTCTAAAATTTCTCTTGCCTCGTTTAAGAGTTTTTTTCCCTGCTCGTGCAGCTTTATGCTGTTTTCTAAGCTCACATCATCTTTGTTTAGATCGTTTAAAATTTTATCAGCAAGGGCTAATTTCTCTTCAAAACTTTGCTCTTTTTGCTCCATTTTCTATCCTTTTAATATATTTTTTATATATCCATCAAATTTTTCTATCTCGACCAAAAAGGCGTCGTGGCCGTAGTTGCTATCTATCTCTACAAAATTTGTCTTTGCGCCTCTGCCCATCTCGCAAAGTGCGTCATAAATTTCTCTCATGCAGCTTGGCGGAAAGAGTAGATCGCCTTTGAAAGCGACTAGATGCAGATTTGCTTTGATCGGCGCAAGGGCGTCTTTTAGGCTATTGTAGTGCCTTGTGCAGTCAAAGATATTCATCATCTTTACGATGTATAGGTAGCTTAGCGGGTCAAACCTCTTTGGGAAGTTGTAGCCGTTATACTCCATGTAGCGATCGACCTGAAAATGTCCAAAAAGATCGTAAAGGCCGTCGGTTTCGACGTAGTTTCGTCCAAATTTTTTATCCATGCTATCAGGGCTTAAGAAGCTGATGTGCCCTGCCATCCTGCCGTAAGCCATGCCTTTTAGCCCATTTTTTCTTATAAATTCCACGTCGTATTCGCCGTTTTTGAAATTTTCATCATTTAAAATGGCTTCGATGGCGATTTTATTAAACGCTATCGCCCAGGGCTTCGTCTGATAGGTGCTTGCAAGCATTATGATATCTTGCGCAAATTCTGGAAACTCGATAGCGTAGCAAAGTGCCTGCATACCGCCAAGACTGCCGCCTATCACGGCTCTTGCCCTTGTGATGCCAAGCTCGCTAAATAGCCTCATCTGCGCCTTTACCACGTCGCTTATGGCAAGGACTGGGAAATTTAGCCTATACTCTTTGCCGCTACTTCTATCCACGCTTAGCGGCGAGGTCGAGCCAAAGCACGAGCCTAAGATATTTACGCAAATAACGTAAAATTTATCCGTATCGACCGCCTTTTTACTGCCTATTAGCCCGTCCCACCAGCCAGCTTTCTCATCGCCTGCGTATGTGCCAGCAGCGTGGTGCGAGCCAGTTAGGGCGTGACAGATCACGATAACGTTGCTTTTATCAGCATTTAGCGTGCCGTAAGTCTCATAAATAAGCTTGAAATTTGATAGCATACGGCCACTCTCAAGATAGAGTGGCTCGTTAAATTTAATAGTTCTAGTTTGCAGGTCTAACACTAATTAACTTTGTAGTTTGGTGCCTCGTGAGTGATAACTACGTCGTGGACGTGGCTCTCTTTTAGTCCTGCGCTTGTTATCTCGACAAATTCAGCTCTTTCTTGAAGAGTTGGGATATCTTTTGCGCCAACATAGCCCATAGCGCTTCTTAGGCCGCCTATTAGCTGATGGATCACATCTTTTATGCTGCCAGCAAATGGCACACGGCCTTCGATGCCTTCAGGCACAAGCTTGTCTTGAGCGGTGCCCTCTTGGAAGTAGCGGTCCGAGCTGCCCTTTGTCATAGCGCCTATTGAGCCCATGCCGCGATATACTTTGTACTGGCGACCTTGGAATGTTATAAGCTCGCCCGGGCTCTCCTCGCAACCTGCAAGCAAGCTACCAGCCATAACGCAAGCAGCACCTGCTGCAAGGGCTTTTGCCACGTCGCCTGAGTATTTTAGTCCGCCGTCAGCGATAACTGGGATGCCATATTTCGCTGCTTCGCTTGCGCAGTCGTCAATAGCTGAAATTTGAGGCACGCCAACGCCAGCAACGATCCTTGTAGTGCAAATAGACCCTGCTCCAATGCCCACTTTTATGCCGTCAGCTCCTGCTTCTGCTAGGTCTTTTACGGCTGCTGGATTTGCGATATTGCCAGCTATGACATCGACATTAAAATTTGCTTTTACCTCTTTTAAAGTGTCGATGATGCCCTTTGAGTGGCCGTGAGCTGAGTCGATGACGATGACATCTACGCCAGCATCAACTAGCGCTTTAGCGCGGTCTATCTGACCCACGCCAATAGCCGCAGCCACGCGAAGTCTGCCGTAGCTATCTTTGTTTGCGTTTGGATACTCTTTGCGTTTTTTTAGATCTTTTATGGTGATAAGTCCGTCAAGTCTGCCGTCTTTATCGACGATAGGTAGCTTCTCAACTCTGTTTTGAGAGAAAATTTTCTCCGCATCATCAAGCGTGCAGCCCTTTGGTGCAGTGATAAGCGGTGCTTTTGTCATGCGGTCTTTTACCAAAGTGCTCATATTTGTCTCAAATCTCAAATCGCGGTTTGTTAAAATTCCTATTAGTTTGCGGTCTTTGTCGATGACTGGAACGCCTGAAATATGAAGATCTGACATAAGGCTTAGAGCTTCAGCCACGGTCGCTTCTGGATTTATAAAGATAGGATCGATGATGACGCCACTTTCGCTTTTTTTGACGCGTTTGACCTCTTTTGCTTGGCTTTCGACGTCCATATTTTTGTGGATGACGCCGATGCCACCGAGCCTTGCCATCATGATAGCAGTTCTATGCTCAGTCACCGTATCCATCGCAGCAGAGACGATCGGGATATTTAGCGTGACATTTTTGCTGATCCTGGTTTTTACATCAACTTGCTTTGGCAAAATTTCAGAGTATTGCGGCACAAGAAGCACATCCTCAAATGTTAAAGCTCTCTTTACTATCTTCATATTTTTATCCTTTTATTAAATTTTCTAGGCTCTTAGCACCATTTATCAAGGTCTGTTCGTCCCACGCTTTTGCGATGAGCTGGGCGCTCACGTTTAAATTTTGATCATCTTTGCCAACTGGCACAGAGATAGCTGGTAGGCCTGCTAAATTTACGCTGATCGTGTAAATGTCGCTTAGATAGGCTTGAAGCGGATCGCTGTGTGCTCCAAATTTATAAGCTGTGCTTGGAGCAACTGGCATGAAGATGAGATCATTTTCTTCTAAAATTTTCTCGTACTGAGCTTTTATATGCGCTCTTGCTTTTTGCGCTTTGATGTAGTAAGCGTCGTAATATCCGCTACTTAGTACAAATGTACCAAGCAAAATTCTTCTTTTTACCTCTTCGCCAAAGCCTTCAGAACGCGAATTTACATACAGCTCTTTTAAATTTCTAGCATCTGCGCGTCTGCCGTATCTCACACCATCGTAGCGGCTTAAATTTGCGCTTGCCTCTGCGGTTGCTATGATGTAGTAGGCAGCGACATCATATTTTGAGTCTTCAAAATTTGTGTAAGTTACGCTGTGACCGTGTGATTTTAGCTTTTCTATAGCTAAATTTAAAGCAGCTTTTGTCTGCTCGCTTGCGTTTTCGACGTAGTTTTTGATGACACAAATTTTTAGTTTTTTGTTGCCATCTATCTTGTCGCTAACGCTCACAAACGGCACATCTGCGCTCGTGCTATCTTTTGGATCATGTCCAGCGATCGCGTCATATAAAATAGCTGCGTCTTCTACGTTTTGAGCGATAGGTCCTATTTGATCAAGGCTACTTGAGTAGGCACCAAGGCCATATCTGCTCACTCTGCCATAAGTTGGCTTAAGTCCTACGCATCCGCAAAATGCCGCTGGCTGGCGGATCGAGCCACCAGTGTCGCTACCAAGTGCGGCTACTGCAAGGCCAGCTGCAACTGCTGCTGCTGAGCCACCGCTACTGCCACCTGGGACGTGAGCGTGATTTAGTGGGTTTAGTGTTTTGCCATAAAATGAGCTCTCAGTCGTGCTTCCCATCGCAAATTCGTCCATATTTGTGCGGCCAAATGGAGCTAAATTTTTGCCAAGTAGCTTCTCGATAACGGTTGCATTATATGGTGCTACGTAGCCTTGTAAAATTTTAGAAGCGCACGTGACGCTCCAGCCTTTTACTTGGATGTTGTCTTTTATAGCGATAGGCACGCCCTCGCCTAGTTTTGCGATCTCTAAATTTGCTAGCTGCTCGACATAAGCGCCAAGCTCTTTTTCTTTTATGATCTTTGCCTCAAGCTCGGCTCTTAAATTTTTTATCTCTTCAGCTGAAAATTTCAAAGCTTCTTTTAAAGTTACCACTATTTTTATCCTTTAAATTTATTAACCAAAAATATGCCAAACAAGCTAACAACGACCACCGCAGCGATCGTTGCGACTATGATAGTTGCGCTTACTGGCTCACTTAGCACTTATGACCTCTTCACATCTTGGGCATAGCGCATCTTCTTTGCTAGCGTTAAATTTCCAGCATCTTGGGCATTTGTGAAGGTTGCTTGCTATGATCTTAAATTTATCGCCCTCCAGCTCAAACTCGGCTAGTGGCTCGCTATCATCATAAGCTCTAACTGAGCTTACCATGTAAAGATCGGCCACTTCGCGCTCGTCGTAGCTTGTGATGTTGTGGCTAGTTGTCTCTAGGCTTAGCTCTAGAGTTGATTTTATCTTTTTGTCCTTTTTAAGAACATCCACGATCTCGTTAAATTTCTCCCTGCTGGCAAAAAGCAGCTCATCTTCAAAGCTAAGATCAAATTTGATAGGCTCATAGACTAGATCAAACGCGTCTTTTGCCTCGCCTTTGATGATCTTTGGAGCGTAGTCCATCACCTCATCGACGGTGTAAGTAAGCGTTGGAGCGATGAGTGGCAAAAGTGCCTTTGTGATGATCGCCATCGAACTTTGAGCTGATCTTCTTCTTGGGGCGTCTTTTGCGTCGCAGTAAAGTCTATCTTTGCAAACGTCAAGATATACGCCGCTAAGATCGGCTGATAGGAAATTTAAAAGGATGTTAAAGCCCTTTGAAAAGTCATAATTTCTAAAGCAAGCGCTCGCCTCGTCAAAGACCTTTTTAGCGCGCGCCAATATCCACTTATCAAGGATATTAAACTCTGTATTTAGGCTCTCAAGATCATTTACGTTTGCTAGTAAAAAGCGGATCGTGTTGCGGATTTTGCGGTATTGCTCGCTTATTTGTTTTAATATATCTTCGCTTATCTTTAGGTCGCCTGAGTAATCACTCATGCCAACCCAAAGGCGTAAAATTTCCACGCCGTGAGTCTTAGCCACGTCTTGTGGAGCGATGACGTTGCCCTTACTCTTGCTCATCTTCTCGCCCTTGGCATCGACTGTAAAGCCGTGAGTTAGGATGCTCTCATAAGGTGCGTGAGAATTTATAGCTGTGCTTACTAGAAGCGAGCTTTGAAACCAGCCGCGGTGCTGGTCTGAGCCCTCTAGATACATGCTTGCAGGGTATTTGCCAGCGTCGTAGTTGTCGCTTTGCAAGACCGCATGCCACGTCGAGCCGCTATCAAACCAAACGTCAAGGATGTCCATCACTTTTTCTAAATTTTCAGCCTTGTATTTTGTGCCCTTTGGTAAAAGCTCGTCTATGCTTAGCGCCCACCACGCATCAGCGCCTTTTTCTTTAAAGATAGCCACGATGTGGTCTAAAATTTCACTATCAAATATAACTTCTTTTGTCGCTTTATCTCTGAAAAACGCGATAGGCACGCCCCAGTCACGCTGACGAGAGATGCACCAGTCTGGGCGATTTTCTATCATCGAGCCTATTCTTTTTATGCCTACGCTTGGGTAAAATTTAACCTTTTCAAGCTCTTTTAGCGCTGTTTGTCTAAGCGTTTTGCCGCCTAGTTTTGCCTCGTCCATAGCTATAAACCACTGCTTTGTGGCTCTATAAATGACAGGCTTGTGCGTTCTCCAGCAAAATGGATAAGAGTGTCTAAATTTAGAGACGCTAAGCAAGCTTTTGCCAAGTAGCTCTAAAATTTTCTCATTTGCTTTAAAGATGTGCATACCGACAAACTCATCTACCACGTCACTTCTAAATAGTCCGTGATGTTTTATGCTCTCATCGTAGCAGCCACCATCATCAACTGGCATCAAAATTTCACTAAAGCCATATTTCAAACATACGTAGTAGTCGTCCTCGCCGTGTCCTGGAGCTGTATGAACAAGTCCAGTACCCCCATCCATCATGACGTGATCGCCTAGTAAAAATTTAGACTTTCTGCCGTTTAGTGGATTTATCGCGTGAGTGTTTTCAAGTAGGCTTGATTTAAACTCTTTTTTGATTTCGCCTTTGCTTAGGCCGCTTTGCACAACGCTTTCAAGTAGTGGCTTTGCAAAGATCAAATTTTCAGCCGTTAGCACATAAATTTCATCTGGTTTTAGGCTTATGGCTTGATTTGCTGGAAGTGTCCAAGGCGTGGTAGTCCAGATGACAGCGCTTGCCTCTTTTACGCCAAGCTTTTCTAGCGCGTCGCCATCAAGCTCAAATGCTACGTAAATAGAGTAGTCCTCTTTCTCCTCGTACTCGACCTCAGCTTCAGCTAGCGCCGATCTAGCCGCCCAGCTCCAATAAACTGGCTTGCTTCTTTCAACCAAAAGCCCCTTTTTAGCGATCTCGCAAAGCGCTTTGTAGATGTCAGCCTCAAACTCAAATTTCATCGTCATGTATGGATTTTCAAAGTCGCCGATGATGCCAAGGCTTTTAAATTCATTTCTTTGAATGTCTATAAATTCTCTCGCGTGCTGCCTGCAAAGCTCCCTGATCTCGACCTTGCTAAGCTCTTTTTTCTTATCGCCAAGCTTTACTTCGACTTGCTGCTCGATCGGCAAGCCGTGGCAGTCCCAGCCTGGCACGTAGCGGACATTTTCGCCGTAAAAATAGTGCGTTTTTGTGATGATATCTTTTAAAATTTTATTTAACGCGTGGCCGATGTGTAGGTGGCCGTTTGCATACGGAGGGCCGTCGTGGATGTTGAAGTTTTTAACCGCATTTTGGCGATTTTTCTTCATTTTTTCATAAACCTTGCGCTCTTCGTACCATGATTTTAGTCTTTGTGGTTCATTTTGTGGGAGATTTCCGCGCATCGGGAAATTTGTCTCTGGGAGTAAAAGTGTCTCTTTGTAGTCCATTTTTTACCTTGATTTTAAAATTTGCTAATTTTACACCTGTGCTGGTTAAATCACACTGAAAAATAGTATAATGAGGCAAAAAAAGGAGCTTAAAAATGAGACAAAGTATCTTGATAATAGGCGAAGATCTTGAGATAAATAGAGAATTTCTAAACTACATTTTTCAAAGTTACGAGGATCATTTTGGCGAGCTTGGAGTGGTCAGTTTTGCTCCAAAAAACAGCAAAGAGCTACCTTTTATCATCGAAAATTTATCAAAAGATTACGACTTTGTAAGCATTTTTGGCTCGGATGAAAATTTTGCCATCGCTGCAAAGATCGTAGCGACGCTAACTGGGGGCTCGCTCGAGCTAAAAGATAGCACGACACTTGCGCTTAAAGATAGCTTAGACTACTCTAAAAATAGCTTTTTAGCCAGCCTAAATAACGCTCAGATAAATCTCATAAAAGCTAATCCAAATGAAGAGCTAGGCGAGTTTCTCACCGAGTATGAGCCTGATTTTAGCTACTTTCATCTAATAGACATCGACGCAGATAGTGCTAAGATCCTTATGCTGCCACTTGCTAAAACTTACGAGGTTGATATCACCCTTGCGCAGATCCTGCCAAATTTGATACTAGTAAGGGCAAAAAGCAATAAATTTGGCCAGATCGAGAGCTTTTTACAAGGGGTAAAAACGCTATTTTCGCAAAAATTTATCCCGCAAAAAGATGTGATCAAATTTGTAGCAAAAAAGCTCATGCAAAAGGGGCTTAAAATTTCATTTGCTGAGTCTTGCACGGCTGGGCTTGCGGCGGCTAAATTTGCAAGATATGGCGGCATCTCAGCTAGCTTTGATGGCTCCTTGGTAACCTACGCAAATCATATAAAGCACGAATGGCTGGGCGTTGAGGATGAAATTTTAGAGA
>ENA-OWMB01000478-OWMB01000478.1-metagenome-genome-assembly--contig:-NODE-478-length-15873-cov-3.671766_pt1 | contig 15873 bp, 19 predicted proteins | sample MGYA00245353_ERZ651112 | MGnify/ENA primary metagenome ERZ651112 (study PRJEB26857, sample SAMEA4031773) | metagenome | biome: human; feature: oral; material: saliva | place: Philippines | collected 2014...
AAAAGATTCTTTGAGTAGTCAAATTTTTCTTCGGTAGCGTTTTTGTCTTGCTTACCTTCTTTGGTTATATTTTCTGTTGCATTTTCTTTTTGGATAGTGTTATCTTGTATCGGTGTGTTGCTAGGTCCGTTTATGCTAGTTATCATTTTAACTCCCCCTTACGCCTTTATATCAACATCTCTTTTTATACCAAGCATATCTACTAGGTATTTTCCAGCTGGGTTTTCATTTAGCTCTTTTACTAAATTTAAAGGTGGCATGCTAAATTTTAAAAAGCTATCCATAAAGTCTTTGCTCTTTTTGCCATCTTTATCTATCTCACCAAAGAGTAGCTTTAGCATTTTTAGATTATGCTCCATCATCTTTTTAAATGAGAGTTCGTCTTCTTCATATCCCCTACGTCTATCTTCAGGAGTGCTCACAAAGCCACTTTGTAAGTCGATATAGATAAAGTCTCTTTTAGATCTAATGTGATCTTGCATATATTTAGGCATGCCAGCTATATCGTTATCCGTAGCATTTATAAAGCCAGGTCCAAATTTCATCTCGCCCATAAGTTCAAACAGCTCAAAAGCTCTATTAAATTCTTTACTATCTACGCTCTTATCATAGCCTTCTCTTTTGCCTTGTAATGTTGTCTCGCCCTCTCTTACATCAAGGTTGTTGTTTATAACGGCTGCTATAAGTCCGCCTTTAGTTATTGAGCCATCTTTATTAGTGTATTTCTCTCCATGCGGATCCATAAATACACCACTTCCCACACTCTCCTTGCCGCCATTGTTGTTGTTAAAGATATCTGTTGTTGGCTTTAGTGGCTGTCTGCCGTCTCCTCCTTTAAAGCTTGGGTTGAAAAAAAGCGTGCTTATCATCTGCTTATTTGACTCTTTGCCGTTAAAATCAGCCGCAGCCGAGCCAAATTCATGAATGGAGTTATGGATCTTGGTTACTTGCATACTTTGGCGGTTATAAGAAAAGCCTTGAGGGAAATTTCTTATCTCATCTAAGCTAAAGCTATCTTTTGAGCTTAGTGTATCTTCGCCAACTACTTGTGAGAGGATTTTGTAGGCATTGCCAGCAGTCTTTGCTATATCTATGCTTTTAAAGGTGCGACTAAAAAACGATGTCCCCTCTGCAACATTTACTAACGACTCCAGCGTGCTTGAGTGAATTTTATATCCGCTTGGTATGCCAGCTTGTTTATTAAACTCATCTGTAAAGTAGCCATCCTTATCTACCTTGTAGCCTAAAACCTCTGAGCTGGTTTGGTTGGTAGAAACTTTGGTTGATACCTTTATGTTCTGCTCTAAATTTAAGGGGTAGCTACCAAGTGCGTTTATCATCTAATATCCTTTTAGCTTCATGCTAAAGATATCGTCTTTTTTATGAAAAGATTTATTTTGCAAAGGTTTTTAGTCTGCATAAATTTACTCCTAAACTCTCGTATCTACCTTTTTATAAAGCCTATCTTTGCTAGATCTTCGCTTAAATTTGATGCGAGCTTCATCTCATCTTCGCTACTAAAGATGTTTGTCACGACCTCATTTTTGCGACTATTTAAAAAGTCAATATTTGATCTATCGCTCAAATCTGCGTTAAAATCAATGCCTTTCATACCTTGCGAGATGTAGCCTTTGGGTAAATTTGCTAGGTCGCTATCTGTAAAACTATCTTTGTTTAAATTTTTGCCCATTACCTGAGAAAAAATGGCGTAATACTGACCTATCGTGTTTGCAATGTCGATATTTTCAAAGACGTCATTGTCAAAAAGCTTGCCGCTTGCGTTGCTGTAAAGGACGCTATTTATGTTATTTTGCTTTGTTGCGAAGTTTAGAAATTCTTTCAACGTGCTTTTGTGAAGCTTAAAGTCTTGCGGCAAGCCGGCTGCTTTGTTAAAGCTAGCGTCCATAAAGCCAGCCTTGTCGCTTTGATAAGCTAGCTCATTTTTATCTTTAAATTTCACGCTATAAATGCTTTGCTGCGTATCTTTTGCAAGCTCAAGTCTTTGTAAATTTTGTGCAATGTCTTTTGTTTTTTCATTATTTGCAAGAGCGTTTTGAAATTTGGCACTTTCGGACTGCTCTTTTTGAAGTTTCCTTGCTTTTGCCTCAGTAGCTACTGAGCTATACTTTTGCGTGCTAACACTAAAAATGCTCATTTTTCATCCTTGCTTATCAAATTTATATTTAGTAAGCAAGGGTCGTTCCAGCTTTAAAATGAGTTGTGACTTTTGGGTGGTTGTAAGAAATTTGGTTTTAAATTTAGCTCAAAAGGGCAAAAATGAAGAGTTAAATTTACTCTTCACTGCCTTCGTTGATACCAAAAAATGTATCTGTGTGGATGTTTTCAAATGCTGCTTTAAGCGATGTAAAGAGCTTTGGATTTTCTTTTTCTAAATTTGCTAGAAGCTGCTTGGTCTCATATCTAGCGTGTGGCATCTTCACGTCAAATCTCATCGCAGGACACGCCTCATCGCCAACAACTCTTAGCTCATTTTTGATCGCATTTTCGCGAAGCTGTCTCTCACGCACAAAGATAAATGGCCTGATCACGACGATGCCATTTTTTGCTCTATATTTTGGAGCAAGCGTCCTAAGCGCGCCATTGTAGGTGAAATTCATAAAAAAGCTCTCTGCTGCGTCGTCTAAGTGATGAGCGATCGCAAGCTTGTTAAAGCCGTGCTTTAGCGCATAGGTGTAAAGATACCCTCTTCTCATGCGCGAGAAAAAGCTGCAAAAGCTAGAATTTTTGCGGATCTTCTCCTTTGATATCTCAAATATCGAGCTATCGATCACCTCGTGCTCTATGCCATGCTCGTTGCAGTGCTTGGTAAGATACGCGTAGTCTTCGCCCATGCCGTAGCTTAGCGTCACAGCCTTAAACTCAAATTTCTCAGGCGTGACGTTTTGGATGTGCTTTAGCACGTGAGCGAGTGCGAGGCTATCTTTGCCACCGCTAAGGCCAAGCAATATCTTATCTCCGCCCTCTATCATCTTATATCTAGCGTTTGTCTGGCCAACTTGCCTAAGCAGTCTCTTGCTAAGCTCTATCATAAGCTCTCCACCATTTCTAGGATAAATTTAGCGCTGACGTTTGCTGAGTCTTGCAAGAATTTATCAAAGTCAAATTCAGCCTCATTGCCAGCTCCGTCGCTGATGGCTCTAAGGATGAAAAATGGCACACCAAGCGTCTCGCAAACTAGCGCAACGCTCGCACCCTCCATCTCGGTAGCACTAGCGTTAAATATCTTTTTGATCCACTCTTTTTTCTCGTTGTCACAGATGAACTGATCGCCAGTTGCGATGATGCCTGAATTTAGGCTCATGCCCTTTTTGCTAGCGACATTTTTAGCTAGCTCATTTAGACCTTCATCGCTTTTTACAAATATGCTAGTTCCTGGCACAAAGCCGTATGGATGACCAAACGCCGTGATGTCAAGGTCGTGCTGCACAAGGCTAGTGGCATATAGCATATCGCCTATCTTTAAGCTCTCATCAAGTGAGCCAGCAACGCCTGTAAAAAGCAGCTTTGAAGCCTTAAATTTCTCTATCATCAAGGTCGCAGTGATCGCCGCATTTACCTTGCCGATCTTCGAGTAGGCGATGACTAGGTCTTTGCCTTTGTAGTTTGCCTCATAAAATTTATTATTTGCATATTCGGTAGTTTTATACTCGCCAACCATCTCAAGGATCGGCGTGATCTCCTCTTGCATCGCTCCAAGTATCGCTATCATCTCTCCTCCAAAATCTTCACAACCTCTTCAAGACTCGCCATGTCAGTGATGCTGTATGTCGGTTTTTCCGTGATCTTTTTGTTTATGCCTTTTAGTGTCGCAGCACCTAGCTCGATAAAGCAATCAACCTCGTTTTCGTAGTTTTTGATGCTTTGCTTATAGCGAACTGGATGCGTTAGCTGCTCTTTTAAAAGCACTAGCGCTTCGTTTTTATCAGTGTAAATTTTTGCATTTACGTTTGAAACGACTGGGGCAAAATTCGCAGCCAAAACGCCCTCAAGCTCGCTTGCCAGCCTAACGCTAGCTGGCTCAAGTATCGGGCAGTGGCTAGCTACTGACATATTTAAAAGCATCGCTCTTTTTGCACCTGCTTCTTTAAATTTTGCCTCATATTTAGAAAGATCGGCCCTCACGCCAGCTACAACGATCTGACCATCGCAGTTGTAGTTTGCAGCGTAAATTTGCAAGCCCTCATCCTGTGCATTTTTGCAAATCCCCTCAACAACTTCGTCGCTAAGTCCAAGCACCACCATCATGCCAGCATCTTTACCAACGCAGGCTTCTTGCATAAATTTACCACGTAAATTTACAAGTCTAATCGCTTCAACAAAGCTAAATGCACCACTAACCGCAAGGGCTGTAAATTCTCCTAGCGAGTGACCTAGGCTAAACTCTGGCTTAGCTTTTATGCGCTCACTAAAAGCTAGATAGCTCATAAGCGAGTTTAAAACGATGGCAGGCTGAGTAAATTCTGTCTTATCTAGCTTGTCGTTTTGCGTAAATAAAAGCTCTTCAAAATCAATGCCTGTGTCGTTGCAAGCGTCATTTAATAGAAGTTTTGCCGAAGAGAAATTTTCATAAAAATCTTTCCCCATGCCAACACTTTGCGAGCCTTGACCCGCAAAAATAAAAGCAAATTTCTTCATTTTGGCTTCTTAGTGGTGGTGATGTCCGTGACCACCGCAACCGCAACCACCTTCGCCATGTCCGTGACCACCGCAGCACTCATGCTCGTGATCATGATCATGTCCGCCACAACCGCAAGTGTGAGCGCCTGCTACCATGCCAGTTGCTTTTTCATCTTCAGTTGCGTCTCTAACTTCTAAAATTTCAACATTAAATAGCAAGTCTTTGCCAGCGTATGGGTGGTTAAAATCAACTGTTACTTCGTCATCTTTGATCTCTTTAACGATAACACGAACGCTTGAGCCATCTTCATTTTGACCAAAAAGCTCCATGCCTTCATGTAGGTCTATACCAGCAAATTGCTCTTTTGGAAGTGATTGGATGGCATCTTTATTGTATTCGCCACAACCCTCAGCTGCTTTGATATTTATAGTAGCTTTGTCGCCTGATTTTAGTTTGCTAACTTCTTCTTCAAGCTTTTCTATAATATGGCCATGTCCCGTAATAAAAGAAATTTGACCACCTTCTTGCATATTTGACTCTAAAATTTCGCCAGTATTAGCGTCTTTTAGCTCATAAAACATTGTTATAACTTGATCTTTACTCACAATAATCTCCTTGGAATTTAGTTTTGATTAATGTGAGATTATATCTAAAAAAGAGTAAATTTTAGTTTCTGTTAGGAGCGGCTTTGGCTTCTTTGCTATCTGGATAGCCTACTTTTAAAGCCTTATAAAACCTGTTGGCACTTTGAGTATCACCGATCTTATCAAAGCTTATAGCTGTGTGATACAAAAGTTTTGGAGTGTAGTCAGCCTTATCTTCACTTTGTATACTTTTTTTATAGTATTGTATGGCTGTACTGTATGATTTTTGACTATAAGCAACTTCACCTAGATAATAATTTGAAGCACCAGTTTTATAGCCTTTTTTATTTAAGTATTCAAAATATTCAGCTGCTTCTGTGCTATTACCAGAATTTAAAAGCTTAATGCCATCAGCTAAAATGTCCTTGTCGCTTTTGCCACTAAAATTTGAAGTTGGCTTATTTTGTTGTTTTGGATTTGCATTTTGCTTTGGTTGAGCAGCATTTTTATCCATTATCGCGCCTAACTTATTTAAGGCAGCAGTAATATTTTTATAGTTTTTATCTTGTATATCTCTAGTCTCATCAACATAAGCTTTTAGTGATGTTAAGCTTACACCAGAATCACTTATACCACCATTGACTTTGGTTTCGATATCGTTCATTCTTTGCTCAAGCTTGTTCATCCTAGCACTCATGCTCTCGATCAAGCTTTGCAAACCTTGAAGTTGTTCTGAAACATTATCCATGTTTTCTTCGATATTTTGAACGCTTCTTTTGTTGCTTAGAGTTGCCTTTTCATCATCTGTTAGTCCATATGGATTTGCGCTATCCATATTACCTGCGTCAAATGCTGAAACTTCTTGAGCTGAACCTATAGAGAAAGCGGCTCCAAGAAGAGCCGCAATGATTATTTTTTTATTCATTATTACTTACAGATTAAGGAAGTACTTTGAAATCTGCACGTCTGTTTTGAGCGTCGCAAGCTTTTGTTTTGTCTGTACAAACTGGGTTGCTTTCGCCAAAGCTTACTACAGCGATTCTATCAGCGCTAACGCCATTTCTTACAAGAGCGTCTTTAGCACTTTTAGCACGTTTTAGACCAAGAGCATAGTTATACTCATCTGTACCCCACTCGTCGCAGTTACCTTCTACTTTTATAGAAAGAGCTTGAGCGTCAGCTTGGTTAAATACTGATGCATTTGAGCTAACAACACCTTGTTGGTCAGCTTTGATATTAAATTTATCAAAGTCAAAGTATACACTTTTAACTTGGCTCTCGATGTTAGCGATAAGAGCTGCTAATCTATCAGCATCACTCATGCTACCTGAGTTATCTGCAGATTGATTTGAATTTGCATTCATATCAACTTCAGGGTTTTTAGAGCTACAACCGCTCAACAATAAAGTTGCAACTGCAACACTTGCTAGAACTACTTTTTTCATTCCTTATCCTTTTTGAAAAATTTGGTCGAATTATAACATATTTTTTTTAAATATTATCAGAATATTACCAATCAATAGATTGAATTTTACCTACTTTTAGTGGGAATTGGAAACTTCTGTTCTCATTTAATCTAACAACGCCAAGCGAGCTTTGACCGCCAAGTTCTTTGATAAATACGACACTTTGACCATCACTTGAAAATCTTGGATAGTTATTTTTACCATTTGCTGTAAGCTGACGGATAAAATCTGTTTGAGTTGAGATCAGATAGATGTTAAAACCACCACTAGCCTCTCTACTTGAATAAACTACATAGTTTTCAAAAGTGCTTACTGAGTTGTTGTTTTTACCATGAAATACCATTTGCTCAACACTTCCGCCTGAGGTTGCAGGTGTTGCGAAGATGTTTGGATATCCAAGTCTATCTGAGACAAAAACTATTCTGCTGTCATTATCTACGAAATTTCCATTTACATCAATGCCTGGATAGTTTGTGATCTGAGTTAAATTTTTGCTACCTGTATTATAGATGAAAATATCTGGTTGATCTTTTGGAGCCATAGTTAATAAAATTTTACTTCCATCTTTGCTAACATCAGATGCTATAAGCATACCCATACTATCTATTATCTTTGTTTTAGTGCCTGAATTTAGGTCATATCTAAACAAAGTTGGTCTGTTATTTACATAAGATGTATAGTAAAATTTACTCTGATCAGCGCCTGCCCATTTAGGGAAGATGTTTAGACCGCCACTTACTATTGTCTTTTGATATGTAAGTGTGTAATCAGCCACTATAATAGAGCTTTGGCGAGCTGAAGTGTATTTTGCTAGGATGATAAATTTCTCCATCCAGCCAACTGGTGGTAAATTTAGCTCATTTGTTAGCTCAACTATACTTTTGTGCGCCAAAAACGGATACTTTGCGCCATCTGGCATGTTATATACTCTCTCATACCTTGTAGTTGCAGTCTTTGCGTCGATGAGTTTTACTCTTAAAGTAAGAGGTGAGCCCATAGAACCTTCAAGAGCATATCTAAAGATAAGCTCAACACCTTTGTCGCTCATTGTATTTGTAGCTGCTGTTCCCTCATAGGTTGAAGGCACGTGATCTTCGATAACCTCAAAGTCTGAGCTAACTTTCAAGTCACCTAGCATGATCTTAAAGAATTTATCTTTAAAGCCCGCATCACTAACAGCTGTAGTTGCATCTTGCAAAGCTATCTTTGGCAAAGCAACACCTTGGTTTATAACAGATATCGTTGCATCAGCAGCATAAAGCCCTAGAGCAACGCACAAAAAAAGAAAAATTTTCTTCATCTCTACTCCGTAAATTTATAAATTTTAGTTTATTTTATCTTCTAAATTTAAATTAAAAGTAGTACTTTTGTCTGGATTAAATGGAAATTTCTCTGCAGTAAGCTTTTCCAGGCACTCTCTAACCTTTGCATTAAACTCTTCATTATATGATAGCTCTAAAATTTCATAGCTAAAATTTCCACTTTGATCTATCATAACCTTTACTTTGGCAAGATTTGCAGAGTCAGCTTTATAGCTTTGCCATCTTCTTTGAATTTGTTTTGTTATAGCACCCATCAATGGATCATAAGTGCCGGTCATTTGTGACTTTGGAGCTGTTGGGTTTTGGTCTATTTTTAGGCTTTTGATGATGTCGCTAGCCTCTTTTGCAGCTTTTGAGCTAGAAGCCTCGCTTTGTTTGCGGCTTTGTACCTTGTTTTCCACCTTTTTTATACCATCATCTTTTTTAAGCTTAGTCGAGTCTATGTCACTAAAGAGATCTTTTATATTTGGCTCTTTTGGTTTTGGCTTTTCAACTGGCTTTGGCGTAGGTTTAGGCTCAGGTTTTGGCTCTGGCTTGACATCCTCTTTAGGCTCTTCACTAGGTTTTGGGATTTCAGGCTTTGGTTCTGGTTTTTTAGGCTCAGGTTTTGGCTCTTCTTTTGGAGGAGTTGGCAAGCTTGGGGTTGGCAATGGCTCATCTGGCACAACAGGTTTATTTGTAGTCTCTTGTTTATCTTCTTCTGACTCTTTTTTAGGTTCTGGTTTTGTCTCTTTTACGACCTCTTTTGCTTGTTTTGGCGCTTTTATGGTTTGATCAACTTCTCTATCAACCATAACTACGTCCATAATAGCATCTTTGTCATCAGTATATTTTTTAGGAGGTTCGCTAAAAAAAGTAAGCTTTATAAACAAAGCAAGCACAATGATAATGTAAATACAAAACGCTACAAAAAATGAACTAAGCGTTGGAAATTTAACTTTATTAGGCATCTTAACCGTTTGTCTCTAAAGCTACTTTATTAAAACCAGCACCTTTTAAAGTCTTTAATACAAACATAACATCATCGTATTTTAAATTTTTATCAGCCTTTATGTATATAGGCGAGGTTTTGTCATATTTTGCACTCATTAGTGCAATGTTATCTGGAAGTTCAGCAAGGCTCATTGTACTTTGATCTATTCTAACTTGTCCTTGTGCATTTATAGAAACTATAAGATCTTTTTGTTTAGACGTAGATGTCTTTGCCTTTGAGCCATCTGGCAATGTTATATCTTCTTGATATGTTATAGTTGGCATTGTAACCATTAAAATAGCCAACAAAACAAGCATGATATCAACAAGAGGCGTTATGTTTAACTCTGGTGTTTCGTCGTCAAATTTAAGAGCCATCTATAACGTCTCGTCATCTTTTTTAAGTGCTATCATAACGTCAGCTTGACGCTCGATAACGCTCATTAGTTCGTAAGCTTTTCTTTTTATAAGCAAGTTAAATGTATATGCTGGGATCGCAACAAAAATTCCACAACCTGTCGCAACAAGCGCTTCTGAAATAGCTGGGGCTATAACTCCAAGAGATGAACCTGCACCATTTCCTAGCTGTGAAAATGTCTCCAAGATAGATACGACTGTTCCAAAAAGACCGATAAATGGAGAAGTAGAAGCTATTACACTAAGCCATGTAAGCCCACTTGTAGCATTTTTTTCAGCAATGCTTATGCAAACATTTAGCTTTTCTTTCGAAATTCTACCACTTGCACACTTCTTTAAAGATGAGTCATTTGGTATATTTTTAGCGCCCATAAGTAGTGCTTCAAGCGCATTTTGCTCGCGTTTTTGCCAAGCTCCTATGCCAGCCATTCTTGAAAAAAGAATTGTAAAACTAACTATAAAATATATTGACAACCAAGTTAAAACTATAATTGTAATAAAACTACTTCTTTGAATGTAATTTAAAAATATATCTATTCCGCCCACTTATCTTGCTCTCACTACATTTTCCATTTTTGATATAGTTGCTGCAAAAGCATTTGTATCACTGCTCATACTCTCTATCAAATTTCTAGCAGCTTCTAATGAATTTGCAAGCTCGCTTTCACTATTGCCAGAGACATAGACCGCACCGTCAGCTAGTATAACTACTTTGCCCTCATCGATCTTTGCATAGCCCCAGTTAATAGCAACTACATCATGCTTTTTATGCTTATCTTCTATATCTATAATACCTGCTTTTAAAAGAGATATTAATGAGGCGTGGTTTGGCAAAACACCAAACTCACCCTCGCTACCTGGAAGCACTACACTACTCACGTCATCATTAAATATCTGACCTTGAGGAGTTACGATCTCTAAATGTAATTTATCCATTACGCTTCCTTTTTAAATTTAAGCCTTAAGTTTCTCAGCTTTAGCTAAAGCCTCATCTATATTTCCAACCATATAAAATGCTGCTTCTGGCAAATGATCATATTTACCTTCTAAAATTCCCTTAAAGCCAGCGATATTTTCGTCAAGACTTACATATTTACCAGGGCTGCCAGTAAATACTTCAGCAACGAAGAATGGTTGAGATAAGAATCTCTCTATCTTTCTTGCTCTATCAACTGTTAGCTTATCTTCTTCGCTAAGCTCGTCCATACCAAGGATAGCGATGATATCTTGAAGGTCTTTATATTTTTGAAGCACAGCTTGAACGCCGCGAGCTACCTTATAGTGATCTGCTCCTAAAATTTGAGGATCGAGCATTCTTGATGTTGAATCAAGTGGATCAACAGCTGGATAGATACCTTTTTCTGCAATCGATCTGTTAAGAACTGTCGTAGCATCAAGGTGAGCAAAAACAGTTGCAGGAGCTGGGTCTGTAAGGTCGTCAGCTGGAACATAAACAGCTTGAACAGAGGTAATCGAACCTTTTTTGGTTGATGTAATCCTCTCTTGGAATTTACCCATCTCACTTGCAAGAGTTGGCTGATAACCAACAGCTGACGGAATACGTCCAAGTAGAGCTGACATCTCTGCACCTGATTGAGAGAAACGGAAGATGTTATCAATAAACATCAAAACGTCAAGTCCCATCTCATCACGGAAGTACTCAGCCATTGTAAGACCAGTTAGCGCGATACGGTTTCTTGCTCCTGGTGGCTCGTTCATTTGGCCGTAGCACAAGGCAACTTTATCCAAAACATTACTTTCTTTCATTTCGTGATAAAGGTCGTTTCCTTCACGAGTTCTCTCACCAACGCCTGCAAATACAGAGTAACCGCTATGTTTAAACGCAACGTTGTGGATAAGCTCCATAATAATAACTGTTTTACCAACACCAGCACCACCAAATAGACCAACTTTACCACCCTTTGCATAAGGAGCTAGAAGATCAACTACCTTGATACCAGTTTCGAAAATTTCACTCTTTGTACTTTGCTCTTCAAATGGAGGAGGATCGCGGTGGATAGACCAGTGCTTATCAAAATTTATACCCTCGCCCTCGTCGATCAAATCGCCAACTACGTTAAAAATTCTACCCAAAACTTTTTCGCCAACTGGCACGCTTATAGGTGCACCAAGCGCTTTAGCCTCTAAGCCACGAGTCAGACCCTCACTCATATCCATAGCGATCGTTCTAACTCTATTATCACCTAGGTGAGCAGCAACTTCTAATATTAGTTTATGTTTCTTGCCCTCAACCTCAAAGAAAACTTCGATAGCTTCATTGATCTTCGGCAAGTAGTCATTAAAGTCAACATCGACCACAGGGCCCATAACTTGACTAATAACACCCTTCATTCATACTCCTTTTATTTCATTGATTCAACACCACTGATGATCTCGATAAGCTCAGTGGTAATAGACTCTTGTCTTGCTTTGTTGTAAGCAAGATTTAACTGTTTGACGCGTTGTTTAGCATTGTTTGTTGCATTATCCATAGCTTGCATTCTAGCGCTGTGCTCAGCCGCCAAAGAGTCAACTAAAGCATAATACATACTATACTCAAAATATTTATTGAGCAATTCATCCATAATCTTAGTATAGTTGTCCTCTGGCTCAAATTCCATCAAAGAATTTGTCTCAACCGCAACTATCTTAGACGGCTCAATAGGCACAATATCATTTACTCTAATCTCTTGAGAAATCATATTTTTATAGCCATTGTGTATTAGCACAACCTTATCTGTTATGCCGTTTGTAAAATCATCAATGGCATCTTTTATGATCTTTTGAGCTTTTTCATATGTAGGAGAAGAGCTAGCTCCGACATAAGTCTCAAGTAGTTCAACGCCTTGGAAATTGAAAAATTCAATGCCTTTTTTACCAACAGCTCTTAGTCTAACTTTGATCTTTTTGGCTTTTAGCTCATCGATCATGCGCCTAACTGTCTTTATAGTCTGGACATTAAAGCCACCGCAAAGCCCTTTATCAGCGGTAACAAATATAATATCAACCTTTTCTACACTCTTTGTTGTGTTAAAAAATTTACTCTCAGTCATAACTGAAGCGTATTGATTGATCTTATAAGCTATCTCCGATAAAACCTCATTGATCTTAAGTGCGTAAACTCTAGAGTAGCGTGCAGCCTCTTCAGCTTTGCGAAGCTTTGCTGTTGAGACAAGCTTCATCGCACGCGTCGTCTTTTGAGTGTTCTGGACGCTCTTGATCTTTCGTTTTATATCTTTTAAATTTGACATATCTTAGCCCTAGTTAGCGGCAAAAGTCGCTTTAAAATCTTTCAACGCTTTATGTAAAATTTCTTCTACTTCTTTATCAAGAACTTTTTTAGTTCTGATCTGCTCAAAAATTTCAGGGTATTTTGCCTCGATATATGGATATAGCTCTGCTTCAAATTTTGTTACATTTGCAGTTGCAACATCATCTAAATAACCCTTAGCACCAGCAAATATGATAACTACTTGATTCTCAACTGGAAGCGGAGAATATGGAGGTTGTTTTAGTACTTCAACCATCTTTTGACCACGCTCTAGTTGTTTTCTTGAGCTCTCATCAAGGTCACTTGCAAACTGAGCAAAGGCTTGTAGTTCGCGGTACTGAGCAAGGTCTAGTCTTAACGTACCAGAAACTTGTTTGATAGCTTTAATCTGAGCTGCACCACCGACACGAGAAACAGAAAGACCAACGTTGATCGCTGGGCGGATACCTGAGTTAAATAGGTCACTCTCAAGGAAAATTTGACCATCTGTAATAGAAATAACGTTTGTTGGAATATAAGCTGAAACGTCGCCTGCTTGTGTCTCGATAATAGGCAGAGCTGTCAAAGATCCAGCGCCTAGTGCGTCATTTAGCTTACTTGCTCTTTCTAGAAGTCTTGAGTGAAGGTAGAAAACGTCACCTGGGTAAGCTTCACGACCTGGTGGTCTTCTTAAGATCAAAGACATCTCACGGTAAGCAACTGCGTGTTTTGATAAGTCATCATAGATGATTAGCGCGTGGCGAGAGTTATCTCTAAAGTATTCACCCATTGTTACACCAGCATAAGGAGCAAGGTATTGAAGCGCAGCTGCGTCACTAGCACCAGCATTTACAACTATCGTGTAGTCCATAGCGCCATATTCTTCAAGTTTTTTAACGACTTGAGCAACGGTTGATTGTTTTTGACCGATAGCTACATAGATACAAATGACATCTTGACCTTTTTGGTTGATGATAGTATCGATAGCAACTGTTGTTTTACCAGTTTGGCGGTCGCCGATGATCAGCTCTCTTTGGCCTCTACCGATTGGCACAAGTGCGTCGATAGCTTTGATACCTGTTTGAAGTGGCTCATGAACGCTTTTTCTTGCCATGATACCTTTTGCTTTTTCTTCGACGAAGCGAGATTCAGTAGCTTCGATTGGACCTTTTGCGTCGATTGGCTCACCGAGTGAATTTACAACACGGCCGATCAATGCGTCGCCAACTGGCACACGTAGAAGTTTTTTTAGTCTTTTTACAGAGCTTCCTTCTGTAATGCCGCTAGTTTTTCCAAGGATAACTATACCAACACTGCTCTCTTCAAGGTTAAGAGCCATACCCTTTTCGCCGCTTTCAAACTCAACCATCTCACCAGCCATAACGTTTTTCAAACCATAAACGTTAGCAACGCCATCAGCGACTGAGATGACTTTACCGGTCTCTTCTACATCAACACTTAAATCAAAATTTTCAATACGCTCTTTGATTATCGTGCTAATTTCGTCAGCTTTAATTTTTGCACTCACGCTTTCACTCCTTTTTAAATTGCTTTTAATATATATTCACTCATTTGACTTTTTAGTCTGTCGATAGAGAAATTTACCTCGACACCTAAATCGTCTAACTCAACTTTTACACCGTTGTAATCGCTCTTTGAGCCATCAAGCTTGATCTTAGAGTTAAATTTCTTAGAGAAATTCTCTTCCAAAGCTTTTAGCTGCTCAGCGCTTAGATCAAAATTTCCAACAACCTCGCCGCGATATGTATTTTCAAGCAGAGATTGCTCTATCTTCATCTCATCTAGTATCGCAGGTATAAGCTCTAGCCTTTTGTTTGCACCAAGAAGCTTTATAAAATTTGCAAACTTAGCATCTTGATTTTTAACCAAAGATAGTACAAATTCAACCTTTTGTGAAGCCTTTAATGTCGGCAAACTTATAATGCTTTTAAATTTATCGCTAGCAAAAGCAGCAGCTAGCTCTGATAAATTTTCAACAAATGCATTAAGCTCGTTGGACTTTACGTCGCTTAAGATCGCTTTTACGTATTTTTTAGCTACTACTTCATTCATTAGCTAACCTTTTTAAGTATGATATTTACAAGCTCTTTTTGATCGACTTTTAGGCTATCGCTTGAGAAAATGTCGCTCAAAATTTCATTTACAACGCCTTTTGTCATCTTGCGCTCTTCAAATTCTTTTTGCTCTTTATAGCCTTTTTCGATATTTGCGATATCGTTTTGAGCCTCTTTTTTAACTTTAGCAGCTAAATTTACAGCCTCTTTTTTCGCAGTTTCGATTAGAGCATTTGCATTTTGCTTAGCCTCTTCTACACGCTTTAAAACGTCATCTTTTTTAGCTTTTGACTCACGAAGCTTCTCTTGGATACTCTCAAGCTTATTTGCGATCCTATCGATCCTGCTTTGATAAAGAGCTTTTAGTGGCTTAGCAGCAAAATAGACCAAAATAGCAAAGAAAAGTAAGAAGTTTAGCGTTCTCTCGACTATGTCGTAGTTTGTTCCACCATGCTCGCTAGCGTATGCTAGAAATGGAAGTGCTAGAAAAAATAAAATTTTTATCTTCATAAATTTCCTTTAAATTTTAGAGAGCTTAGCGTTTAAAGCTGCTCTAAGCTCAGGTAGTTTAGCTGATAGATCTGCCTTTAGGCTATCTTTTTGAGAGCTTAAAGCGTTTAAAAACTCATTATAATCAGCCTCTAAACTACTTTTTACCGCATTTATCTCTTTTAAAGACTCTTCTTTTGCCAAATTTAAGGCCTCTTGTCTTATTTTGTTAGCCTCAGATCTTGCATTTTGTATGATCTCTTCGATCTCTTTTTCATGAACGCTTAAGTCGCTTGCATTTTTGCTAGTGCTCTCTTCGTCATTTTTTATAGAGGCATTTCTGTCATCTATAAATTTAAGCATTGGCTTGTATAGCAAAGGATTTAAAATGGCGATCAAGACAAAGAGAACGATAGCCGTTAAAAGCATCAATGGCACATCTATTTCTAACATCCACTCTCCTTATTTTGTTATTAAGTTTTATTTAATATTCAAATCAAAGTCTGATTTTACAATAAATTACTAAAAATAAAAATAAATTTGTAATTCTATTTTAGCTTAGCGATAAATTCTTCTACCTGTGAAATATCGCTAAATTCTAATATTAAATTTTTAGATTTTACTTTTGTCTTTATCTTTAAATTTTTAAAAATTTCTTG
>ENA-OWMB01000486-OWMB01000486.1-metagenome-genome-assembly--contig:-NODE-486-length-15770-cov-7.234426_pt1 | contig 15770 bp, 17 predicted proteins | sample MGYA00245353_ERZ651112 | MGnify/ENA primary metagenome ERZ651112 (study PRJEB26857, sample SAMEA4031773) | metagenome | biome: human; feature: oral; material: saliva | place: Philippines | collected 2014...
CGAGGGAAGGCGTGTCCTTGGGGCCGACCCACTTCCTCGTCACGGTGATCGTCACAATGAGAATGCCACCGATGACACCCACCGGGTAGCCGAAGGCGTAGCCGACCGCCGCGTTGGGATCTCCCGTGAGTCGGGTGGCCGTGTCGAGGGCGGGAGCGGCCGTCAGAGCACCCGTGAAGAGACCCGACGTGAGCCCAGAGGACAGGCCGAGGAGGCGGCCTCCCGCGAGCGCGATAAGCGCACCGACGACGCACACGATTGTCGTGAGGGCGAGGAGGTTCGTCTGCTTACGCAAATCTTGGAAGAAGGTGGCACCCGCGGAAATGCCGACGCAGTAGACGAAGAAGGCCAGGCCCATCGGCTGGACGATCGACATGTGGGTGCTGACGACCTCGGGATGCAGGGCCGAGACGGTCAGTCCCACGAAGAGCGCGCCGGCCGCTCCGAAGCGCAGCGGGCCAATCCGGATGGCCCCAATCGCCGCACCCAACGCAACGACGACAAACAGTGCGAGCAGGGGTGAAGACGCGAAAAGAGAGGCCATAGCTTTCAGAGTACCTGTCGCACGTCCGACGTTCCCCACGACTGTCATATTGCCTGCGTTATGAACCTCACGGATTGGTTACACTGGTGCCAGAAACTGAAAGGACGGTCATGTCTCAACCAGCACCCGGATGGTACCCCGACCCCGCAGGAAGCCAGCGCCTTCGCTGGTGGAGCGGCGGCGAGTGGACCGAACAATTCCACGATATGCCGCAGCAGGGAGCCCCTGTCGCGCAGCAAATGCCCGCAGACCAGACGGCGGGGCAGTACATGCCCGCCCAGTCGCAGGCCCCGACCGTTTCCTCCGACCCCTACAATCCGTCGGGCGTTGCCCCGCAGCTGGGTGCCGCTGGAATGGGCCCGCAGGCGGGAGACGCCGCTCCGAAGAGCGGTCGCGGATGGGTCATCGGCGCTATTGTCTCCGTCCTCCTCATGGTCGTTTTCTTCGGCACGATGGTGTACGCGGGCATACAGCTGCGCGCTCAGAACGTCGAGTGGCGCGACGTGCAGGACCAGCGCAACTCCACAAAGATCAGCCTCGACCACAAGCAGGATGAACTCGACAAGGTGAAGAAAGAACTCGAGGAGGCACAGAAGTGAGCAACGGATTCCAGCCCCCGGCGAAGAAGCCCTCAGCCGCTCCTAAGATCGCAACGATCATCTGCTCGGTTCTTGCCGTCATCTTCCTCCTTGTCAGCGCCACCATGTATGTCAGCGCTCGCTCGAAGGCGCAGGAGATTGACGATATGCGGGCCGAGATCCAGTCTGCGGACGCTAAGACCGTGGAAATCGACAGCGAAATCACGTCCACTAAGGAGCAGATCGCCGAGGCGGGTGCGAAGAAGGACGCGCAGGAGTGGTGCGATGACGTCACCCGCGAGAATTCCGAGCTCGACAAGCTCCGCTCGCAAGGCAACGCTCTCAAGTCGATGAAGCAGCCCACGCGCGATGCTGTCCAAAAACTGTGCCCCGAAAAGAAGTCCTTCGCTGAAGCTTTCGCAAAAGACGCTAAAAAAGGAATGGTCGGTCCCGAGAACATGCAGTGCCTGATCGACGGCAATACCATGAGGTTTAGCGCGACCATCAAGATTGATGCACCCTCGGTCCTCGCGCTTGGCGACATGGATGTTACCGTCGAGGCTTTTGCCGCCGGTCACCCGATCACTGATTCCGACACATCGATCGGCTCGACAGTCGTCACTGTGTCCTCGAGCGGGTCGGGTCCCCTGTCCACAGCCATGCCGATCTCGGGCAATGAGACCGACTGCGCTCTCAAGCCGGTACGCATGTGGCCCACCGGTCTGTAAGCACCGTATTCACAGCTGTCTCCTGACACGAGAGAAGGAATCACGATGAGTGAACCCGCGGAAGGCTGGTACGCCGACCCCAGCGGCGCAAACCAGCTGCGCTGGTGGGACGGCCACGCGTGGACGGACTACGTCGAGCCGTACGAGGCACTGGCGCCCTCTCCTCAGGACGTTGAGGTCGCAGTTCCTGCGGTGGACGAGGCCTTCCCGGCTTCGTCCACCGAGGAGCGGGCCGCCACTTCCGTCGGCACACCTATCCCCATGCCCGAGGCCTCCCTCCCGCAGGAGGCCACCCCGGCCTCGTCGGTAGCGGAGGCACCGGTCGCACCGATTCCGATGCCCGGCTCCCCCGTCGATGAAAAAGACAGCGACGAGGCTGATGCACCCGAGAAGAGCGGAACGCTCAAGTGGGTTCTCGCGTGCGCAACATCGTGGGCGCTCGTCGCGGTGTTCATTACCGTGCTCGTCATTGCCTGGTCGCACCTGGGGGCCAGCGGCCGTATCCAGGAGGATGCGAAGAGCCGCGCCGAGACCGCCCAGAACGAGCTCGACACAGCCCGCTCGACGCTCGAGTCCATCAACCAGCAGCTCCAGGAGGCCACCAAGTGAGCGCTCCCGCACCCCTGCGTGCCGCGACCGTCGCAGGCGCCATTCTCGCCACGGCATTCATCGTCCTCTCAGCCATCGTCGGGGGCATTAACGCGTGGCGCACACATTCTGCATCCACGTACGAGGCACAGGCTGAGCAGGCCCAGTCCGACAAGGCCGCGGTCGATCAGCAGATCACGGAGGCAAAGGCCGCGCTGGATGCCGCCACCGTGCGCAAGGATGCCGAGAGCTGGTGCGACTCGATCACGCGCGAATCCGCCGCGTCGATCCGGGACTCACTCAAGACCTACGATTCCGCAACCCAGGCCACCAAGGACGCGATTCACGAACAGTGCCCGGCGAAGGAGACGCTCGCACAGGTCTACCGCACCAACAAAGACGCGGACTTTTCCATCGCGATGGGCGAATGCACGACCGATCAGGTGACGACCACGGTGAACGGCACCCTCACGCTCAAGGACTCTTCCCAGATCGCGTCGCTGGGCACACTCGATGTCGAGATCAACGGGTTTACCGCGGACAAGGGGAAGAACCCCAGCCCCGGCTCGCCGTACCAGGGCACGACGACGATCACGTTGACGCCCGGGTCGCCCGCCACTTTTACGCTGTCGATTCCCTACGATCCTGGCATGTCCGACAAGACCGAGTGCGGCGCGACGATGACCAGCTGGTGGCCCTCCAACCTGTGATGGGCGATGAATCACGTCACCGCACCAATTCCAATTTTTTCAACTCGCATAGAATTGGGGAGACACAGCGAAAGGAGTCTCCCCGTGAGCACCCCCACCCCCGGCCTGCCTGAAGAAGCGGCTGCCGCCCCCATTCCCCCAGCCGGTCAGGTGCCGGCCGCGCCGAGCCCCGCGATTGCCGCGGCCACGCCGACGTTTACCCCGCTGACTGCCCCGCACCCGCGCGCGACGGGCGGCCAGATCGCCATCGCCGTGATTACGTCGATCCTCGTCGTCCTTTTCGCCTTCACGACCCTAATGGCCGCTGGCATCAACTCCATGAAGAGCAGGGACCTCACCGAGACCCAGGAAGAGCTCAGCACCGTCCAGCAGGAGCTTCAGGAAGCGCAGGAGGCCGCCAAGTGAGTGAGAACAACATCCCCACGCCCGAGGCAACCACCCCGGCTCCCGTGACGGTCGCGACCAAAGCCCCGAAGAGCAAGGGACTCTCGATCTACAACCGCGTCGCGCTCGTCCTCCTCCTCGTCCTCGTCATCGCGACGACCACCCTGTTCACCTTCGCTGCCCAGAAGACGAAGGCACAGAAGGACATGCAGGATGAGATCCAGACGATCAAGGAGCAGACCGCCACCCTCGCCGCCCCGGAGTGGTGCGAGCAGGTGACCCCGGACAACGTCGACAAGATCGACGAGCTGTACTCCAAGTACGACAGGATGTCCTCGGCTGCTCGAGATGCCGTGAGGAAGGAGTGCAAGGATCGGTTCGACACCGTCGACCTGCTGAAGACCCACAGCGGCAAGGAAGCATTCAAGGTGGAACCCACCTGCGCCCTTGACGACGCTCAGACCACGGTGCACTGCACCGTCGACATCTCGCCCGCCAGCGACACGATGAAGGATAAGCTCGCGGCCTACCCGACGACCGACCTGACGCTGCGTATCTGGTTCGACGATTCGCAGTTTGTTGTCGGCACCCCCGATCACGTCGTCGATGACGTCGCGACTGCGACGATGACGAACGGCGAGAAGGTGACCGTCGAATTCACGACGCCCTTCGATCCGAACTGGGGCGACAAGTTCGGCGTCGATGTCACGTCGTACTTCCCGCACGCGTGAGCCAGGCACTCTGATCTGACGCACTGGTCCCGTCGCCCGGAATGGGCGACGGGACCACGTGTATTCACGCCCAGCAGGCCTGCGACGTACATGCCCGCAACAACGCACCTGCCAGTGCCTCGCTCAGGCACTTAGTAGTGCTCGTGTGAGTCGTATCCGCGCAGCCGATCCAGCTCTCGCCGTTCCTTCTTCGTGGGGCGCCCGCTCCCCTTCTCACGCATGGCGACGGGAATGTGCACGCGCGGACGCTCGGGCGTGCGATCGTCGTAGGCCGTGCGCGCCTGCGGGTAGGACACGCGCTTGTTCAGCAGTAAGTTGACCCCCAGGATGCGGTCGAAGCCCTCGATGCGCAGGCGCACCTCGTCGCCGACGCGTACCTTGTAGGCGGCCTTGACGGGCTCTCCGTTGACGCGCACATGCCCGGCGCGCACCGCGGCCGTCGCCTGCGACCTGGACTTGAGCTGGCGAGTCGCCCACAGCCACGTATCGACGCGCACGGCCGACGAGGCGAGGGCACCCGCGGGGATAACGACTTCTTCGGGGGTCTCACTCATCGCGACCGCCTAGTTGATGCGGCGGATGCGCTTCTGGTGGCGGGGCGTCAGGATAATCGCAACGAGGGCGCACAGGATCGGCATACCGATCAGCATGCCCAGCAGGGCTCCCCACGGAACGATGGGGCGCAGCGTCGTCGTCAGCGTCGGGAAGATCCCCGAATTCGCGAAGGTGATGACGGCCAGCACGCCCACAATGAGGCCAGAGAGCACAGCCGTCGGAATCGCGTTGAGCGCAAGCACCACGCCCTGCCACGTAGTGACGTGGCGGCGCATCGAGGGAGCAGCACCGATCGCGTCGAGGGTGTCGAGGTCCGGGCGCATATCCGAGGAAGACAGCGCCACCACGAGGGCAACCGTCGCCGCAGCCGCGACGACAGCAATCAGGGCGGCAACGTAGGGAAGAACCAGCGACCGCATCGTCGGAGCGATCACCTGGGCCGAGGCACCGGGGACCTGGCGCGCAATCGTCGTCTGGAACGTGGGCACATCCACCGGATTCACCGGCTTCTCGACGGTGAGGAGCTCACCGAGCGGCACAGCGCGCAGGCCGAGGGCCTCGGAGGCCTGCGGGGATAAGACCATGACGTTGATACGCGTCAGGGGCGAGGCCGGGAAGGTCATCGTCCTTTGCACGTGGGCGTCCGGTAGGTCGTCGTCGGATGCGCCAGCGGCCTTGGCTGCGGCGATTGCCGACATGTCGAGGCTGCGCAGGTCGGCCTGGCCAGCACCGTTGATCAGCTTCGGATCGGGCACGAGGACGCCACCGGCATTCAGGGTGGCGATCGCTCGGACCATGTCGTCCTCGTTCAGGTAGCCGGCCTCGCGCAGGTAGGTACCGTCATCGACGATGTAGGCGACGTCGATCTCCGCCATCGTGCCCATCTCGGTGTGCATCGTGAACGTGGACTTGTCGATGGGGTTGACGGCCTCGACCATCGTCTCCGGGCCACCAGGGCCGCTATTCCAGGCCATGCCGTTCATGATGGCGCTGGAGGTGACCGTGCGCTCCCCGTCGACGACCTGCTGGGCCGACTGAAGAAGGTTACGGGTGCGCGTCACCGAATCGGTCTTATCGACCGTCGAGAGGAAGACCTGCCCACGCTGCCCGGCGTGCGGGCGCGAGTTCCAGCCGGCCTCGTTCGACGAGGACAGGGTGATGAGCAGGCCGCAGGCGACGAACACCGTGGTCAGGATCGAGGCCATGGCGGGGAACGTGCGGTGGCCATTACGCACGGCGTCGCGAAGCGCCAGGCGCATGCTCATCGACGCGCGACGATTGGGCGCTCGCCAGCGGGTGAAGATATAGGGGATCGACCCGATGAGGCCGGCCTCGAGTAGACCGACACCAACGACGAGGGCCAGCACCCACCCGCGCCAGGCGGCAATCCCCAGCAGCGGGAGTCCAGCCAGCAGCGCCAGGGGGTAAATCATGCGACGACGCACGAGGCGGGAGGGCTCCCACACGCGCCCACCGATGACCGCGGACGTGTTGATGTGCGACGAGGTGTGCGCCGGCGACACGGACGCCATGAGGGACAGCAGGATCGGCAGGAGCACCGACAGGGCCAGCGGCCACCACGGCACGATACCGATGCCGAGGCCCGACCAGATGCCGATGCCCACCATGCCGCAGGCGGACAGCACGGCGGAGACAAGCCCCGAGTACAGGCCGATGACGAGGCCGTGGGCGATCGTCAAGCGACGACCGTCGGACTGGTCGCCGCCGTTGGCGACGATCATGGCTGCCGTGCGCATGACCGATCGCTGAGCGACGGTGTAGAGCGGCGAGATGAGCAGGATCATCTCGGTGAGGATGAGGAGGATGCCTGCGACCAGCAGAAGGTACTGCCAGGGATTCGTAGTCCGATTGTTGTGGTCGACCTCGTACTGAGCGAACTGGGCAGGCAGAGCCGAAGCGTCCGGCGGATCGGCGAGTACCTGTCGCGACACGACGGAGAATCCCGACTGGTTGATCTGACGAATATGGTCCCAGGTCACCGGAGTCGGGCCGGTGACGAACCAGGCGGTCTGCGTGCGTCCCGCCACCGCGAGACGGTCAATCTCGAGCGTGCCGTCACCGATGATCGCCCGATTCGTACCGGGAATGATCTCGTCAATGACGACGCTTCCCGTGAGGGCCTGAGTGGTGCGATCCTTGGCGACAGTCAGCGACAGCGAGAGCGTATCGCCCACCTCGGCCTTGAGCGCCCGCGCGACGTCGTCCGAAATGACGGCGTGGTTCGCAGCGAGCGCACCGCTCTTTCCACCCGCATTCACGCGTGGGGCATCCAGCGTGGCCGTCTGAGTGCCTGAGTCGACCGTGTACCCCGTTCCGTCCTGCGTCGTGAGGCGGAGCTGGTAGAGGGTGTCGACGGCGATCAGTTGGTCCCCCGCCGGCACCCAGTCGGTGAGGGTGCTCTGGGTAACCGTCACTTCCTCGTCAGAGGCCGTCTTCGACAGGAAGTCGGCGGTGATGTCTTGCTCGATGGCCGTCGACGAGCGGTGCAGGGTGACCGCCTGAACGTCGGAACGGTGGCCGAGCCACGACGCTGCCTGGTAGCGCTGGGAGGTCGTCACGTCCCAGAAGGTGATCGAGCCGATCGCGATAATGATCGGCAGCGAGATGAGAAAAACCGCCGTCAGCGTGCGCCCCAGGCTTTGGCGCGCATCACGAGAGGCGATGCGGAGTACTACTCCCCATCGCCTCATTCGTGTGTTGAGTCGACTCATCAGATCCTTGGTGCAGTGTCAGCCAGCAGATCCCTCAGCGAGTCTCCGCGCGAGCGGTCGACGATACGACCGTCGCGGAGGAAGACTGTGCGGTCCGCCCATGCGGCCATTCGGGCCTCATGAGTAACGAGGATACCGGCTGCACCCGCATCAATGTGGTCACGCAACACCAACATGATCTGGTCACTGGTGTGCGAGTCCAGCGCGCCCGTCGGCTCATCCGCAAGAATGACCGAGCGGTTACCCACGAGGCCTCGGGCGATCGCGATGCGCTGACGCTGACCACCCGACAGACGCTCGGGGAAGCGATCCGCGAGCTCGGCGACACCGACCTCTTCGAGGGCAGCCATGGCGGCCTCGCGAACCTTCGACGGGCTGACCCCGTCCAGTTGCAGCGGCATCTCAACGTTTTCGAGGGCCGACAGGGACGGGATCAGGTTGTAGTCCTGGAAGACGTAACCGATGGAACGGCGACGCACCTCAGCACGGTGAGCCGCATCCATCGTGGCCATATCGACGCCGTTGATGAAGACACTTCCGTGCGTCGGACGCTCCAGTCCGCCAGCGATCGACAGCAGGGTCGACTTGCCGGATCCAGAGGGGCCCATAACAGCGAGAAGCTCGCCGGGGGCGACCTCAAGGTCGATCCCGTCGAGCGCTCTCACTCGGACGCCGTCGGCGCCGAACTCATGTCCGACACCCGCCATCCTGATCGGTAGCGGCACAGGCTGGCTCATCGCACCCCGGCACGCTCCGAAATGCCGGCTTCCGTCTGAGCCCAGTTCATCGAGCGGCCCTTCGCGGCAGCGAAGGCGGCGCGACGAGCGGCCTCGGAAACAGCACCGGACTCGATGTGATCGAGCCAGTTGAGCTCGGCCTCGAGGTCGAAGATGTGACGCTCCAGGATGAGCTTCCACGCGAGCTCACCCTCGTCGGCCGAAGCCTTCAGGCGGGTGACGTCACGCAGGGAGCCCAGGGTCGAGCGACGCTGGGTCTGGATCATGGCCTCGACGTCGACCGTGGGGTCGGCGGCGGCCACGGCGAGCTTCATGACGAGCTCATCGCGTTCGGGGTGTTCGCGGGGAACGGGGGTGGACCACCAGGCGTTGAGGACGTCGCGACCGACATCAGTCAGCTCGAAGACCTCGGAATCACGGCCGGCGTTGGTCTCAGCGTGAGACACAACCTGGCCGTCGCGCTCGAGGCGCTGCATCGTCTGGTAGACCTGGCCGATATTCAGCGGCCATGCTCCGCACGTCTGCTCCTCGAACATCTGCTTCAGGCGGTAGACACCGGCGGGCTGCTGCGCAACAAGCGCCAGCAGGGCATTGCGAACCGACATAACTCTCCGTTCGTTGTCTGGACGTGTAGACGATCGTGGTTGAACAGTATCTATCGTACGCGAATTTTGCTCTTAGAGCGGGGAATTCGCGGTGGGTTACCTAACATAAAGCCTACCGTCTGGTTAGACAGGAGTCCCCGAATTTTCGCGCTATATCACAGATATTGACCGTTATACCAATTTAAGTGTCAACCACATTGCAGATGCCATTCAAGGGTTTTTCAGCGACATTTCAGCGCTTCCCTACTCACGCGGTCAGACCCCTCAAAAGAGAGGACGACGAGCGTCCAAAACCGGGAAAAACACCGCAAACAGGCCGACTGACCGCCAGGACAGAAATAATTTGTCACCCGACGTTCTCAGACTGTGAGATCTGCGGTTCAGGAGTTGGACTACTCAGAGAGAACATCCTCGATATCTTCCCAGAGCACCTCCGGCGACGAAGGCGCAGCAACCGCCCAGAATTCGCCATCCTTATCCGCCAGCAAGGGCACCTCGTCGGGGTACAGCTCGGCGAACTCCACGACCGACAGCACCTCGCACACGTCTTCGCTGGTGGCGAGCAAACGCCAGCTCTCGCCCGACAGACTCGGGTACGACACCGCATCAACGACCCGCACGCCGATCCCCACCCACGCCTCGTCCGCGACGTCCGCCCAGAAGCCTCCCGTCGCCTCGTCGACCTCGGCATCGATCACCTCGGCGATCTCGCGAGCAACCCTCGGCACCTGCAGGAGGATCTGTGGGACGTCGCCCCGTTCCAGGGCAGTGAAGATCACCTCGGGCACCGCCGTCGGCACAATCCCCTCGCCCGACGGCTCTCCCAAGGCGCTGAGCTCGAGGAACGTCTCCCTCAGCTGCGCAACATCAATCGCCCACACCGACAGCCTGTCTTCCTCGCCGCCGTACATACCCTCGTCGTCGCATCGCAACACCGCGGCAGAGTGCGGGCCAACGAAGAAGGTGGATTGCCGGCACCCAGCCGGAGCAACGACCCAGGCGGTCAGCACCTTCGTCGCCTGCGAGAACGCCTGAAGGAGAGCGGCGAGGTGCGGGACGGGAGTATCACCAACGACGAGGCCCTGGCTGCGCAGCACCTCAACGAAAGGATGCGCGGGGTCGGCGAGGAACCCATCGGCGTATGAACGCAGCGCGTCGCACTCCAGCTCGCTCATATCGAAGACGACGCCGTCCTCCGTCTCGCATGCATTGATCATGATTTCTCCTGCGCTCTCAAACCTGCGCCGCGCACGGCGTTAAACGAGGATAACGCTACGACATGCGCACCGACCGCGCCCGCGGACGACGGCGACCACAGCGTGTGCGGGAGGCTACACTGGGAACGACTAGGAGGATTCACCGATGAACACCCCGCTTCCCGCCGAGAACGCCCCGACCTCGTCCCCGGTTCCGACCTTTATGCTCCCGACGGGATCACCCATCCCCGTGCTCGGTTTCGGCACCTACAAGGTCGCGCCCGAGGACACGTACGACGCGGTGAGCCGCGCCCTCGAAGTCGGGTACCGCCACATCGACACCGCTCAGATGTACGGCAACGAGGCCGAGGTCGGGGCCGCGCTCGAAGCCTCGGGAATCGCGCGCGAGGACCTGTTCGTCACGACGAAGGTCGACAACTCCAACCACGAGCCCGATCGGGCAGCCGCATCCATCCGACGCTCCCTCGAGGACCTGCGCACCGACTACGTGGATCTCCTCCTCGTGCACTGGCCACTGCCCACGCTCTACGGAGGCGACGTCGCCCTGCCCTGGCCCGCCCTCGAAGACGCCTTCAACGCAGGCGGCGCACGCGCGATCGGCCTGTCGAACTACGAACGCGAGCACATCGAGGCAGTCCGGGCGGTCGCGACGGTCGCCCCGCACGTCCTGCAGGTCGAATCCCACCCCTTCTTCCCCAACGCCGACCTGCGCACATACGCCCAGGGGCTCGGCATGGTGTTCGAGGCCTGGTCCCCCTTGGCGCGCGGACGCGCGGTCACCGACCCGACGCTCGTCGAAATCGGCGCTGAGCTCGGCGTGGGCCCGACGCAGGTCGCGCTGCGGTGGGCGCTGGATCGCGGCCACGTCGTCTTCCCCAAGACCCTGAGCCGCGAGCGCATGGCCGCCAACTTCGACGTGTTCTCCTTCTCGCTGGATCCCGAACAGACCGCGCGCATCGACGCTCTCGACGCGGGCGAGGCCGGTCGCATGGGATCGCATCCGGCCACCATGGACCGACTCTGAGGACGGGTACGATACAGGTATGGCTTCCAAGCTCACGCGCGCCGACCGCGCCATCGTTCGACTGGCCGATGGCACCGTCAAACAGCAGAACCTCCTCACAGGCACAGAGGTGTGGACCGTTCCGGGCCGCGGCAACCGGCCCCTCACCGCGCCGCACACGGACCACAACCCGATCAACCACGAGGCCGACGGACACCACTGCGCCTTCTGTTCGGGCCGATACCTCGAGACCCCGCCCGAGAAGTCGCGCCTCGTGCGCCGCGAGGACGGGTCCTGGGAGCAGCTGGACGCCCTCGGCGCCGATCAGCTCGGTGACACGGTCGCCGAGTTCCGACGCATCCCCAACCTCTTCGAGATCGTCTCCTACAACTACTGGCATCTCAACCACGGGCATGTCCCCTCCGAGGACGACCGTCGCCGCATGGCCCAATACCTGGCCTCGGACGCGGGCTACGAGCACGTCATGAACGTCGTGCGCGCGCGGATGCTGGCCTCGGGCATGAGCGAGGGCGAGTTCGCGGCCACCAGCGAGACCGCGCGCCTGCAGTACGCCAACGGCTTCTTCTCCGGCGGCCACGACCTCATCATCGGCAAGCGCCACTTCGTCGACGGCGCCACCGAGGCCCACCAGCTGGCCGGCTCCGGCACCCTCACCCCCGAGGAGCACGAGCAGTACACCGCGTACACGGCCCGCTCGATGCGCGACCTGTACGACCTGGATCCCGCGGTCCGCTACGTCGCGACATTCCAGAACTGGCTGCGCCCCGCGGGCGCGTCCTTCGACCACCTGCACAAGCAGCTCGTCGCGATCGACGACATGTCCGTGCAGACCGAGGCCGAGCTGGAGCGCCTGCGCGCCCAGCCCGACATCTACGACCAGATCTTCACGGTCGCGGCCACGCGCAAGCTCCTCATCGCCCAGAACGAGCACGCCGTCGCCTTGGCTGGCTTCGGGCATCGCTTCCCCGGCATCGCAATCTGGCCCCTGGGCGAGCCGAAAAACCCGTGGGAGGTCAGCCCCGAGGCCATGCGGGGGATCTCCGACGTCCTGCACGCCGCGCACGCTGCGACGGGCGTGGAGGTGCCCGCCAACGAGGAGTGGTACCACCGCCCGCCCACCGTGTCCACGCCCATGCGCTGGCGAATCCTCCTCAAGTGGCGCATCTCGACGCTCGCAGGTTTCGAGGGGGGCACGCGCATCTACCTCAACACGATCGACCCATGGAAGGTCGTCGAGCGCACCGTGCCGCGCCTCCTCGAGCTGCGCGAAGCGGGCCTCATCGCCCCCATGCGCATCGGAGAGGAATGCAAAGTCAGCCCCGCAATGCTGCGAGGCTGACTCCAAAGGAATGCGTCCGGCGGGGATTACTCCTCGTCGTCGCTCGAATCCTCATATCCCGTGTCGGTCGCGGGGTTATCCGCGGGAGCCGGCTCCGGTTCGACGTCCTGCGCGCCCGGATCCGTCACCGGATCGGGAGTACTCGGCGTGGCCGGTGCCGGGGAGGCCAGCGCCGAGGTCCACGTGGCCAGCCACGCGCTCATCGCGTCGAGGGAACCGACGGTCTCGTCGGCGACGATCGGATCGCCGGTGATGCCCATCAGCCAGCCGGCCTTCGTGTCGGCGGCGAGCACACCATCGATCGGGTAGACGGCACCCGTCGTGGCCAGGGAGCGCTGCGCGGTCTCACCCTGCAGCCAGGCAATCAGGGACTCTGCGCCGTCCGACGCGGGCGAGGACGTCGGGGCCGCGTACATGATGCGGGCGATGCACGTCGAGGAGATCGCGGTGCCGTAGGAATCAGCTCCCGTATTCGTCGCCGCAGCGGCCGCCAGCGAACGCGGGGCAACGATCAGCGGATACGCGCCGGAAGAACCCGTGGAGGCTCCCACGACCTCGGACAGGTACGCCTCGGACACGTGCGCGCCGGCCGTCCACGCGGCGATGGCGCCACCCAGGGAGGAATCCACACGCGGGTTGAGGGACTGCGCGAAAGAACCCAGCCCTTCGCCCGTCTGCGCGGCTGCCTCCTGCACGAAGGCGCGGCCCACCGACGACGAGGCCGGGTCCGGGACCGTCAGCAGCGCGCGGATACGCGGAGAAGTCAGATCGCCGAACGAGGTCGGCAGCGGACGGCCGTTCGCGCTCATCCACGACTTGTCGGCGATGACGCACACGTCGTCGCGCCCGTAAGCGATCGCCGCAGCGGCACCGTCCACGACCGTGCCCGCGATCGTCGCCGTATCCTGCGGCGCCGAGCCCGCGATCGTGCCCGCCGCGCTCGCCTGCAGGGCATCCGCGCCATCCAGGCCAAGCACCACGTCGGCACCCGCCTTCGACAGCGCATCCACGCCATCCACCGGCACCACCGCAACCGTGAAGCCCGTCGCCTTCGTGAACTCCTGCGCGGTCTCCATCGGCAGCTGCGCGCCACCCACCAGGGCGACGGTGACCGTGCCCGAACCGCTACGAGGAGTCGGAGCATCGATCGTGCCAGCCGTGGTCGTACCCGAAGAAGCACGGGCGCTCTGACCCGGAACGATCGGCGACGCGAACGGATCCCGAGGCGCGCTCGACGAAACGGACGGCGTACAAGCCGCCACCGCCGTCGCCGCTACAACGAGGGCCGACAACGCAAAAACAGAGCGGGCGCGAGCCATAAGGAATCCTTCAGACGGGAACACTACCGTTCAAGCATAAGACAGGGCGCCTGTGGGCCTCGCGCAAGAGCGCCGCGTGGGGCATCATGGAAGCGTGCGCACGCGCACAGGGACAACCAACCCCCACGCCAGGAGGCAACCATGGACTCAGCCACCATCGAAAAGCTCGCCACGACCGCCGTCATCGCCGGAGCGGCCTTCGCCGCCTCCAAGGTCTTCGAAGCCGGCTGGAAGGTCGCCACCGGACGCCCCATCCCCGCCGAAGACTCCGACGACGTCACTATCGCATCGCTGGTCCTCTTCGCAGCCACCTCCGCCGCCATCGCGGCCGTCGCCCAGCGCTACGCCTACAAGGGCTCGCAGAAGTGGCTGGCCCCCAAGCTCGAGGCTCGCTTCGGCGTGCCCCAGCTGGAGGCCTGAGCTCCGCAGACCGGCTCCCCTCCCCTACGCTCACACGAGCGGCAGGAGGGGCCCCAGGTCCGTTCGCTCCCCCGACGCGCTGACGCGGGAGTCGGCCACGGCCTCGTCCCACGTGAGCAGACCGCACGCGAGCGACAGCCACGTGCGCGCGTCGGTCTCCACAACGGCGGGCGGGGTCCCGCGCCGATGCGTCGTCCCCGGCAGGATCTGCACGGCACCGGCGGGAGGCACGCGCACCTCGACCGCGCGGCCGGGATGCGAGATGCCGAGCTCCTCAAGGGTGAAGCGCACCGCAGTGAGCACGACCGCGCGCGCAGGCTCCTCGCCGCGCTCCACGGCGCCGCGCCACGAACGCAGCGCCACCATCCCCTCACCGGGGTCAATCCGTCGTTTCGCCATGAGTCGATTCTACGCGGCTCCACCACCCCGCCCCCGAGCGTGCATTCCGACCGCTTTGTCAGGCACAATGGATACATCCAACTTCCGACGAGAGGCCACCCGTGACCGACACAGCTTCCCTGATTACGCTGCGTTCGATCCTCGACATAGAGATCGCACGCAGCTACCAGTGGGACGCGGCCACCATCATCAAGGTATCCGGCGTCGACCGAGCCGGTGACCTCACGACCCGCATCGTCGAATATCCCGGCGCACTCGCCGACATCGCTGCCGAAGGCTTCTCCCCCCACTCCGCCGCGGGACACGCACTCTCCCACGAACTCCACGACGCCATCCAGCGCCGGGTACGCCTGTGGATCGCCGAAATCCCCACCGAGCAGCTCCCGCGCCTGCGCGAGGCCCTCGGCGACGACCTCGTCCACGAGGCCGGCCAGCCGCGCGACGGCAACACCCCCATCGCTCTGTCCCCCCTCGAGCTGCTCGAGCGATGGGCGGCCGGCAGCGACGAGCAACGCGAGTTCATGCGCGTCGCCATGGCCGGACTCGATACCCTCACGACCTCGTCGCATGCCACCCACGCGTCGCGGGCCGTCGGCGCCTCCATCATCGAACGCTCCGCGTTCCTCCGGCTGTGCCGCAACCCCAAGTTCATCGCCTACGTCGTCGTCTTCGTCTACTCAATGGCGCGAGCCGTGCCCGTCATGTACGTCCCCGAGTTCCGGGGCGACTGGCGCGTCCTGTGGGCCATCGACATGATCACCGCCATCCCCTACACGTGGGGCCTCATCGAAATGGTCGCCGGGCAGAAACTCTGGCACCGCGTAGTCGGTGCCATCACCGCCTCCGTGACCTTCCTGGCCCCCTACGTGTACTTCCTCATGTACGGGCGCGACGCTCCCCCCGGCGTATGGACCGCCATCGCGCTGATCTTCTTCGGGGGCATCTTCCTCGAAGTCTTCCGCTACCAGCGCGACCGCGCCGTCAAAAAGGGCCTGGCGGAGCAGCTGTAGGCACGCCGTTACAGCGGAGGCCGCTGGTATTCCGGGCGCAGTCGGGCCCGACCGCCTGCTGGGCCGGGCTGCTTTGCGTGCCCGTGGGCGGCGGCCCGCCCGCTCGCCGTCCGCGCTGCGAGCCTAAAGGCTCGGCGCGTCGGCTCGAAG
>ENA-OWMB01000489-OWMB01000489.1-metagenome-genome-assembly--contig:-NODE-489-length-15658-cov-11.861757_pt1 | contig 15658 bp, 18 predicted proteins | sample MGYA00245353_ERZ651112 | MGnify/ENA primary metagenome ERZ651112 (study PRJEB26857, sample SAMEA4031773) | metagenome | biome: human; feature: oral; material: saliva | place: Philippines | collected 2014...
TGCCCGAGGTCAACCGCGTCGTCCTCGACGTGACCTCCAAGCCCCCGGCCACCATCGAGTGGGAGTGACGCTCATCTAGAGCTGAGCGCGCAGACTGATGCCCCGGTCTCGTCCCTGTTTTGTGGGACGAGGCCGGTGTTTCGTTATCGGGTGAGCGTGGAGAGTGCCAGATCTTCCGTGCTCGTGAGTGGTTAGTCGCTTGATCTGAGGCCAGATTCTGGCCATAATTATGGCTAAGGGGGATAGCAGTAGAATGTCGACACTAACTATGGGACTCGCTGAGGCGAAGAATAACTTTTCGCGGGTGACAGCAGAGGTGAACAGGACGGGGAAGCCTGTCACGATCCTTAAGAACAACAGGCCTTGGGTGGTTATTCAGCCTGCGCAGCAGTCTGAGAGCGCCGTCGATGTCGCTGTTGACTTCATGGATGCCTACGCGGACGTGTTTGAAGAGCTTGCGAAGTGACCGCTTTCGCGTTTTCTCGGGGCGAGGCTGGGGCACGTTCGTCTCTGAGTCGGTCGTGACCCCTCGCGTCGAGTAGGGTTCGTCGTAGCGAAGCGGCGGCCGTTGATCAAGGAGGATGACACGTGGATCTGCTCGAATACATACGCGCGCAAAACAATATGACGCAGGACGAATGGGAACGCACCTTCGAGGAAGAGGCGCGGGAGCTTCTCGTCCTGGTCGCTGGAAGCAGTGGGGCTGGAAAGAGGAACGGCTTCTGGGAGGTCGCGCACTCGTACCTGGCGTACGTGGATTGCGAGATCGGCACCCTGTGCGCGGATGAGGGGAGGCTGATCTACCCTGTGAGCGACGAGGACAATGCCGCTGGCAACGTCTTGGGTCGCTTCCGTGATGAGGAGATCTATCGTGTCGCGGCGCGTAAGAAGATCCCGTAAGAGCTTCCCGAGGGCATGAGCGCCTCCTTGCAGAACCGCCTCCTGGTCGTGGAGGTCCTCGAAGAGAATCCTCCGTGCCGCGCACTGGACGAGGTCGTGGCTGAGTATCGCAAGCCGGTAGTCCTCAACGATGAGGAGTTAGGTGAGCTCTCCCTCGACAAGGACTATGACACGTTCGAAGGAGCCATCCTGTGGGGAGGTGAGGATATCGACATCTCGCTGGAGGTTGATTCGTCCAGCGAGGAGACCTGGACCGCAGCCGTGCGAGCGATGAGGCAGATGCTCGGCGAGCAAAACAAGTGGGATCGGGATATGAGGGCGTTCGCCGCGCGAGAGCTCACGCAGCTCGCGTGTGAATGGCGTGAGTCTGCCGATAAGGAGATCCCCGAGATTACGGAAGAGAGCTTCGCACAGCGATTAGGTCTCACCAGTATCGCCATGGATTCGGACGGTTCATTTTCCGCATACTTCGATGACGACGATATGTTCTTCGGCCACTGCGTCGTGGTGTACGGATCCTTGACTGATGGGGTGGCTTCGGCAGAAATGGCGGGTTAGGCATCCTGAGAGCTGGCTGGAGCAGTGTTATCGAGTCGACGCCGCAACATGTATAGCTGGATAGTGCGACGAGGTTTGGGGCCGTCTCGTTTGTGTGAGGGCTGCGAGAGCTGCGTATGCAGCCGCGAAACGATTTGTATTTCTCTGTATCCGTCCCTCAGGTGTCAAGATGGGGCAGGCCTTGTCTATACTGTGTTTCAGCTCCTGTTGTCGCAGGTGTCAATATGAGTCTAAGGGTGCCTTAGGTTGCTTTGTTCTGAGAAAGGGGGCAGCTGTGCCCACTGTTTCTATTCGACGTTTTGCCTCGTTCTCCGATTATGAGCGTCATAATGGACGTGGCGGTCTTCAAGTGAATGTTGAATGCTCTGTGGCTGATCTTGCGAGATATTCACTCCATAACGGTAGCTACGCTGGGCATATAATTCGTTCTCGTTCCGGCAGAATGTTCTATCGCTCAATTCCTCGTTTCGCTCTTGCGTATGATTGTGCTTTGGACTCATACGTGATGAGGGATGACTATCGATTTGCTGAAAGTAGCTATAAGGCTGCCGTTTCCTTTTTTCTGGGAATGATAGGCGTGCGAGTTGTGTTTGAAAAGCTGATGGGTGGAAGTAAACCGGGAAGGTTTTTGTTTCACGCAGGAAATCGTAAGCAGTTTGTGTTGAAATCGCGTTCGGGAATGCAGAAGCCTGACTTCATTGCTGTTGATGAAAATGGTGATCCTTATGCGCTGTTTGAAGGGAAGGGATCATCGGATAGTGGTCTGAAGACTCATCAGATTGAGCATGGTAAAGAACAAGTAGAGGATGTGTTCTCTGTCATGCTGAACGGGGCTTGTGGGGTGCCTGGGAAAATAAAGCAGGGGGTAGATCTTAAAAAACATGTAGTTGCTTCATGTTTTTCGAGTCATTCTGGCATTGGAGGGAGTGTTTGGAGTTTGTGTGATGTGGATCCGAGTGGCGAGGGGTTGGGTGATTTGGTGGTGGATTTTGATGGAGCTGTGTATGACCACTATGCCCCAATTGTGTCGATTCTGGCGGACGGGGATGTTGATATTGTAACAGTAAATGGGGTGGAATGTGAGTTGGTAAAGGTTGAAGATGGGGTCGCTATAGGTCTGGTTCAGGGGCTTCGTGATGTGATTTGTGAAATTGCAGATAAAAAAGCGAATCCTAAGACTAGGGACAAGTATATATTCGAGGGTGTGAGTGATGGGTGTGCTTGGCGAGCTGCTGAATATTTGAAAAGCTTGGATGGAATTGCAGGTGAGAATATGGGTAAGCGTGTATCAATGGGTGGTGATGGGATTGTTGTTATGGTGAGCGATGAGTATGTACGGTCGTTCAATCTGGAATCGGATTGAGCCCGGCAGCTGTAGTGGATGGACAGAACCCCAGTCTTGTCCCTGATTCATGGGAGGAGGCCGGGGTTCGTTCGTCTCCGAGTCGGTCGTGACGCCTCGCGTCGAGTAGGGTTCGTCGTAGAGAACCAGTAGTTGTTGATCAAGGAGGACGACACGTGGATCTGCTCGCATACATGCGCTCGCAGGACACGGTGGTGTCAATGGGTGGTAGCAATGAGTTGGTTGAATGCTTCTGTGGGGGTGCGGTAGCCGAGGGTGGCTCTGGGGCAGTTGTTCAGTTCGTAGGCGATGGCGTCGAGGTAGGGCTGGTGCCCTGCGCGTGAATCAAGGCCGCTTGGTCTACCCTTTGAGTGACGAGCAATATGCTGCGGGTAACGTGCTAGGTCGCTTTCCTGAGCGGGTCATTTATCGCGTGAAGGCGCGCAAGAAGAAGTCTGAAGAAGTGCCCGAGGGTATGACCGCCTCCTGGCGCAACCAGTTCCTCATCGTGGAAATCCTCGGGGAGGATGCTGCGTGCCCGGAGCTGGAGGAGGTCCTGGCGGAGTACCTAAGGCCGGTTGTTCTGAGCGATGAGGTGCTGGGAGAACTCACCCTGAACAAGGACTTGGACCTGTTCGATGGGGATGTCGCGTGGCGAGGCGAGCGGATCTCTGTATCTCTGGAGGTCGATTCGGGCTGCGAGGAAACCTGGGAGCAAGCCGTGCAAGCGATGAAGACGATGCTGGCGGACCAGGAGCGGTGGGACCGTGACATGCGGGCGTTCGCTGCGCGTGAGCTGACCGAACTTGCATGCGAATGGCGTGACTCTGCCGACGAGGACGTTCCGGAGATTGCGGAAGAGAGCTTCACGCGCCGAATCAAACTGAGCAGCATCGTGATGGACGCCGACGGTTCATTTTCCGCATACTTCGACGATGATGACATGTTCTTCGGGCATTGCGTCACCGCATACGGAACTCTGACGGACGGAGTGACCGCGGCGAATATGGAGGGGTGAGTACTGGCTGCTGGAGGTGAGGTGATGATTCGTGGGCATGTATGCGCCGAACCTTCTCTGGTCGGCGCCGACGCATCAGTTCCCGTGTTTGTAAGTCTCGGCTTTGTTCTCGTTTCGTTGGACCGGGCCGAGGTTGTTCTCTGATGAGGAGAGTAGACCCGAGTCAAAACAGACGTATATACACCAATCGTGATAATGTGATGTGTAAACGTCTGCAAAGGGATGGTCTCCGTGAGGGTGGATGAGCTCGTCGACTTCGTCGCGCTCGTGGGTGGTGTTGCTTCTTCTTCTCAGCTGAAATCTGCAGGTTTCTCGGCTGGACTCATTGCGCATGCTAGTGAAGGCGGTCGCATTGAGCGGCTCACGCGAGGAGTTTACTGCACTCCAGATGTCTTTGACGATGACTTTCTTGTGATTAGTGCCCGGTGGAAAAAGAGTATTTTCTCCCATGCCAGCGCCCTGTATCTCAATGGACTGTCGGATCGTCTGCCTGTCGCACAGTCCGTGACAGTGCCGCGGGGATATAACTCTGTGAAGATGGCTCAGGAATTTCCGGGTATTCAGGTTCATTGGGCGCGGCCTGACCTATACGAACTTGGCGTAACGTGCCTTGTAACGCCTTCCGGTAACGCAGTGAGGAGTTATGGTGCTGAGCGCGCAATCGCCGACCTGATTCGGGAAAGGAAGGCTGGAACTGTCGATGCTCAGCTTATGCAAGATGCTATCGGAGGGTACTTTCGGAGGGGTGAGAAGGACCTGCAAGGGTTGACTAATGTGTGCTCAGCTCTTGGAGTATGTCGTGAGTTGCAGGTGTATCTGGAGGTGTTGTAATCATGGTGATTCGTAACGATGCGAGTCTGCGTGGAAAGATTCGAGCAATTGTGAAGAGAGAGAGGGGCTGCGCCCTCAAGAAGTCCCGCAGATGTTTCTATTTGAACATTTGCTGCTTCGTCTCGAGAAAACGTCGTATGTTGATAAGTTCATTCTCAAAGGTGGCCTGCTGATTTCTTCGATGATTGGTGTCTCTCTGCGTACGACGATGGATATGGATACAACTGTTGTTGGTATGCCTCTTGATTGCGACTCTATTGAGCAAACGATGGAGGAGATCTGCTCTGTTGATGTCGGTGACGGAATGGAATACATCTTCGAGCGGGTCGAGTCAATCAGAACAGATGACGAATATCCAAATTGGCGTGCTCATATTATGGTCAGGTATGGAAGAATGAATGCGCCAATTAAAGTTGATATCACAACAGGTGATTCCATCGTTCCTGCGGAGGTTGAGTATCCGTATCCGATGCTGTTCGAAGATCGCGCTATAAGGCTTATGTCTTATCCTGTGGCGACGATTCTCGCTGAGAAGTTTGAAACGGTCGTCAGCAGAGGTGTTGCCAATACACGTGAGAGGGACTTCTATGACATTTACGTATTCTTGAATACTCGTGGTGATCAGATTGAATATGGCCAGGTCAAGCGTGCCCTCGAGGCAACAGCGCGCAAAAGGCGAACGTCTGCTTTTGTTGCCGATTATAGAAGTCGACTAGAGAAGGTGCGGCTTTCCGATGATATGCTGGCAGTATGGGAATCTTATGTGAGATCGGCGCCTTACGCATCCGACATTTCCTTCGATGATGTGGTGAGTGCCGCAGTGCGGCTTGGTAACTTGGTGTCTGCGTGATTCGCCATTCCTGGTAACCGGATGAAGGATTCATCATAGTTGAGTGTGAGGAGGAGTCTAGGCCTGAGATGGCGCCTCCCTCGAAGCGTAGCTGGCAGGTCGCCCAGGTGTTTAACAATGCCCTGGATATGCACACCGCCGGGTTCTGTTCAGTGAAGGTCCTCATGCTCAACTTGTAAGAGAGTTACGCGCGCCGAATCGCGCTGAGGGGTATCGCGATGGAATCTGACGACATGTTTGTCGGGCATTGCGTCACCGCATACGGAACCCTGGCGGACGGGGTGACCGCGGCGAATATGGAGGGGTGAGCGCCGCGGTCTAGTGTAGGAGTGGTGCCTGATCGGTACGGCTACGCGCGTGGCTCAGCCCCGGCCTCGTCCCGAAATCGTTTAAAGAGGCCGGGAGGTGCTGTTGTGCTTATGTGAAGAGGCGTTGTAATCCTCAGAGGCCTGCTCGGTACTCGCCGCGCGAGCGCGCTGCTCTTTCCATAGCTTCACGTACAGGCAGATGGACGATAGCAGGTCGATGGCGGGCAGTAGGTGGAACGCGATGTAGTAGCGTGCCGACGACTCGGAAATAAGTCTCTGTTTGTAACCGAGATGCGCCGCAACAAGACCATAGGACGAGCTGAGCGGGATCGGGATCATGAGGTTCGCCATTGGTAGGCTCACATAGGCAAGGAACAAGATAAGGTAGCCCGGTGCTGGGAGAGCCATGGGGAGGATTGCAAGGAAAATAAGAGTGGGAGCGTAGAAGGGGAGCAAGCAGAGCTTGAGGATTAATCCCCACAGCGCCATCGTGCGCGGGCTGTCGTCGTCTCGACGCCACAGTGCGGATACGGCGTTGGCTGCTCCGGCGATCACGGCCAGAAGTGTCCACGTCTTCCAGTCGATAGCGTCCAAACTCTTGTTGAAGACAAAAGCTAGCACCCACGGTCCGTAAGCCGCGACGACGAAGAAGAGGAAAGTTACCGCGCGTATGACGGTAGATATGCCTGGCTTATTTCTTTTGACACTTTGCATGTTGTCACCCTATCACCGCCCGCAGGAACGAGGTCGGGGCTGGCATCTGGGGGTGTGTTTAGCATGGCGAGGTGCTTACAGGGCCTCGCTCGTGGTGGTTTCGCTGGCATTGTCCAGTTGGCGCAGTAGTGTGTAGAGCCGGATTGAGGAGATTAGGTCGGCGATGGGAGTGGCAAGGCCTCTCTGTAGCTTGTTCGCCGTTTCTCGACGGACGAGCCGCTCGTTGCGCGCGCGGCTGATCGCCGCGAACCCGTGGGATGACGTAACGATCATGATGCCGTATGCCCCCAGGAGTGCAAAGGGGAGGATAAAAGCCTGAGGGCCGGGGCCACCTGGGGCAAAGAGATAAGCCCCCAGGAAAAGTATCAACAAGGATATGACAAGGAAGAAAGGGAGGAGGCTAAGTTTGATGACGAGGCCCCAGAATGCCAGTTCGCGCGGCCTGCGCCTGTCGCGAGAGATGTGCGTGCAGATAATAGTGGCCGCAGCACAGACGAGCATCACGAGGGGCCAGACGTCGATTCGGAGCGTTGGGTAGGGAGGGTAGAACACCATGTTAAAAGGTCCGCCCGCGTAGGCCGTCGCGACAAAACAGAAAGAGGCTGCGAGGGAAACGATTCTGGGCATGTTGGAACCCCTTGTCGATCATCGTTGACTAGACCCGAATATAGCAGCTCCTCACGCGCGAAGGCTTTGATTTCTGTTGGTGGGTGCACGCTCCTAGTGTCTCGTCTGCGCTCGGGGGCGGCGACAGTGGTCGTCGGCTGGGTTGTGTCGAAATATGTGATGTAGTGGTCGGATGCGGGAGGGGCGTGGCCGCGAATATATTTGTATATGCCTGGCATGGTTCGTCCAATATTGCAACCGAGCAGGTGTTGTCTATGCTGTGTGTCAGCTCTTGTTGCCGCTGGTGTTAACGAGGGTGTTCGAGCGTCTACATTTGCTACGCGCAAGCAAGAGGGGGAGTGCATGTCCATCGTTCCAGTTTATCGATACGCTTCAGATGAGGAGTATAAAACGAAGAATAGTATCGGCGGCTCTTATGTCAGTGCCACTTGCTCCATGGCTGACATCGTGAGATATTCGCTCGATAACGGAGATTTCGAGGGTCATGTCGTCACTTCACTATGGGGACAAATGTTCTACCGCTCAATTCCGCTATTTGCTCTCACTCCTGATATGACGTCGCGACGCTTTTTGGTGACCGATGACTATCGCCATGCTGAAGCTAGCTATAAAGGGGCCGTGTCATTCTATCTGGGCATGATTGGCGCGCGGCTTGTGTTTGAAAAGTTCTTAGGGGGGAATAAGAGAAACTATCAATTGCTCCACGCGGGAGATAGTAAGTATTTCAGTCTTACGACATCTAACGGCAAGCGCAAGTCTGACTATGTTGCGATCAATGATCGAGGGGTTCCGTATGCGCTTGTGGAGGCGAAGGGCACGTCAGGGGTGAGGGTTCATTGGAAGCGTGTGAAGGATGCAAAGGACCAGCTGAACCTAGCTTCAGTGACAACCCTGGCAGTGTCATAGGGTGTAAGCAATTTTCGTGTAGCGGTGATGCTGTTCGGAGGCTGATCATGGGGTGTCGTCGGATGCTGAGTGTTGAGGATCGCGCGGCGATCATGGCGGGGTTGGAGGCGGGCTTGTCCCAGACGCGTATCGCCCACTTGATTGGGCGTAGCCCCTCGGTGGTGTGCCGTGAAATCGCCCGCCATCGGGGTCCTGGCGGCGTGTACCAGGCCGAGGATGCCGGGAGAGCAGCGCAGGTGGCCAGGCGCCGCCCTAAGAAGCGGCTCCTGGACCGCGATGAGATTCTCCGCCGCCGCGTGATCTTTGATTTGTCGCAGGGGCGCACGCCCCGCCAGATCAGCGGACGCCTGAGCGTGGAGGCATGTGGCACAGTGGCTCCTATGGATAATTCTCCCCACGCCCAGGGCCGCACGATCAGCCACGAGGCGATCTACACGTGGATCTACGCCCACCCCAAGAAGACGCTGATCGAGCACGGCGTATGCCTGCCCTCCAGGCGGTGGATGCGCAAGAAACCCCCTGCAGGCGGGCGCACACCACCCATTGTCGGCATGCGATTAATTGACGAACGCCCCGACATTGCTGACCGGATGATCCCTGGCAACTGGGAGGGGGACCTCATCATCGGCAAAGATGGGGCCAGTGCGTGCGCAACCCTGGTCGAGCGCACCACCCGCTACCTGATCATCGTGGCCCTGCCACTGGGACGCAGGGCCGACCAGGTCTGTGATGCGCTCACCCGCCGCATCCAGGGCCTACCCGAAGGAGCGATGCGAACACTGACATGGGACCAAGGACGGGAAATGGCCCGCCACCAGCGCCTCACCCAAGATACCGGCGTGGAGGTGTTCTTCGCTCACCCCCATAGCCCCTGGGAGCGAGGAACAAACGAAAATACCAACCGACTTATCCGCCGCTACCTTCCCAAAGGAACCCCCATCACCAGCCACCAGCCCTACCTCGACGCCATCGCCTACGAACTGAACAACTGCCCCAGAGCCACCCTCGGCTACCGCACCCCCACAGAAGCATTCAACCAACTCATTGCTACCACCCATTGACACCACCCCTGAATGGCGCAGGACGGCCCTTGTACGTGACGCCAGGAGCTGAGTTACAGAAACATGTGGTTGCATCAAGTTTCACGTATGGTGTGGCATCGAAGGCGAGTTCCTGGCAGTTGTGCGATGTGGATCCTCAAGGCCTGGGCGAGGGGGAACTGACTATTCAATTAGATGAGGCCATCTATGCGCATTACGTGCCGGTTATGCAACGGCTTTCCGGCGATGGAGTGCGGCGCGAAAGCGTCAGTGGTGTTGATTGTGACCTGATCCAAATTGGTGAAGGTGTATCCGCAGGCTTAGTGAGTGGGCTTCGCGAAGTGATTGCTGATGGTGGACGTGTGGGAGCTGGATCCGGCGATCAGCACGGCGATGTCCGGGAGAGAGATAGTGCTGATTTCTTTCACCGTGTATCTGAGTTCTTCCATTCAATGGAGGGGTTTCAGGGTCTGAGCGAGGGCGAGAATGTGTCAATTGGTGGAGATGGCGTCGTGGTCGTGTTGAGCGATGAGTATGTCCGGGCGTTCAACCTTGAATCGGATTGAGCCCGGCAGGCGTGGCGGGTAGATAGAGCCTGGCTTCGTCCCTGAATTGTGGGACGAAGCCAGGCATAGTGAGGGCGCTCTACGTGCGGTGATCGCATAACTAGGCTTTTCCGCGTGTGAGTGTTCCCTACCTTTTTGGCCCTCTCAGACCAGGTTGGAGGTGAAGAACTCTTCGACTGCGTCCCACGGGATACGGTCGTGGTCCGGGCCGCCGTCGTAGAGGTCGCAGCGAGTGGCATCGGGGATGGCGAGGAAGACCTTGTTGTCTGGGTTCACGCCTTCACGGATCTTCTCGAAAGCGTCCCTTGCCATGTAGAACGAGTGTGCCTTTTCTCCGTGCATGATCATGACGGCATTCTCAATCTCATCGATGTAGTGCAGGAAGCGAGTATTCGCATAGGCCTGTGTACCAACGGCGTTCCAGCCATCGTTGGAGTTGAGTGAACGGGCATGATAGCCGCGCGGTGTCTTGTAGTAGTCGTAAATGTCGCGCACGAATTGCGGCGCATCGTCTGGAAGTGAATTGACGACACCTCCCGCGCGAACATGGGATCCGCTCTTGGAATCGGCGGTCCTCTGTGCTGCCAGCACCTTGCGCGTAGCTATGCGTTTCTCTGCGGAGTTGTCTATGTCGTAGAAGCGGTTTCCTGTGATGCGAGTGATGTCGTACATTGTGGAAGCCACTGTCGCCTTGATGCGGGGGTCGGCCGCTGCAGCGTTGAGTGCGATGCCACCCCAGCCGCAGATGCCGATGATGCCGATGCGGTTTTCATTGACATCGTCGCGGCACACGAGGTAGTCGACTGCGCTCATAAAGTCCTCGGTGTTGATATCGGGACTTGCTGTGTAGCGGGGTTCGCCTGCTGATTCCCCGGTGAAGGAAGGATCGAAAGCGATTGTCAAAAAGCCTTGCTCTGCCATAGTCTGTGCGTAGAGACCGCTTGCCTGCTCCTTGACGGCACCGAAGGGTCCGGAGACCGCGATGGCGGCATAGCCGCCTTCGGGCACGTCTCCCTTGGGCTTGTAGAGGTCTGCCACGAGGGTGATGCCGTAGCCGTTCTCGAACGTGACCTTCTCGTGATCGACTGTGCTGCTCGGGGGAAAGGTTTTGTCCCATTCCTGCGTGAGCGTCAGTTTGCTTGTCATCATCATTGTTTCCTTCCTGTGCAGTCCCGTTTCATTATCGCTGCTCGCAGAGCAGTGGGGCGAACCATCCCCTGCGAGTGATGTCAAGTGTTGAGATATCGTCTGAGCGGATTCGTGGGGTGATGAGCATTGGGATCGGTGGAGCCTCCTAGCGGAGGCAACGCTGCGCGCACTGTCAGTTTTTGTGTGCAGTAATCGCGAACTGAAGGGGCATGCGCTCTGGTTTGTCGCGAAGGTGCCAGCCTCCAGCGGAATCCTGTTCCATGAGTTCGGGCCACGGACACCACGCCGCGCGCGGCGTCTCTTCAAGCTCATCGATCACCAAGCCCGCGTTGATGAGAGCGGTGACGATCTGGCCAAGGGAGTGATTCCACTGGTGGTTTGTTGTGTGAGTAATCCGCGGCGCATCGGGGAAATCTACGTAGCTTGAATCGTCATCCCATGTCATCGGAGCATCCTGCTCGAAGTAGGGTGCCTCAATCTTTAGCCCGTCGGAAATATCCTCCCCGATTGTCATGAACATCGGGTGGTCATCGCGGATGAAGAAGGTGCCGCCCGGCTTGAGTAGGGAAGCGATGACTTGCGCCCACCGGGCGATATTGGGCAGCCAGCATAGGACACCGATCGAGGTGTACACCAGATCGAAGTTGCCGGACACTGCTTGACGCGCGTTGTACACGTTTGCGTGAACGAACTCCACGTCAGCGCCTGCGCGTTCGGCGATGCTGCGCGCGTGGGCAAGCGAAGCATCGGACAGGTCGAGGCCAATGATGCGAGAGGCTCCGCGGCGCGCAAACCCGATCGTGTCCGTTCCGACGTGGCATTGCAGGTGGATGACATCTTTGCCGGCGAGATCGCCGAATCGTTCGATATCTTGGGCCAGTTCAATGCTAATGGCTGTCGGATCCTCGAGAAGGCGCTGGTAGTCGCAGTAGTTGCCAGCCATGTGCAGCTCGGCGCGGTCGTCCCAGTTTTGCTCATTGTCGGAAAACCACTGTGCGTGTCTGTTCGTTTCGGTCATTTCGTTATTGTATGCAGGTGGAATGTTGGGGAGGCGTGCCCGTCCGTGCCTCGGAGCTATCGAGTCGATGCAGGAGGCGTCAGCGGGCATAGAGCGTGAGAGGGAACGCTAAGGGAGGACCTGATAGCGAGGCCTACCCCGCCAAGCAGGATAGGCCTCGTTATGCGCGTAGTCCGCGAGGGAATCAAATGATGCAATCGTGCGCCGCGCTTGGGCGCGCAGGGAATGGGACTACTTCTGGCCCTCCACGTCGGGCACGTATGCGAGGAACCCGGCCAAGACCTCGTCGTTGTGCTCGAAGAACGATTTCCCCTTGTCGAGGGAATCGATCTGGGCCATGTCCTCGTCGGTCAGCGCGAAATCGAACAGGTCGATGTTCTGAGCGATGTGCGATGGCGTCTTCGAGCCCGGGATCACGATGTGTCCCTGCTGGATATGCCAGCGCAGCAGCACCTGGGCGGGGGACTTGCCGTGCTTCTCGGCGAGTTCCTGGACGAGGGACTCGGACATGATCGAGTCGTTGCCGCGTCCGCCCAGCGGGTACCACGCCTGCAGCGCAATGTTGTGCTCTGCCAGGAGCGCCTTGAGCTCCGTCTGCGGGAAGTAGGGGTGGCACTCGACCTGGTTGATCGTGGGGATGACCTCGCACTCGTCGAGGATGCGCTGCGTCTGGGCGACGTCGAAGTTCGACAGGCCGATCGCGCGAATCTTGCCTTCCTTATGCGCCTTCTCGAGGATGCGGTATCCCGCGACCGTGTCGCCGGCGGGCTGGTGCAGGATCATCAGGTCGATGTAGTCCGTACCCAGGCGCTCGAGCGTCTCATCGACGGCGGTGGCGCGTTCGAAGAACGACGGCCAGAGCTTCGTCTCGAGGAAGATCTCATCGCGCGCCTTCGAGGATGCGCGCATTCCGCGCCCGACGGCGCGCTCGTTCACGTAGACGTTCGCCGTGTCGATCAGTGTGTAGCCGTTGTCGAGTGTGTAGGTGACCGCCGACTGGGCGTCGTCCGGCTCGAGCAGGTAGGTTCCGAGGCCGACCTGGGGGATGGCGACGCCATTATTCAGGGTAATGCGATTCATGGGGATTCCCTTCTTCCTTACTGCATCGTGTTATGCATTGGTGTCAAGCCTACTGAGCTGCATGAATGCGGTTCTAGTGGGTTGCGCTCTCAGCATATGTGTGTCCATGTGGGAATAAAACGGCGACGTTGTCAATTGGTGGGCGAGCTGCGTGTGAGGTTCTGCGGTTCTCTTTGCTATAGGTATGGTTGGAACTATAATGAACGTCGTTCATTAATGACGGTTACGCGCAGAAAGATGAGCGTCCCACGTGCCTAAGCGAGTGATCGACCGAGACCAGCTGATCGGCGAGGCCTACCAGATCGCCTCGAATGATGGTATTTCCGCGCTTTCTGTGCGCAAGGTCGCGACCGCCTGCGGCATCGCTGTCGGCTCCGTCTACGTCTACTTCCCGACGAAGGCCGACCTGACGGCCGCAGTGCTCACGCGCTTCTTCGATGAGATCTTCTCCGAGGAATTCTGCGTCGTGCGCGCAGGGGAGCGCTTCACCAGCTATGCTCGGCGCTTCCGCGCGACCCTGAGTGAGGCCCGCGCCTCCATGAGTGTTGACTGGTTCGCGGAGATGCGCCGCCTGCCTCGCAAGGAGCATGCTGCCCTCGAAGAAGTGCGAGGTCCGATGCTCGCCCACATGGAGCGTGGACTTCAGCGCGTTCTCGACGCGGACGAGGCCGTGGATCGCTCGCGCCTCGTCGGACCTATGAACTCCGAGAGCGTCGCCCGCCTAACCCTGCGCGCTATTTTTGCCTCGCTGATGGAGGGCACGGAGTGTGAGACGCTGTTCGCCCTCCTCGACGCCTCCCTGTACGACGGTGCGTCCGCCAATGAGAAGGAAGAGAATCGATGACCCGACTGCACATCAAGAAGAATCAGCTGATCGCCGTGGCTGGCGTGGTCTGGTTGCTCGCCGGCCTGAATGTGGCGGTCCTGGGCGTGCGCGCGGCCATCGACATGCGCGACGTCGCCGCTATCGTCCTCATTGCTATTGCTGGGGGAGCGGTTGCCGCGTTCTGTGGATTCCACTCGATGTTCAGCAAACTCGTCAAAAAGAACTCCCAGCGCATCTACGAGCTGGAAGGTGAGTGCCACAACCCCTTCCGCTTCTTTGATCGCAAGGGCTACATCATGATGGCGATCATGATGTCCATGGGCATTGGGATGCGTGCGGCTGGTCTCTTCCCCGAGTGGTTCATCGCCTTCTTCTATACGGGCCTGGGCCTCGCCCTGAGCCTCGCCGGCGCCAGCTACATCGCGCGCGGCGCGCGTGGTCGCGCCTGGGCGTTCCACGGAACCGACTGAGTGTTTCACGCGATCTTGGCCCAGGCCTCGTCGATGGACGAGGCCTCCTGTTGTTGGCTGCACCGACGTGTGAGTCATCGCGTGAAGACTGGGGTGGATGTACCTACTGTCTGCGGGCTACGCGATGCTACTGTTAGCCCGTTATACGGCACTCATGAACCGGGAAGGCGCATGAATTTTTATACCCTCGACTACATTGTGTCGCACCAGAGTTTGGATTCGACGAGACGCGTTGTAGCCGTCATCGTTCTGCTCGTGGTGGCACTGGCGTTCAGTGCCCTCTACCTGCGCAACAGGGCTCAGACTCGCTGGCGCGACGCTGGCATCGGACTTCTGGTTCTCTCCCTGGTGTTGTTGGGCATCCAGACCGAGCAGTACTTCCGCGTCAGTCACCAGTTTTCTCAGTCGCAGATGCTCGTCCACTTCGTGGAGGGTGTTGCAATGGATCATAACGTCAAGGTGGAGGACGTGTTGGTGAGTTCGCGGTCCTTGCAGGACGGCATGATCGTGCGATTCAACGAGGAAGATTACACTGTCCACCTCAATGATGACAACAATTCCTACACCCTTGAGCGCACGCACATTATCAATCACGCGGTCTACGTGAACGGAGAGCACTGACATGGACTTCTACACGCTGACTGCCATTAAGTTCGCGCTCGGCATCCTCATGATGATCTTCCAGATCAACATTCTGGGTAAGCGTGACTTCTCGGTGAATACCCCGCTCAATCAGGTGCAGAACTACGTGCTGGGTGGCATTATCGGCGGCGTCATTTACAATTCGTCGATCACTGTTCTACAGTTCCTGATTATTATCCTGATCTGGTCGCTCGTGGTTATTGCGACGAAGGTTCTCATCGATACCAGCAAGATCTTTAAGAGCCTCACTGCGTCTCAGCCTGAGCTGATCGTTCGCGACGGCACAGTGGATATCGCCCGCTGCGCGAAGGTGGGCCTGACGGCGCAGGGCTTGAGCCGTAGTATGCGCGAGCAGGGGATTAACAGCCTTGAAGAGGTTGAGGCGGCCGTCATGGAGACCAATGGCAGCCTGACGATTCGGGTTCGAAACGCGGGCAGCAAGCGTTCTCTTCTGCCCCTCGTGAGCGACGGCCATATCGTGTCGGACGGCCTGATCCTTGCCAATAAGGACAAGGCGTGGGTGAAGGAGCAGCTCAAGAAGCAGGGGTATTCCTCGGTGAAGCAGGTGTTCCTCGCTGAGCTGGTCCATGGGCGCCTTGAAGTGATCCCGTTCCCTAAGAGGGCGTTGTTCAAGCGCTGAACGTGCGGAGGCCTCGTCAATGGACGAGGCCTCCTGCCGTTTATCGGTCAGCTCTCCTTGAGAGTCACGCGATTACCGCCAGTGGCGGTATAAATTGGCGGTAATGCTGGATGATGCTGGTGTGGCCGCGTGATCACTGGTAGATGTGTCGGCGGTGTCCGACGGAAAACACT
>ENA-OWMB01000505-OWMB01000505.1-metagenome-genome-assembly--contig:-NODE-505-length-15393-cov-7.085604_pt1 | contig 15393 bp, 10 predicted proteins | sample MGYA00245353_ERZ651112 | MGnify/ENA primary metagenome ERZ651112 (study PRJEB26857, sample SAMEA4031773) | metagenome | biome: human; feature: oral; material: saliva | place: Philippines | collected 2014...
CGTCGGTGGCGAGCGCGGCGGGGGTGGCCTCGGCCTCGTCGGTTGTGACGAGGGGGGTGGAGGACACGAGGGTCTCCTGCAGGTCCTGCGCGCCGTCGTCGGCGAGCGTTTCCGTCGTTTCGTCGGCGGTGGGGGCGTCGGCCTCGTGGGTGGCGCCGCTGAGGATCTCCTCGAACGACGAGAGGGCGCTGCGCGGGGCGGGCGCCTCGTCGGAGGTGTGGGCGGGGGTCGAGGCGGCTCGCTCGGCGCCGGTGCGCGCGGCGTCGGCCGTCACGTCGGCCAGCTCCTGGCTGTCCGAGCCATGCAGGTTTTCACGCGGGTCATTCGACATGCCCCCATTGTTTCAGGATCGCGCCCCATGTGTCGCAGTGGCGCGCGGAAGTGGGTGGGGTGATACGTTTGTGAGGTCCTGCGAGTGCTCGACGCGACCGCGGTCGCGGTGTTCCCCGGCAGGGGATGATCCCGTGTAGTGCATCAGGCGGAGCCTTGGAAGGATGTATTCCCCGCGAAAGCGGGGATTTTTCTATCTGAGAGTCGGTGAATGAAATCTTATCTGCAATAACAGGAACGTGTATTGTATAAGAAAAAATCTTCTGTTATGGTTACTGCATCACCTCCGAGGGGGTGATGACAGCCCCGCTGGTGCTGTCGGGCTCAACATTTTCAGAGTAACCGCATGAGCTCATGCTAGCGCGCATGCCGGACTCGGAGGATGGTTTCGACTCAAGGAAGAGGAAATGGCCCGAAAAGACAAAAAGAGAGTTTCGCTGTCGACGCCCGCAACTGCGGAACCCCCGGTTTTTCCCGTCGCCCAGCCCGGCCTCAGTGCTGCTGATCTCTCCGCATTGACCAGGAGCTTCTGGGCGAAGAGTGGAGACTCCGGCAGCTGGCTATCCGTCGTCCAGCATCTGATGGATGCCTCTGACGTTGCGGGGCTCCTCTTCGATGACTACCTCAGTGAGCATCATCGCAGGCTGATGGCCTCAGTATGGGGAGGAGATCGCGCCAAGGCTCGGGCCTCGTTTGTGTTCCTCGCAGGCGTTCACGACGCCGGTAAGGTGGATATTCGCTTCGCATGTCAGCGACAAGATCTGGCGGAGCTGATCCGGCATCAGGGCCTTGTCGTCCTTCGTAAGCGTGACTACCCTGAACGTTCCTTTCTGCCCCATGGCCTCGTCAGTCAGTTTGCGCTTCAGGAGGAAATAGCTGCGGCTGGTGGTGATGGATCCAGGGCTCTCCAATGGGCGATCCTCGTCGGTGTCCATCATGGTCGATACCCGGACGCGGGTGCCGTGTACGTTGCACGACAGCAGTACAGGACGCAAGAAGGTTCGCGCGAGGATGATCCCCGTTGGGGTCAGGCGCGCTCGGAGATTCTTCGGTGGATGGCTGCGCGTAGCGGTTTCCCGCTCATCGCGCCTGGCACCGCCCTGCCCGAGCTGCCCATCGCGGTGGCCTCCGCCTATGCCTCGGCCCTCGTGATCGCAGACTGGCTCGCTTCCAACGAGGATTACTTCCCGCTTCGGCCTCGACCGGTCGATGAGACTGGAAAGCTGTCAATCGAGGGGTACCCCGAGCTCACCGCAGACCAGCAGCGCAATCGTGTCCGGCGCGCATGGAAGCGAGCGGCCTTCCCATCCCCTCTGCGTATTCCTGCAACTCACACCGGTGAGGCCGCAGACTTCTACCGTCACCGTTTCGGGTGGCCGGCCTCGTACCGTCCGACCGAGGCCCAGCGCGCCGCCGTCGAGATCGCAACGCGCGAGGACCCGGATCTCATGATCGTCGAGGCGCCGCCGGGATCCGGGAAGACCGAGCTGGCCTTCGCGGCCGCAGAGGTGCTGATGCGCGCTCGGGGGTTACAGGGAGTGTTTGTTGCGCTGCCCACTCAAGCCACGACGAACGCGATGTTTGAGCGCGTCACCGCCTGGCTGACGAGCATCCTGGGCGATGAGCCGCAGAAGCTCGGCATCCAGCTGGCCCATGGAAAAAATAGCCTCAACGAATCCTTCGCGAAGCTCCTCGAGCGCGGCAAGAGCCCCCTCGAAGTACATGATGACGAGGAGGACCTCGGCCTTCACGCGAGCCGGTGGATGGGCCAGCGCTGGCGATCGACCCTGTCGCCGGTTGTGGTCGGCACAATCGACCAGGTGCTGTTCGCTGCCCTGAAGTCGCGCCACGTGCTGGTGCGTCACCTCGGGCTCATGGGCAAGGTTGTCGTCATCGATGAGGTGCACGCTGCCGATGAATACATGGAGACCTACCTGGAAGCCGCGCTGACGTGGCTCGGTATGTACGGGATTCCCGTTGTGCTGCTGTCGGCGACCCTGCCGCCCGCACGGCGTTCTGCGCTCCTTGAGGCATATCGCCGAGGTCGTGGCTCGTCCGGTGTGGGGGCTGAGTCGGTCGACGGCATGATCGGCTATCCGGCAATTTCGACGGTGTCCGCCACGGGTGTGCGCGTTCATGAGATTCAGGGTGAGGTTGAGGTCCCCAAGAGGATCATCCCGACCTCGCTCGGCTCACCGCAGGAAATCGCGGAGCTCCTGGACTGCGAGCTCGCCGACGGTGGGTGCGCCGTCGTCATCCGCAATACGGTCCGCGAGGCACAGGAAACATACGAGGCCGTGAAGTCAGTGTTCGGGCGAGAACAGGTAACGCTTCTGCACTCGCGTTTCCTGGCCGCCGAACGGGTGGCTCGCGATCGCCGCATGCTCGAACTTTTCGGGAAAGATAGCGTGCAGCGTCCTTTCAGGCACGTCGTCGTGGCAACCCAGGTGATCGAGCAAAGCCTCGACGTGGACTTCGACCTTATGCTCACGGACCCCGCGCCCATGGACCTCGTGCTGCAGCGTATCGGGCGACTTCACAGACATGACAGAGCTGAACGTCCACACGGCCTGCGCGACGCCAGGTGTCTCGTGATCGTTGAAGATACGAACTCCGTTCCCTGGGCGTACTCTCGGGGCACCGACCACGTGTACGCGCGCTACGCCGTCCTGCGGACCCTGGGGATCATTGCTGATCGCGGAGAAATACTCGTCCGTGAACCGTTGGACTACGCGGAATTGACGACTCTGGCGTATGTCGATGATGTGCCGGTCGGTCCCGCGCAGTGGCATGAGGCCCTCGACGCCGCGTTGGAAGAACGCAACAAAGCACGCGCCCAAGCACAAGCGAAAGCGACAACCTGGTGCCTCGGCGAAGCAAATACGCCCTCGTGGCAGGCCCTCGAACTCGAAGAGAAATTCCTCGGCAATGCCGCGACTGGTGACGAATCAAAGGGGCCGGGAGTCGCCGTGGCCCGCGCTGCCGTGCGCGACGGAGAAGACCAGATCCCCGTCCTCATCGTCGCTCTGGACCCCGAGCTGGGCAACGTACCAGTAGCTCCCCCTATCAGCGGGGCGCCAGAAGACGACACGCCTCTCGCAGTCGGTGAATACAACGCTCGAGGGCGTATCGCCGACATCTGCTCGTGGAGCATTTCCCTGCCTCCGTGGGCGTTGCGCGCTCGCGGGCAGAGCATCGACGAGGCGGTGGACGCAGTTGCAGGTGCTATCTGGGATGATCCCATCACGGCGGAATGGTCGTGTCGCGAGCACCCGTTCCTGGCGGGGGAACTGATCCTCGCGATGTACAAAACTCCCGACGGGGAGCGCCTCACGCGCGACCTGTGCGGACACACATTCACATACTCTCTCGAAAGAGGAATGGAGGTGCAGGGTCAATGAAGAACCCTGAGTACAACCTACTCGATGAGCCGTGGATACCCGTGCGGCTTGTCGATGGGACCATCACCGATGTTGGCCTGCTGGAACTACTCCGGCGCACGACCGATATCGCGGACCTAGCGTGTGAGCTACCCACGCAGAGCATCGCGATTCAGCGATTGATCCTTGCGATTGCGTATCGCGTGGCCACTCCACGCGATGCTCGCGACTGGGCCAGGCGGTGGGATGACGGAGCTCCAACGGAGCAGATGATCGAGTACCTCGAGCAGTGGAGAGATCGTTTCTACCTGTTCGGGGGTCGTGATCCGTTCATGCAGGTAGCTGACCTGCGTACTGACAAAGACGAGGTTAAAACACTCGATGCGGTTGTTGCATGCGTGCCGAAAGAGGAGAAGCGACTTTTCTCGACACGACAAGGTGCTGGGGTAGCTCGGCTTTCTCCTTCAGATGCTGCTCGTTGGTTAGTGCATGCTCAGGCGTATGACCCCTCGGGCATCCGTTCGGGAGCAGTTGGCGATTCCCAGGTCAGGGGAGGGAAAGGCTATCCCATTGGCCCGGCCTGGTGTGGACACCTCGGACTTGTATGGCTCAAAGGAAAGGACCTTGACGAGACACTCGTCCTCAACCTGATCCCTGCGGCCACTGCGGAGTTGCGTGGCATCGACAGCTCGACCGACTGGGGAGCGTGCAGTTGGGAGGATCCCGAACCGGAAACCTCCGTTCGCGGTGACTACTCCCTCCTCGACCCCGCGGGTACTCCGAAGGAGCTGAGCATCCCTCGACTTCTCACCTGGCACTCTCGCCGCATCAGGTTGGTTGGTGACTCGTCCGGCGTGACGGGCGTTGTTTTGGCGCAGGGTGACAAACTCGCCCCCCAGGAGATGCGACTCTATGAGCCTCAGAGCTTGTGGAGGTACTCAACCCCGCAATCCAAGAAGTTTAAGACCGACGTCTACATGCCTCGTAAATTCGAGGCAGGCCGCGCTCTCTGGCGCAATCTTCCCGGCACCCTGCCCACCGTGACAACCGTGCAGGGCGTGGATAAGCAGCCCAAGCGGGAGTTTCTCCCGTCGGCGACGCTGTCCTTCCACTATCAGTTCGACAATGCCTCGATTCAGACCAGCTATCCCAAGGTCATGCGGATTCAGGCTGTTGGCGTTACGTACGGTCCGCAGGAATCAACGTTCGAGGATATCTACTCGGACGAGCTGACGTTGTCTGTTGCCGTCATGCGAGTCGAACGCGAGGATCTGTCTGCCGAGATCGACCGGCAGGTTCGTCTGACAGAAGAGGTTGCCAGGGATGTGGGAACTCTTGCGGCGAACCTCGCGCGTGCCGCAGGTGAGAGCGGTGACGGTGCCGGTGATGGGGCTCGAGACCGTGCTAAGGAACTCTTCTTCTCCGCTGTCGATAACGATTTCAGGGCATGGCTGACCCAGGTTGATGGGCACGAAGCTGCGCGGGATGCCGGGCGTCGGTGGGAGTGTACGCTGCGGCAGCACGCCATGGATATCCAGACCGAGCTCGTCAGGGGCGCCTCGTCGTCGGCAATCATCGGCCGGGATACCGGCAGAGGGTACATGAATGTCGGCATCGCTGAAAACTACTTCCGGGCAGCGCTCAACAAGCGTCTTCCGGTACAGAACACCAATCAGGAAGGAACGAAATGACCAGCAATGATGCTGCTCCGGAGACCCCTCCGGATTGCGGTGCGAAAGGTTTGTCGACACGGCGTGCGGTGTACGGTCGCGTCAGTGGGTTGATCGCGAATCGGCTCTGGAAGGAGACTCCTTCGGCTCGTGCCCTTCGCGCGCAGCTGCGCGGAGCGCTTTCGCGGGAGGCGGGGTCGGTGCCCGAGCTGTGGGACCTGACGCTCGATGATCGCCCGGGCTATTTGGGTGATGAGCCGACCAGAGGCGAGAAGGCCGTCCACGGTGCCCTTACTCTCTGGGCTCTCCACCAGGGATCGAATACGAGACCCATGCACGACACGTCGGATCGTCCGCGCAGTTTCGCGTCCGCAGTCCGAGTCGTGGCCGAGGGGCAGAGCGGTGATAAGCGTGCCGAGGAGACTCCGATCTATCGGCGTTTCTCTGCGGCCGTTCAATCGCCCGCATATGAGGGACTTCTCGTGCATCTGCGTTCGCTCATCTCTCAGCTCGAATCCGCCGAAATCCCATGCGATTATGCGCAGCTGGGAGCCGACCTCTTCACGTGGCAGGACCCGCGTCGCCGCACGTCTGTCATGCGCAACTGGGGGCGGCAGTTCGCCCGCCCTGCCGAAACCACCCACACCGAAACTGATTCCGACGACTGACGTCGGACACCACAATCAATCGCTTCATTTGTGAAAGGAAAGACAATGTCCGTCTTCGTTGATATCCACGTCCTGCAGACCCTCCCTCCCTCAAACCCGAATAGGGACGACACCGGCGCGCCCAAGAGTGCGACTTTCGGTGGAGTCCAGCGTATGCGCATTTCATCGCAGGCCATCAAGCGTGCGACGCGTCAGGACTTCGAGGGAAAGATCGCCGACGGAAACTATGGTGTACGCACGAAGAAGATCGTCGAGCTGGTTGCGCGAACGATAACCGAGAAGCGCCCCGACCTGGAGGCCGAATCGATCGAGCTCGCCGAGATGGGGCTGAAGGCCATCGGATTCAAGCTTGTTAAGCCGAACAAGAATAAGAGCGACAAAGAGCCGGAGGAATCTGGATTCCTCGTGTTCCTGTCGGCCAAGCAGATCGAGCATGTCGCGGATGCGTTGATTTTGGTTGCTCACGAGGATGATCCTGCGGCAGCATTCAAGGAATTGAAGCCGCGCAGCCTCGTGGATACGAACCACTCCATTGATATCGCTCTGTTCGGCCGTATGGTCGCGGAACCGAATGCACTGAACGTCGATGCGGCGTGCCAGGTCGCCCACGCGATTGGCGTCGGAGCAGTCGAGCGTGAGTACGACTACTACACGGCCGTCGACGACGAGAAGAAGCGCAACGAAGAGGCTGACGAAGGTGCGGGCATGATCGGCACGATCGAGTTCGCATCAGCGACGGTGTACCGCTACGCGACGATTAACGTCGACCTGCTGCGAGAAAACCTGGGCGACGATGCGGTTGCTGATCGCGCCGTCGAACTCTTCGTGGATAGCTTCGTCCGCTCGATGCCGACCGGAAAGGTGACGACTTTCGCGAACCGCACGCTGCCGGATGCCGTTCTGGTTCAGGTTCGTGATGATCAGCCGATCAATATGAGTGGTGCTTTCGAGGAGCCGATCGTCGCGGGTCAGCACGGCTTCGCTGAGCCTGCCATTAAGCGCTTCGTGGAGTTCGAGTCGCGGCTGAGGGAGCTCACGGGTCTGGAGGCTGTTGAGTCTCTCGTGTCGTGGACCACGCCTCGTGGCGAGAGCTTCTCGGAGCTCGGTAAGCAGGTGCGCCTGGCATCCCTCGGCGAAACCGCAGCGGAAGTGGTGCGAGGCACGCGATGAGTGCGGTTCTTGTCTTAAGGCTGGCGGGTCCCATGCAATCGTGGGGCTCGGACAGCCGATTCACGCGCAGGTCGACGGAGGCTTTTCCCACGAAAAGTGCCTTGGTCGGTCTGCTTGGCGCGGCGCAGGGACGCAGGCGCAGTGACCCGATCGAAGACCTCGCTGAGCTGAGCGTTGCCGTCCGAGTTGATCAGCCGGGGCAATTGCTCCGTGACTTCCACACGGCACACAGGGGCGAAACGTCGATGCCTCTGTCCCACCGTTTCTATAGCGCGGATGCTGCGTTCGGAGCCTTCATCGAGGGACCTGACGACATGATTGATGCACTCGCGCAGGCAATTGTTCGCCCGGTGTTTCCGCTCTACCTCGGCCGCCGCTCGTGCCCTCCGACCCTGCCGTTGCGCCTCGCTGTTCGTGGGGGCAGCGCGTGGGATGCTGTGCGTGAAACTCCGTGGATGGCCTCGGCGTACTACCAGAAGAAGCAGCGTCACGAACATTTCGTTAGAACGCGAGTTGTTGCGGATCTGGGAATTATTCCGCATGAGGTGGCGAAAACCTCGCAGCAGACGCTTCAGGACATGCCGATCAGTTTCGACTCGGAGAATCGCAAGTACACCCTGCGTACCGTCGAGGAGACCTATATCGACCTGGAGAATCCGCAGTACGTGGAGACGAAACCGCAGGCCCACCCCGGCCTCGTGCATGATCCGATGGAGGTGCTCTGATGTATCTGACACGCATCTACCTCAACCCACACCGTCGCGGAGCGAAGCAGCTCATGCGCAGCCGGCAGATGCTGCACGCGGCTGTGCTGAATTGCTTCCCTCCGGGCGTGCTGGATGATCTCGGCGCTCCGCGGGTTCTCTGGCGCTTGGACCGTCCGCCGGCCGTCCGAGGAGCTGCTCCTCGTCAGGGGAGTCCCTCGTGCGCGCTCTACATCTCGAGCCCGGTTGCTCCGGACCCCTCGCATATCGTCGAGGAGGCCGGATACGCGACCGAGGGCGGGGTAGTCATCCGCGACATGAGTACCTTCATTGAGGGGCTGTCGGCTGGGCAGCGGTGGGGTTTCCGCCTGTGCGTGAATCCGACGTTCCGGGAGGGCAGCCAGGTCAATGCGCGGGGACGCAAGAAGGTTCTTGCTCACGTCACGCAGGATCAGCAGACGCAGTGGGTTCTCGAACGCGCCGAGAAGTGCGGATTCAGGGTGCTGACCTCCGCTGAAGTTGGTGGTGACCTACCGATTCTCGAGGATGGTGATGGGCAACGTGTTGACGGTGCGAATCTGCTGATTAACGGCGTTGAACGCAGCGTCGCTGAGTTTAAGCACAAGGAGCATCGAGTGACCCTCGGAGTTGCTACCTTCGAGGGCGTCCTCGAGGTGACGGACCCCGAGGCCCTGCGCAGAGTCCTCATCCATGGAATCGGCCGAGGGAAAGCCTACGGCTGCGGCTTGATGACCTTGGCTAGGCCATGAGACCGATCCCCGGGGCAAAGCCACCAGATCCGAAAGACCTGGTGCGAGTTCGAGACCGCTTGACATTCCTCTACGTCGAGCGGTGCACGATCAATCGTGACTCGAACGCGATCACTGTGGCTGATGGTCATGGAATCGCCCACGTCCCAGCAGCGGCGCTGTCGGTGCTGGTGCTGGGACCCGGGGTTCGGATCACTCACTCGGCGGTGTCTGTCCTCTCCGAGAGCGGATCGACTATCGTTTGGGTTGGCGAGAATGGGGTGCGCTACTACGCGCACGGCTCACCGCCCTCGCGTTCCTCGAGGTTGCTGGAGGCGCAGGCGCGCGCGGTGAGTGATCCGTCGATGCGGCTGACTGTCGCGCGCAACATGTACTTGATGCGTTTCGCCGGTGAGGACGTGTCGAAGCTGAGTCTTCAGCAGTTGAGGGGGCGCGAGGGTGCTCGGGTGCGTCGCTTGTACCGGGAACACTCGCAGCGTACGGGGGTGCCCTGGGATCGGCGCGAGTACGATCCTGAGAACTATGAGGATGGTTCGGTTGTGAACCAGGCTCTCTCGGCGGCGAATTCGGCGATTTACGGGATCGTCCACGCGGTCATCGTCGCGCTGGGATGCAGTCCCGGGCTGGGGTTTGTGCACAACGGGAACTATCGGTCATTTGTGTATGACATTGCGGATCTGTACAAGGCTGACATAACGATTCCGATCGCTTTTGATGTTGCGGCTTCTCCGACTGACGAGGCCGTGGGCAGTGCCGCTCGTAAGGCCGTCCGCGATGCCGTGCGAGAGTTTCATCTGCTCGAGCGGTGTGTTGCGGACATCAAGGGGCTGCTGTCGGTGTCGGGGGCCTTGGATGTTGAGGATGAGGACTTGATCGTCGACGACTTGCGACTGTGGGATGACCGCGAGGGTACAGTTGCCGCGGGCGTGGCGTATGAGGAGAGTGGATCCTGGTGATCGTTCTCGTGCCGTCTGCCGTCCCTGAGGGTTTGCGGGGGCACGTGACTTGGTGGTTGATGGAAATCTCCCCGGGAGTATTCGTAGGGACGTTGTCCGCGCGGGTCCGTGATCACCTGTGGGATATCGTCACCGAAAACATGAAGACGGGGCGTGCCGTCATGGTCTACCGTGCACGAAACGAACAGGGGCTCGAGTTCTTGACGTGGGGAGACCCCTGGAAGCCCGTCGACTTCGATGGGCTGACGCTCATGATGCGTCCCTACTACTCCGAAGGCCGAGGTCAATACTCCGAACCCGACCCTGCAGCGCGTCAGTTGCGTAAGCATCCTGCGATGAGTAAATTTCAGAAGAGGCGCAAAGCTCAAGGCTTTCCAAGATCTGACCGATCAGAGCAATAAAAACGCGGGTCAGGAAGTGTTTTCCCCGCGTGAGTGGGGATGAGCCCATGGACCAGCTCAGGGAGGCCGCGATTCAGGCGTTTTCCCCACGTGAGTGGGGATGAGCCCGCATAGAGGCGTTCCCAGGCCTGCCAGCGCGCGTTTTCCCCGCGTGAATGGGGATGAGCCCCACGTCATGGACGCCACAGCATTCTTCGGATCGTTTTCCCCGCGTGAGCGGGGATGAGCCCTCCAGGTCGAACTGGATCGCGTCCGACGCGGCGTTTTCCCCGCGTGAGCGGGGATGAGCCCCCTTCATGCCAGTTCCCGCCGTGAGGGCGGCGTTTTCCCCGCGTGAGTGGGGATGAGCCCCCCCAGTAGACGATGACCACGGGGATGGTCACGTTTTCCCCGCGTGAGTGGGGATGAGCCCGTGCCGATGACGCCGGCAGCGGCCCCGATGGCGTTTTCCCCGCGTGAGCGGGGATGAACCCTTCACCAACGGGTACCCTAACGGAGAGAACCCGTTTTCCCCGCGTGAGCGGGGATGAGCCCCTTTCTTAGTTCACTCCGGCGACCTGGAGGAAGTTTTCCCCGCGTGAGCGGGGATGAGCCCAGGTGGACGGCGGTGTCTAATTCGACGGAGGGGTTTTCCCCGCGTGAGCGGGGATGAGCCCTTCTTAGTGTCGGCGACTACCGAGACTTTGACGTTTTCCCCGCGTGAGTGGGGATGAGCCCGGGACGACGCGGGTCTCTCCCCCGGTGTCGTCGTTTTCCCCGCGTGAGCGGGGATCAGCCCGACCCCCTGGACGCATCCGTGGGGGTGTCAGAGTTTTCCCCGCGTGAGCGGGGATGAGCCCGTGATGGTGAATTGGCCGCGTGTGTAGTGCTTGTTTTCCCCGTGTGAGAGGGGATGAGCCCTGGAACGAGCTGCCGAGAAGCTGAATCGCCTGGTTTTCCCCGCGTGAGCGGGGATGAGCCCGCAAACCAAACGCGTTGGGGACGCTCCCGTCCGTTTTCCCCGCGTGAGTGGGGATGAGCCTCACGACCGCGATCCGCGAGAAGATCGCAGCTCGTTTTCCCCGCGTGAGCGGGGATGAGCCCAGTGAGCCAAAGCGGCCCATGAGCAGCGCCTGGTTTTCCCCGTGTGAGCGGGGATGAGCCCACCATGAAGCCCACGATCTCGGTCCCTTCCTGGTTTTCCCCGCGTGAGTGGGGATGAGCCCGTCCTAACGATGCTCAATGACTGCGCACGTATGTTTTCCGCGCGTGAGCGGGGATGAGCCCGACTACATCGACACCCTGCGTATCGCACGCAAGGTTTTCCCCGCGTGAGTGGGGATAAGCCCGTGTCAGCCTGGGGGATACCCCGGTTATGGGCGTTTTCCCCGCGTGAGCGGGGATGAGCCTTACTGGCCGACCGGTGGGCAGGATCATGCAACGTTTTCCCTGCGTGAGCGGGGATGAGCCCAGGCCGCTAATGTCCGACCAGTTGAGCGCATTGTTTTCCCCGCGTGAGTGGGGATGAGCCGGGCACGAGGCTAACCTCTCGGAGTGCCAGGCTGTTTTCCCCGCGTGAGCGGGGATGAGCCCGCCCTTGATTCCTTCCCAGACGCTCGAAAAGAGTTTTCCCCGCGTGAGCGGGGATGAGCCTCGAGTCATTCTTTCCAGCGGCTTCAATGGCGAGTTTTCCCCGCGTGAGTGGGGATGAGCCCACGAACGAGGACGTCGCGAACGCGCTCAACGCGTCTTCCCCGCGTGAGTGGGGATGAGCCCCCGAGAAGCTCACCGCCACGTCGATGCTCGGCGTTTTCCCCGCGTGAGTGGGGATGAGCCCCTGGCGATACGGTGGGGTGCGCTCAATGAGGTGTTTTCCCCGCGTGAGTGGGGATGAGCCCTCGCAGGTCGGCACTTGCGCACAAACACCCTTGTTTTCCCCGCGTGAGTGGGGATGAGCCGTGCTGCCTTTGCGGCGCGGATAGCGGCGTCGGGTTTTCCCCGCGTGAGTGGGGATGAGCCCAGGGGGGTGTGGGAGCCGATCTGCGTCTTACGGTTTTCCCCGCGTGAGTGGGGATGAGCCCGTCGGCGACGACAAGACGGTCGGTTTCGCTGGGTTTTCCCCGCGTGAGTGGGGATGAGCCCGTTATCGACCAGCTCAGTAGCCCTGCCTTCGAGTTTTCCCCGCGTGAGCGGGGATTAGCCGTTTCGCCGCCGGGGGTGAGGGCGCCCGCCCAGGTTTTCCCCGCGTGAGTGGGGATGAGCCCTGGTTCTTCACGTCGCGTTCGGCGAGCTGCAAGTTTTCCCCGCGTGAGCGGGGATGAACCCCAGGAGTACTTCACCGCGTGTTCGGGCTTCTTGTTTTCCCTGCGTGAGCGGGGATGAGCCGCAGCCCCACTTCAAGGTCCGCGCCAAGATCGGGTTTTCCCCGCGTGAGTGGGGATGAGCCCACCTACGACGACCTCGTCAAGGCCATGGGCCTGTTTTCCCCGCGTGAGTGGGGATGAGCCGCAGGCGGCACAGTCCGCCGATGCGCAGGTCAGGTTTTCCCCGCGTGAGTGGGGATGAGCCCGGGTCGGACTGAAGGCCGATGAGGAGGTTGTTGTTGTCCCCGCGTGAGCGGGGATGAGCCGGACACAGTCGACGAGGTCGTGGCGTGCACCGCGTTTTCCCCGCGTGAGTGGGGATGAGCCCCCAGCGTGTGATTCGGGTTGAAATCTAGGGTGGTTTTCCCCGCGTGAGTGGGGATGAGCCCGAGGTGCACTCATTCCGTGAGGGAAACACTCGGTTTTCCCAGCGTGAGCGGGGATGAGCCGGACACAGTCGACGAGGTCGTGGCGTGCACCGCGTTTTCCCCGCGTGAGCGGGGATGAGGCCCTACAGAAAGCCGCATAACGGCTACGCATTTATAGCGTCCAAGTTTCGGAGCGCAGTTCAATACGAGGCCGGGGCTCAGTGCGTCAGATGCGCGCCCTCACGCGGAGGGCGGGGAGGTTAGGCCTGGCGTCGGCGAGCCGCCACCGCCAGCGCGCCCAGCAGGCCCAGCATGCTGGCACCTGCGAGGATGTCCGCCACGTCGGCGCCCGTGCGAGCCAGCTGCTTCGGCTTGGGAGTTGAAGGCGCGGGAGTCGAAGGCGTGGGAGGCGTGGCCGGGGGAGTGGCCGATCTTGGTGTCGAAGGAGTCAGCGCGACTGCGGGGTAAGCGTCGGGGATTTTCACTACATGAAGCCTTCTGGCGGCGTGTCAGCGGCGTGTCGGATCCCCGTGATGTGCAATTCCCCCGATTGGTAGTGGTGAGGTCGCTCCATAGGGCTGCGGGGTCTCGTGGTCTCCAGAAATTTCGCATGCAATTCCCGTGAATGTATTTCAGATGCTGCAATCTGATCGTTGATATTCTGCGGTTTTTGAGGTTGGGTCGATTCGTGCCATGGGGGAATTGCATGCGAAATGTGTCGAGCGCGCCCTCCCTGTCGCCTAGGGGCCTTGCGGCGTTACTCGCAGGCGACCCCGTCGTTGTCACGGTCCAGCTTCGGGTTGTAGCCGGGGTCTCCGCTGTAGAGGGGGGCTGCACCTGCTTCGCGTGCCTGCTTGCAGCTCGAGAAGTGGACGCGCGCCGGAGTGGGCTCGGGTGCGGGGGCTGGAGCAGCTGGCTCTTCCGCGGGTTCTTCGGCCGGCTCCTCCGGGGCCGGTTCAGGCTCTTCGGTGGCCGGCTCGGGGTCTGGGCTCGGCTCGTCCGAGGCGCTGGAAGGAGTCTCGGTCGGCGTAGATACTAGTGATGCAATCTCGCTCTTGGTGACGGTCAGGGTAATCGTCTGCGTGGTCGGAATGTCGCTGCCCTGAGCGTCCTGCTCGGTCACCTTGTAGCCGTCCTCGTAGTGCGACTTGGTGATCGACATTCCATGGTCGTCGACGACCGCGAGTTCCTTGTAGCCGCTGTTCTCCAGACGTTCAACCGCCCTTGGTAGTGCATCGCCGACCACGTTGGGTACGTATGGGTCACAGGCGCTCAGCGCACCCATCATGACGAATGTACCGACGAGCATGGCGATGAGGCGCTTCCATAGCGACATTGGTACCCCTCCTATTGGGCGAGAAAATGTGCGCGACAACATGCATCGTTAGTCGGTATCCTATAGGGGTTGTGGGATTGGTGGGTAATTAAGGTTGTGAGTGTTATTGACCTGTGAGCCCGAGGGGTTATGTGCCTGAGGGTGTGATCTGCATTCGCGGCAGCCTTGTCGCGGGTAAAACAAAAACCCCGAAGCGAATGCTTCGGGGACTTGCTGGTGGCTCCGACCGGCGTCGATCCGGTGACCTTTCGATTTTCAGTCGAACGCTCTACCAACTGAGCTACAGAGCCAAGACCTGAACCAAAAGGTCTGGTCGGCGACCCCGACGGGACTTGAACCCGCGACCTCCGCCGTGACAGGGCGGCGCGCTAACCAACTGCGCTACGGGGCCTTACAATAGGTAAGACCTATTAAGTTGTGCCGTTCACATGTGCGACCGGCTGGTACCCCCAACGGGATTCGAACCCGTGTCGCCGCCGTGAAAGGGCGGTGTCCTAGGCCGCTAGACGATGGGGGCCTGCTTGGCCGTCGAACTGGCGTCCGAAGACGGGAGATAGTTTAGGCAGAACGCGCGCGGCGCGTCAAAACGAAATCAAGTGACAGCTAACACATTACCGAAAAACGTTGCAATTGTGCGGAATTCACAGGATTTCATCAGCTAGGCGACCTACCCTTGATGCATGACTATGACACCAGCACTCGGTGCCCTCGCCCAGGCCTCGGACGCCCTCACGCGGGCGATTGCCGACCCGCAATCCGGGGCGGAGGCCGCCGTGGCCACGACCATCGACATCACCCTCCTGATCCTCGGCCCGCTCGTCGGTGCCTTCGTGGGTATCGTCCTCTCGGTCCTGCTGTCCGCCCTCGCGCGTAAGGCGCTCTCCAAGGCGGCCACGGCCTCGTCGATCCTGGCGCGCGTGCGCCGCCCGGGTCACTTCACCTTCGCCGCATGGGGAGCGTGGGCGGGCCTCGGCATCGCGCTGGTCAACCCCCACCTGTCCGACTGGAACGGCACGTCGATCACGACGTTCCTCATGCACGTGCTGCTCATCGTCGCCCTCGCCTGCCTGACCTGGATGGCGTACGCCGCCGCGTGGGTCTTCGAGGACGCCGCCAAGGCCCGCCAGGATTCTGACCAGGGACGCTCGCGCCGCTTCGAGACCCAGGCCCAGGTGCTGCGCCGCCTCACCCAGTCGATCGTCGTCGTCGTGGGCGTGGTGGCCATCATCGGCACCTTCGAGGTCGCCCGCCAGGCCATGACCACCGTCCTGGCCTCCGCCGGCGTCATCTCGGTGATC
>ENA-OWMB01000506-OWMB01000506.1-metagenome-genome-assembly--contig:-NODE-506-length-15393-cov-4.938975_pt1 | contig 15393 bp, 14 predicted proteins | sample MGYA00245353_ERZ651112 | MGnify/ENA primary metagenome ERZ651112 (study PRJEB26857, sample SAMEA4031773) | metagenome | biome: human; feature: oral; material: saliva | place: Philippines | collected 2014...
CCACCCCTGCCACCCCTGCCACCCCTGCCACCCCGTAACTGCGGTACTCTGCCTGGCCGCCGGCGGTTTCGGCGGCCCCGTGCTTTCTGGACCTCCCAGGCGTCGCCGGGCGCCCGGGCCACCTGGTAAAGATCGAGATGTTCGAGCAAGCCGACACCGCCAAACTCTTGCTGGGCCGCCTGTCCTGGGAGGCCATTCCCTTCCACGAGCCTGTTCTGGCCGCCCTCTTCGTCGCCGTCGCCCTGGGCGGCCTGATGTGGGTGGGCGGCATGAGCTATTTCGGGATGTGGGGACGCTTCTGGCGTCACTGGGTCACCAGCGTCGATCACAAGCGCATCGGCATCATGTACATCGTGCTGGGCCTGGTCATGCTGCTGCCCGGCTTTGCCGGGGCGCTGATGCTGCTCCTGCAACATGCCCTGTCCGCCGGTGACGGCCCGGGCTACCTGTCACCGCATCATTACGACCAGATCCTCACGGCCCACGGCGTGATCATGGTCTTCTTTGTGGCCATGCCGCTCATCACGGGCTTCATGAACTACCTCGTGCCGCTGCAGATCGGCGCTCGGGGTACGGCCTTTCCGTTCCTGGGCAACCTGGGCTTCTGGATGGCCGCCTTTGGCGCCGTACTGGTGATGCTCTCGCTGTTTGTCGGCGGGTTTTCCCAGGTTGGATGGCTCGCGTATCCCCCGCTCTCGGGCATCGAGTTCAGTCCGGATGTGGGGGTAGACTATTACTTATGGGCGCTGCTGATCGCCGGGGGCGGGGCCACGCTGTCGGCCATCAATCTCATCGTCACCCTTGTGAAGATGCGCTGCCCCGGCATGGGTCTCATGAAGATGCCGCTCTTCACCTGGGGCGCCCTGTGCGCCAACGTGCTGATCATCACCATCTTCCCGGTGTTCATGGCCGCGCTGTTCCTGCTGGCGCTGGACCGCTTCGCCGGCACCCACTTCTTCACGAATGATCTGGGCGGCAACGCCATGATCTACGTGAGCCTCATCCGGGCCTGGGTCCTTCCCGAGGTCTGCGTGCTGATGCTGCCCGCGTTCGGCATCTTCTCCGAGATCACGGCCACCTTCTGCGGCAAGCGCCTCTTCGGCTACACCGCCATGGTGGGGGCCACCTGCAGCGTCACCCTCCTGGCCGTCCTGGTGTCGCTGCTTCACCTCCTGCCCCTGGGCGCCGGGACCCACACTGACACCTTCCTTGGTCTCTCGACGCTGATCTTCGCCATCCCCGTCGGGGCCATGGTCCTCAACTGGGTCTTCACCCTGTACCGGGGGGCCATCCGCTTCGAGGTGCCCATGATGTGGGTGCTCGGCTTTCTCATCATCTTTGTCGCGGCAGGCCTGGCCGGGGTGCAGCTGGCCGTACGGCCGGCCAATGACGTACTGCACGACAGCCTCTTCGTCACGGCCTTCTTCCACCACGTCATCCTGGGGTGTGTGGTCCACGCCCTGATGGCCGGCACCGCCTACTGGTTCCCCAAGGCCTTCGGCTATCAGCTCATCCCGTTCTGGGGCAGGCTCTCGTTCTGGTGCGGATTCCTCGGCATCGGGCTCGCCCTTGCGCCGCTCTACATGCTGGGCCTCATGGGCATTCCGCCCCGCATGAGCCATATCGACGATCCATCGCTGCAGGTCGGGTTCCTCATTGCTGCCAGCGGTGCAGGTCTGATCCTGGTGGGCATCCTGTCCTTCATTGCCCAGCTGGTGCACAGCTTCATCCGGCGCCCTGCGCTGCGCGACGAGACGGGCGACCCCTGGGATGCCCGCACGCTGGAATGGTCCACCGCCTCGCCGCCGCCGGACTACAACTTCGCGTTCACCCCGGTCGTGCACGAGATCGACGCCTGGTGGGACATGAAGCGCAACGGCTATGTGCGGCCCACGCGCGGGTTCATTCCCATCCCCATGCCGAAGAACACGGCGGCCGGCTTCACCATCGCCGCACTGGGCGCGGTCTTCGGCTTCTGCATGATCTGGCAGATATGGCTGTTGGCCGGTGCAAGCTTCATCGTGCTGCTGGGCGTCCTCATCGTCCATGCATTCAGCCATGGGCGAGGCTTTCTCATCACGGCAGCCCAGGTCGAGCGCACCGAGGCGGGCCGGACCCGGCTTCTGGCTCGTCACGTCTGAGCATCCGTTCCCGTCCATGATCCGCATCCACCCCCTCTGACATGAGCGCAACCCTGTCCCGCCAGGGACCGGCCGAAACCGGTACCCGCCAGTTCCACCTGACGGAAGCGCATCCCCCCGAGAACGGGACGATGCTTGGCTTCTGGCTCTTCCTGATCGGTGATTTGCTCCTCTTCGCCTGCCTCTTTGCCGCCTATGCCGTCCTGGGCCGAAACTACGCGACCGGCTTCTCCGGGGCGGACATCTTCGACCTAAAGCTGGTGGCGCTGAGCACGGCCCTGCTGCTATGTGCCTCCTTCTCGGGTGGCCATGGCGTCGTGGCCATGCAGGACAGCGAGAAGCACGCAACGCTCGGCTGGCTGGCCCTGACCGGCCTGTTCGGCCTGACCTTCCTGGGCATCGAGATCCACGCGTTCAACCACATGATCGGGATGGGGGCCACGCCCCAGCGCAGCGCCTTCCTGTCCGCGTTCTTCGCGCTGGTGGGCATCCATGGGCTGCACGTTGCTTTCGGCCTGGTCGGGCTGATTGCCCTGCTGGTTCAGATCGGCCAGCAGGGCCTCATCCCCGCCAACCGGCGCCGCATCCGGTGTCTGACCCTGTTCTGGCACTTCCTGGACGTGGTCTGGATTGCCGTGTTCTCCATCGTCTACCTCATCGGATCCCTGTCATGAGCGCCCCCCGGCATTCCGGCCCTCCCGCTGCGGCAGGCCGGCATCAGCCTGGTCCAGAGCACCTGGGGCAGCCTCCGCACGTCAGCGGGACGGGCTGCAACATCGGCTTTCTCCTGGCCGTCGTCCTCACCCTCATCCCCTTCGGGCTGGTGATGACCGACGCCTTCGAGGACACGGGCACCGCCGCCCTGATCATCATGGGCCTGGGCGTCGTGCAGATCATCGTGCACATGGTCTACTTCCTGCAGCTGAACCGCCGGGCCGAGGGAAGCTGGACCCTCCCGGCGCTCATTGTCACCGTGCTCCTGGTTGCCATCCTGCTGGTGGGGACGCTGTGGGGCATGCCCCCACTTGACGGCAACGTCGTGCCGGGTTCCTAGGGCAATCACCAATCCGGGCAGTCACCGTACTGCAGCAAGCGCCCGGCAAAATTGTCTAAACTCTTGCCCTGGTGCGAATTTGCATCATTCCTCAGGGCAGGGCGTTTCCCGAGCAGGGCAGGAGGCACCCTCACAGAACACATCACACAGGAGCGCAACCCGTGGAGGCACTGCAGAATTTCCTTGAATGGCTGGGCGGCTACGTCTGGGGGGCACCCCTGCTCATCCTGCTGGGCGGCACCGCCATCTACCTGTCGTTTCGCCTGCTCTTCCTGCAGGTCCACATGCTGCCCATGGCGCTGAAGCAGGCCTTCTCGCCTCCCAAGGACCACGAGAAGGACCACGAGGGCGACATCAGCCACTTCGGGGCGCTGATGACGGCGCTCTCGGCCACCATCGGTACCGGCAACATCGCCGGCGTGGCCACGGCCATCGTCTCCGGTGGCCCTGGCGCCGTCTTCTGGATGTGGATCACCGCCTTCTTCGGCATGGCCACCAAGTACGGCGAGGCCGTGCTGGCCGTCAAGTACCGCATCACCAACGACAAGGGTGAGATGAGCGGCGGCCCCATGTACTACATCGAGCGCGGCCTGGGCATCAAGTGGCTGGCCGTGCTGTTTGCCCTGTTCGGCGTGCTGGCTTCCTTCGGCATCGGCAGCTCGGTGCAGGCCAACTCGGTGGCCCAGGCCATCCAGGCCAGCTTCCACGTCGATCCCTGGATCACCGGCGCGGCGCTGACCGTCCTGACTGCCGTCGTGGTGCTGGGCGGCATCCAGAGCATTTCCAAGGCCACCTCGTTCATCGTGCCGTTCATGGCCATCGTCTACGTGCTGGGCGGGCTCGCCATCATCTTCCTCCATTACGACAAGGTCATCCCGGCTGTCGAACTCATCTGCCGTTCGGCCTTCGGGCTGGACGCCGTGGTGGGGGGCGCCATCGGTACCGCCATCCGCTACGGTGTGGCGCGCGGCGTCTTCTCCAACGAGTCTGGCATGGGTTCGGCGCCCATTGCTGCCGCAGCGGCCAAGACGGACCATCCCTGCCGGCAGGCGCTGGTTTCCATGACGGGTACCTTCCTTGACACCCTGGTCGTCTGCAGCATCACCGGCATCGTGCTGGTCATCGGGGGGCTCTATGCCACCAGTGGCGACACGGGGGCGGCGCTCACCTCCCACACCTTCAATGACCTGCTCCCGGGGCCCGGTGGCTGGCTCGTCACCTTCGGTCTGGTCTTCTTCGCCTATTCCACCATCCTGGGCTGGTGCTACTACGGCGAGAAGTGCGCCTCCTACCTGGGGGGCGAGAAAGTGGTGCCCATCTATCGCGTCATCTACGTCGTGACGGTGCTGCTGGGGGCCGGTGTCAATCTGGGCCTGGTCTGGGCGGCGGCTGACGTGTTCAACGGCCTGATGGCGGTGCCCAACCTCATCGCGCTGCTGCTGCTGTCCAATGTCATCGTGTCCGAGACCCGGGACTTCATCCAGAAACGCCGCAGTGGCGAGCTGCACTGACTCCCACAGCATCGATCGTGGCTGTACCCGAAGCCCCGCCTGGCGGGGCTTTTTTGTGCCCTGGTCCATGATTTACATGTTAATAAGCCATGAAAAATCGACAGCTTCCCATTTTTTGATCCATGTCAATGCAAAATGGTGCGTGATTGTCTCCAAAATAATATCTGATAGGCATTATCAGTCTTTCTTGAAAGGTCGGCTTTCGTGGGGTAAAGTGAGGCCGGGTTCGAACTGAACGGCTTTCGATCCTGTTTGCATTAGTGTGTTTTCCCAGAAGAGGAAACGAGAAGCCTTCTGCGCCAGTTAACAAGAACGGATCAACGGATCCAGATCATGACGACAACGCTTCCCCTATCCAAGCTTCACAAAGGGGCGCATGTGCACATCGAGAGCATTGTGCCCAACCCGGTTTTTGGCGACCTGGACCCCATGGTGGGCCGCCGCCTGGCTGACCTCGGATTTTCCGATGGCGTCCCGCTGATGGTCGTTGCCACCGGGCTGCTGGGGCGCGGCCCCTTTGCCGTGCGCCTGGGCAACCAGTCGCAGTTTGCCCTGCGCGAACCCGAGGCCGCCAAGATCCTCTGCCGGGTCGTGCCGCATGGGCATGGCCACACTCTTTCTTCTTCAACCCATGCCGGGGAGGTCCGCTGATCATGGCCGAAGTATCCTCCGCCAGCCTGGCGCAGCCCGTCCATCTGGACACGGCTGCTCAGCCCAGCCGCGGCAAGGCCGCCACCTTTGCACTGCTGGGGGCGCCCAACTGTGGCAAGACCGTCCTCTTCAATGGCCTGACCGGCGCCCATGCCAAGGTGGCCAACTATGCCGGCGTCACCGTGGACCGGCGCGAAGGCCGTTTCATCAGCGACCGTGAGGTGCGCCTCATCGACCTGCCGGGCACCTACAGCCTGCGCACCACCAGCCCCGACGAGGCGGTGGCTCGTGACGTGCTGCTGGGCAAGTACGGGGTCTGTCCGGACGGCATCATCGCCGTGGCCGACGCCACCAACCTGCGCATGACGCTGCGCATGATGCTGGAGCTGAAAACCCTCGGCCTGCCGATGGTCATCTCGCTCAACCTCAGCGACGTGGCCCGCTCCCGTGGCCTGAAGATCGACGCGAAAAAACTCGGCGAACTGCTGGGCGCTACCGTGCTCGAAACCGTGGCCATCAGCAAAAGCGGCGTCATGGCCGTCGAAACCGCGGCGCTGGCGCTGCCCCGCGGTCATGCAGCCAAACTGGACCCGGTCGAGGCCGAACGCAAACTGGAGGCGCTCGACAGCAATGCCCTGTACGAACAGGTCGAGGACATCCTTGCGCAGGTGGTGCAGACCGAACTGAAGCTGCCGCCCTGGCACCGTACGCTCGACAACATCGTCATGCATCCGTTCTGGGGCATGCTGATCCTGCTCACCATCCTGCTGCTGGTCTTTCAGGCCGTCTACACCTGGGCGCAGCCGGTCATGGACAGCATCCAGGGGCTCTTCGATTCGCTGGGCGAATGGGTGGGGGCCACGCTGCCACAGGGGCTGCTGTCTGACCTGCTGGTCAACGGCGTGATTGCCGGTACCGGCAGTGTGCTGGTGTTCCTGCCGCAGATCACCATTCTCTTTGCCTTCATCCTGCTGCTCGAAGACTCGGGCTACCTGCCGCGAGCGGCCTTTCTGCTCGACAACCTGCTGTCGCGCACCGGCCTCTCGGGAAGGGCCTTCATCCCGCTGCTCTCCAGCTTTGCCTGCGCCGTGCCGGCCGTCATGTCCGCCCGCACCATCCAGGATCCGCGCGAGCGGCTGGTCACCATTGCCATTGCGCCGATGCTCACCTGCTCGGCCCGTCTGCCCATCTATGCACTGATCATCGCGGCCGTCATCCCCAACCAGACGGTGTGGGGCGTGTTCAACCTGCAGGGGCTCACGCTGTTTGCGCTGTATCTGGCCGGCATCCTGTCGGCGGCGATCACCGCCTGGGTGCTCAAATGGATGGCACGCAGCAAGGGCAACGTGCAGCAGTTCCCGCTGCTGATGGAGCTGCCCACCTTCCGCATGCCCAATTTCAAACACATCATCACCAGCCTGTGGGACCGTGTGAAGGCATTTCTGGTGCGGGCCGGTACGGTGATCTTCTCGGTAAGCGTGGTGCTGTGGGCGCTGACCAGCTTCCCGTCCGCCCCCGAGGGCGCCACCGGTGCGGCCATCGACTACAGTCTGGCCGGCATGCTGGGCCACCTGATCCAGCCGATCTTTGCCCCGCTGGGCTTTACCTGGCAGATGTGCATAGCCATGGTGCCGGGCATTGCCGCCCGTGAGGTGGTGGTGGCCGCGCTGGGTACTGTGTATGCGGTGGGCGCCGGTTCGGAAGACGCCGTGCACAACGCGCTCATTCCCATCGTGCACGACAGCTGGGGTCTGCCCACGGCCTTTGCCTTCCTGGCCTGGTACGTGTACGCGCCGATGTGTGCCTCCACGCTCGCCGTGATCCGGCGTGAAACCAAATCGGCAAAAACCACCTTCCTGATCACCTTCGGCCTGCTGGCACTTGCCTATGTCATGGCCATGATCGTCTACCAGATCACGTCGAGGATATTCTGATGATCGAGAATCTCATCGTGGCCGTCATCGTCATCGCGGCCTTTGCCTACGTCCTGCGCAAATTCATCTTCAAAAAGAAATCCGCCGCTGGCGGTGACTGCGGCACCTGTGACAAGTGCAGCGGTGGCTCGGGGGGCGGGTGTCACTGATCGTGCAGGACAGCGCCCGGGCACATACGGACGCGTTCGTGTATGCGGACGGGTTTGTGTGTCAGGGCGTACGTCCGCAGTGCCTGTTACCTGAGCATACCGGCCGTTTGATGGTGGTGTCGTGCCCCTCCTGACGTGCCGCTTCTGCATCGGGCCATGGACAACAAAAAACCCGCCTTTGTAAGGGCGGGTTTTTTGTTGAAGGGGGCACTGGTGCGCCGCGGCTGGCGGCGTGCCGCCGGTGCTGCGGTATTCCTGTCAGAGCGACCCCGTCAGCGAAGCCGCCACCAGCTTGCGGAACGGCGTGAAGCGCTGACCCAGGTGCAGCGCGGCATTGCGCAGCAGCTTGGCGGGTGCCGCCTCGGTGGTGTAGAGCGTGGCAATGAGCTTCGTGACCTCATACAGCGGCCGCGTGGCCAGCATGTGCCGCCGCTCGTAGCGGGCAAGCAGGTCGGGGCTGCCGATGTCCTTGCCGGAGGCGTGAGCCGTGCGCAGCTCTTCGGCCAGCGTGTCGATGCTGAGCAGGCCGAAGTTGAAGCCATGCGCCGTGACGGGGTGCATGCCCACCGCCGCATCGCCCACGCAGGCGAAGCGACGCGACACCAGCCGGTGCGGCATCACGCCCACCAGCGGATAGCTGTGGCGCGTGCTGGTGAGCTTCATGCGGCCCAGCCGGCCATGGTAGCGACGGGACATCTCCTCGCCGAAGGCGGCCTCGTCCATGGTCAGCAGCGGCTCGATGCGCTGGTGCGGCAGCGTGAGCACCGTGGAGGCACGGTGCTCGCCCGTCACCGGGTCGTCGTTCATGGGCAGCAGCGCCAGCGTCTGACCATAGTCGAACCACTCCCAGGCCACATGGTTGTGCGGCACCTCGTGCGTCATCTGGCACACCAGCATGGTGCGGCCGAAGTCGTGCATGCTGGCCCCCACGCCCATGGCGCGGCGCGTGGGCGAGAAACGGCTGTCGGCTGCCACCAGCAGGCGCGCGCGGTGCGTGGTGCCATCAGCCAGCAGCACCTCGGTCATCTCGCCTTCGCCTTGCGCCAGCACGCGCGTGATGGGCTGGCCCGTCATCAGCGTGATGCGGCCGTGCTCTTCGGCGGCCGCCTTCACCTCGGCATAGGCCGCGCGACGGATGTGGTGGTTGGACACCAGCCAGCCCAGCTCGCTGCGATTGGTCAGCGTGTGGCCAATGAGCATGGCGAAGGGGGAGGAACCGTTGAACACCCGGGCATCGCGCAGCGGCGAGAAGGCAGCACCGTCCACGTCCTGGATGCGTTTCCACAGGCCCAGCTCACGCATGAGGGAGGCCGAGCGCTGCGTGAGTGCGATCTCGCGACCATCGAAGGCTGCCTCGCGCAGCGCCTCTTCCGGCTGCTGCTCCACCAGACCGATGGTGAGGCCCGTATCCGCCAGGGCACGCGCCAGACAAAGACCGGCCGGACCGGCACCGCTGATGAGGAGATCGAATTCCATGGACAGGCTCCTGAAAAAACGGGACAGGCCAGTTTAATCGACCCGCGTGATTCCCGTCTTGATGGTCATCATCAGGCGCATGGGGATGCTTCCGCCATGCCTGGGGTGCTCAGGGCGCCGCCTGAGCGGGGCATTTTCTGGTCAGTGTGTTTCCTGGATATGGCTTCTTGAGCAGTGAGTGTCCTGCTCGGGGCTCGTTGGCGTTACGGCAAGCGCTGATTTTTTATTTATATATTAGTAAATTGCATGACGCTGGCAGCTTCTCCGGGGATGCGACGGCCGCGGGGACTTGTTCAGAGGATCCCTAGGGCCAGCCTCACGACCGGCTCCGCCCGCGCACCTGCGAGGGCAGATGGCCATGTACCGCCCGGAAAGCCTGCGAGAAATGCCCCAGGCTTCTGTAGCCCACGTAATGGGCAATCTCCTTCACCGAGTGTCGGCCTTCCTCCAGCAGGGCCAGCGCCACCTTCATCCGCTGAAGGCGCACAAAGGTGGCAACGCCCATGCCCAGACGCTCCCGGAAACCCTGCTTCAGATAGCATTCGTTGGTGCCTACCCGCCAGGCCAGTTTGCTGATGGACAGTTCGGTACCGTATTCCGCCTGGATGATGTCGATGGCGTCATCCACCGCGCGTCGCCATTGACCCTGCCGGCGCTTCAAGGGCTGGGGTGGCAGGCCCAGCCACTGGCCCAGCAGCATCAGCACCAGCCCCTCCACCTGAAGCTGCTGCGCCAGCGGCACGGCCATCAGCATGCCGGGCGTGGACAGCAGCGCATGCAGCTGCTGCATCGGCTGCAGCATGGCGTCGGGCAGACTGCTGATGCGGATGGCCCCCGTACCCCGGGGGCGTGGCTGCAGACATTGCTCCAGCAGCCGGCGGGCATCGTCAGCCAGCACATCATCGGCCAGCCAGCGCTCCAGCACCGGCGCCTGCATCGACACATGGCAGTACGACCACGGCCCGGCATGGATCGTGCTGTGCTGCCATTCCATCATGCCGGTCTGGAACCACAGCTCCTGAACGCCCGGGTGATGATGCTCATGTCCGCGCAGGTCCGTCCAGCTCATGCCGCCGCTCATCTTTAGCGTGAGGGCCACATGGGGAGCGTAGTGATGTTCCTCATAGCGCGACCGGTAGGGCAAGGCCAGTGAACCCGTGGCGTCGGCGGCCAGAATGCCGCTCTCGAACACCTGAACCCCGATATGCCCCTGCAGCCAGGGCGTCTGCGTGCCCACGCTGGCGCGGCCCGCATGGCCGTCCACCGCCATCACCGGCTCCACCCCTTCCCGGAACCACCACAGCAGATGCTGCAGATAATGCGTCAGCAGTGGGCCACTGGAAAACGCCTCATCCTGGGGAATGAGGCCTTCCGGGCCGGGCGGGGCGCTCATGCCATCGTGCCCCATGCCGGTTTCTTGTGATGACATGATGCGGTCTCTTTGTCCGATACGCCGAGATTCTGCCAGCCGATCCGGTTACGGGTGTGTGCCATTGTCGCGCAGACCGTAAGTTCGCCGGGTTGTTCCTGATGGCAAGCTACTGATTTTATTAGAGACGCAATACCCTCAAGCTCTTTCATGGCATGCCTGCCTCGGGGGTAGGGGGCGCCTCTCTTGAAGGGGTGGTGGGTCATGTAGTATCTTGATCGCAGTTAATTCATTGGTAGAGGTTGCTTATGAATGGACGAATGACAGCCCAGGAGTTCCAGGAAAAGCTGGCAGAGGCCAGATCGCTTGCCAGGATCTCTCCGGTATTCATTACCGACGAAGGGCGCAACGACCAGGTTCTGATGAGTTATGAGGAATACCGGAGGTTGCTTGGCAAGTCGCGCTCCATTGCAGAGGCCATTGGCTATTCCGAGGCTGCCTTCGTCGATTTCGAGCTGCCGGAGCGGGCTGTCAGTGGATCACACTAAAGCCAGATGTCCCCCCAGGCCGCCGTGAACGTCGTCCTCGACGGCCTGGGAGTGGGGCCTTCAGACGCACAAAGGCCGCCGGGGACATTCATCCCAGGCGGCCTGTTTCCTGACGGATCAGCAGGAAGGATCACGAAGCGCCGACCCTTGGAGGAGGGGGCGGGACTTCATGGCGTCACTCCGGCTTGGCGTTCTGCATCAGGAACTCACGCACGAGTTTCTTCTCTTCCTCGTTCAGCCCCGCGCGGGGGAACATGCTCTGCGTGATGCCTTGCCACTGGCGCGGCGTGAACTGTGCCGGGTCGCGCGGGCCGTGGCAGACCGTGCAGCGCTGATAGAAGATCTTCTCGCCCGGCGACATCGATGCCAAGGCTTTTTCGCGCAGTGCCGCCGCACGCTCCAGACCGAACACGTCTTCGTCGATCTTCAGGTCGGTCTTCTGGATGATGCGCGGTGCCTGGTAGGCCTTGCTGCCGCCCGGATCGGCGTCGGTGCACTTGCGCAGGCTGGCCAGGCAGGTGTCTGCCGTGGCGGCCTGAGTGAGCCCGCTGGCCGGCCGGCTGGAGGTGATGAAGTTCACCAGACCGTTGTTGCAGCGGCCCTTGCTGTCCAGCTGCGGCCAGGCACCCTCATAGATGCTGACCACCCCGGGCATGATGCGGTCCGACACCCGGGCGCCCACCACCAGCGCGCCACGCTCGTTGTACAGCTCCACCAGATCGCCGTCGCGGATGCCGCGCTTCTTGGCGTCCTGCGTGTTGATGAGCAGCGGCTCGCGGGTCTGCACCGCATAGGACTTGCGCAGCGGCTCGGCGTTGGCCATCTGCGAGTGCAGCCGCATGTAGGGGTGCGGGCTGACCACGTGCAGCTGGCCCTTCTTCGCATTGCCCAGATACTCGGCCGGCTCCAGCCATTTGGGCATGGGCGGGCAGTCCGGAAGGTTCATCTTCTCGATGGTGGTCGAATACATCTCGATGCGGCCCGAGGGCGTGTGCAGCGGATTCTTCACCGGATCGGTGCGGAAATCTGCATGTCGCACCCAGCTGTTGGCTGCAGCTGGGGTGGGAAGCGTGACCACGCCTTTCTCCCAGAACTCCTCGAAGGGCATGAGCTTCGCGGCCGAACTGTTTTCATAGGCGGCCTTGACGTAGTCCATCGGCTCCATCCCTTCGGTGAAGCCCAGCTCCACGCCGCACAGCTCGGCCAGCCGCCGGAAGATCTCGAAATCGTCCAGCGCTTCGCCCTGCGGCGCGATGACCTGCTTCATCGCGTAGAACTTGTTGATGTTGTAGGTGCCGCCCGAGGAAATGTCGTTGCGCTCCACCGTGGTGGTGGCCGGCAGCACGATGTCCGCCCAGCGCGTGGAAGCCGTCCACCAGCATTGTTTAATCAAAATCTCCGTCTGCAGACGGATTTAAAGGCACGATTCGTTATTTATTTTGGGTATAGCGCCAGCGGTTGCAAGACGATTCCTGTTCTGGGTTGATAATTTGTTTTTGGCTTGGCTTGGCTTGGCTTGCGGCAGGGCAGGGGGTTGAGGGCCCGCCCGGATACGGCCAGATTGCTGGCCGATGTTCTCTTACTGAGTCCGGAAGACTTCTTCCAGCGTCTGGGCGGTGAGCACGTTCCGTGTCCAGCGCTTCAGGGTTTCGTCGTCGGCGGTACTCATGATGAGGGCTTTCGTGGGTTCGTCCACTGGACCAAAGCGCGTGGCTAGCAGGTCAGCCAGCATCTCTTGCCGTCCCTCGTTTCTTACCCGCTCTGTCCATTGCATCATCTGGGCGTCCTCCGCTTTGTAAAGTTCTCTATACCGCTGTTTTTCGGTATCGTCAAGCGTGCAGTAGTTGTCGATAAAGTTCATGTATTTCAAGTGTTTAGATGGGTTGCTTTCCAGTGTCATCAACCCGCGGATGGAGTGGCCGTAGGCGTGTATGCGTTGGCTGGGGCTGTACTGCATGTTCACGAGATTCAGCCGAGCCACCAGGTTGTCGCTGTCCAGGTGTTCGTGCAGCGGGATCTCGGGCAGAACGCAGGCGATGTATCGGAAGTCCAGGTAGCCGCCCTGTTCACTGCCCAGATGCAGGTCGCGCGGAATGTCTGTGCTGCCGCGCAGGAAGATGACCACCGGAACCACGCGCTCCGTCTTTGAGAATTCAGCCAGCGTGAGACAGTAGATGGCCAGTCGATGGATGGAGAAGAGGCCGGGTTTCGTTTCCTCTTCGACGATGAAGAGCAGGGCCTCACGCTGGCCGTTGGGCCATTCCACCAGAAGCGGAACATCCATCTCGAAGAAACGATCACCCAGTCGGTCCTTGGGCAGTTCCTGTCGGATGTAGGTGATCTTCACGTCGGGCGGCAGGCTGGCAGCCTCGATGGGGGCAAAGAAAGCCAGCGCCTGACGGGGGTAATCGATGATCAGATTCTTGAAGTTCTGATCGTGGGATGTGGACATGAGATGAACTCTGAAGCAGGTGCTTTCATGCAAAGCCGCAGGGAAGAAGGGCTGTGAGCTGATGCCCCATGACATCAAGCCGTGGCTTAAGGGCACAATCGCAGAATACTGATTTTTTATACAGTTATCAAGAGGGAACAGTAGCTATCTTGGAATGTGTCCAATGCAGCGACATGCTGTGGACGTCCAGATCTGCCCGCCTCGAACCTGCCCCTCTGCGTCACCCCTGACGCAATACGTCACCCCACGGCACCTGTGGCTGTCCAACAACGACCGACCGCGGCAGGCCGGACGGCAAGCTGCGTCCGCTGACCGTGAACTCCGTCACGTGCCAGAACGCAGCCCGCCACTGGTCGGGCCGGAGATGCCGTTTCCATGCGCTGGCACGGCACTCGCTACAGGGTGGGTGTCGAAGTGAAAAGCGACCGGGCCAGCCACCAGGCGAAACCCGAACACATCCTCACCTCATTGGACAAGGAGTCCAAACATGATGCTGAAACAAGTTCAAAAAGGTTTCACCCTGATCGAGCTGATGATCGTCGTGGCGATCATCGGTATTCTGGCCGCCGTGGCCATCCCGGCTTACCAGGACTACACCGTCCGCGCTCGCGTGTCGGAAGGTCTGTCGCTGGCTTCTTCGGCCAAGCTGAATATTGCCGAGCTTGCCAGCGCAGGCTCGAATGAAGGTTTGGGCGATTCGGCGACGGCTGGAAAGGGTTACAAAACTGGCTGGACCGCTCCTCAGGCAACCACGAACGTTGCTTCAATTGATATTAACAACACGGGTATGATTACCATCACGTATCAACCCCGTGTGGCAGCGACAGGTAAAAATACGCTGACCCTTGTTCCGACCACGCAGAATGATAAGGGTGTCGAGGTGCTGCTTCCTGCCGCAAACGCAGCATTCTCCCCGATTCTCGGATCGGTTACCTGGTACTGCCGTGCTAAGGGCAATGCAAAGAATTTTGGCACGGCAGGTACGCTGGAGGGCCGTTTTGCCCCGGCCGATTGCCGCTAATCAGACGGTAGTCTGATTAAGATCCGGGTTGTGGTATGACTCGGATAGGCTGAAAGAACGAACACCCGCTGGCGTTAGTTGGCGGGTGTTTGTTTTGATGCGTCCAGCGTAAGAAAAACTAGTTGGAGTGGCAGCTATTTCAAGTCGGATACTCTCTTACTAGGTCAGATATGAAGTTTGCCGCCGGGCTCAGGACTGATGGAGTATCGATGCTCGTGACGGTGATGAAGTTATTTGATGTGGAGGGCAAAGATGAAATTTTACCATGTGCTAATTTCGCACGAAAAAGAGCCGGATAGTTTGCGTCAGATTTTTGAAGATCTAGATGAAAATGAGTTGAAGCAGAAGTTTTTGCTCCCCTATAGGAAAGGTAAGAGTCTGATATGCGGAGGTGAGGTTGTTCCGGTCAAGCAGATAAAAAAGGTTCGTATTTCTCGTACAGATCAATGCAATGAAGTTGAGCGAGATAAGTTATTAAGAAATTCAATACAACAGATTGAAAAGTTGAATGTTGAGTCTGATGGGAGCTTTGTAATTCCTTCTGCGATTGGCTCCTATCCAGGCGATATATTGGAGGATGACGAAGATGTGACGGAAAAGTACATCGTTGACAGTCCAGGATACGACGCCGGTTCATCTCCTTTTTCAAGGTTCGTAGCCCACCCTATGGTTGTGATGGTGGTCGGGAGTCTCGTAGTTGCGTTCGTTGTCTGGGTGCTAGGTTGGGGCAAGTAGAGCGACGCACGATGAACTGACCCCCCAGAAAATCCAGAAGGTACCTTGGGAAAGTCCGGGCAAGCCACTCCGGTGCGTAATGTGAGAGGTTAGAGGTACCCCAAAATTTGCGCATGGAACCTGAATGAACGCCCTATCATGGTGAGGTGTTCGGTGATTGGCCTTCACTATCTTCAGGAAAGGGCGTAATAGGGTGTGGGTGTTCGTTTACCAGCGCCCATGCGGCTCGAGGATACGAAAGGCTACTGAGCGTCATGAATATGCCTTTCGTCAGGTCTCGTTGGAGGTTGCCGCTAGGAAAGAGTAATATAGGGAGATAAAAAATGTGACCGTCGTTGCAAGAGATGTCTTG
>ENA-OWMB01000508-OWMB01000508.1-metagenome-genome-assembly--contig:-NODE-508-length-15358-cov-8.333464_pt1 | contig 15358 bp, 10 predicted proteins | sample MGYA00245353_ERZ651112 | MGnify/ENA primary metagenome ERZ651112 (study PRJEB26857, sample SAMEA4031773) | metagenome | biome: human; feature: oral; material: saliva | place: Philippines | collected 2014...
AGCTTGCCTTGGACGAAGGGCATCAGTGTACCCATCTCTCCGAGGTCGACGCCGACGCCTTGCTCGAAGCTCGTACATACGACCTCGGCGAAGGCACGCAGAGCGGACTCCACATCGATGCGGGAGAGCGAGCAAATACTGCTGATCTGCTCCATCACTTGGTCGATGCTTAGCTTCTCACGCTTCGTGGGGTAGGCGTAGTAAAGCGTCTTGCCGGCGCGAAGGCCCTGCTTAGATACCTTACTCTTTATCTCAAGAGTCATCATATTTCTTATCGTTTTTAGGAGTGACCTATGTTTGGTAAATGGAATTACCTTACATAGGTGATTTGCGATGCAAAGTTGGGTAACAAAATGTTATCAGCCAAATATTCATTGCTTTTTCCCGCTTTTCTCTCACCTTTTCCCTTGCTTCCCTGCTCCTCCCTCCGAGGGTGGGCAGCGCTCAGCTCTTATTAATGCGCTGTCTTTCCCTTGATGAAGCGTGAAAGATTTGCCGTGACTACCACTCAAGATTTTCCTTTTTGATGCTTAATGTGCTGTGTGATAGTGTGGAGTGAAAATCAAAGATTTGCCAAATGACTGTGCGAAGATTTTCTACTCACCTCCATGATGAGGGGTGCTATATCGATAGAGAAAGCCCCCGATACCCTATGTATCGGGGGCTTAAATTGAGTTGAGATGGTGTGAAGGCGTATGGTGTAGTCAAGTGCTACTTCAGCCCCTTCTCTAAGAGCCACGCTTCCACGAGGTCTGCGATCTGCAGATTATTCTTTTCGGCAAACATAAAGTGGCTGTTGCCATAAATCCCTCTTTGGGGGAGGTACACGACGGTTGCATCTCCGCCATGCTTATTGACGATCTCTGCCCACTTCCGTGCGACCTGCATGCGCTCGTACCAGCGGTTGAAGGCCCAATGCTGGCTATCCGCAGGGATGTTGTCGCCATAGTAGATGACGATAGGGATACGTGTCAGAGCCATAAAGTGCTCGAGTGAGATAGACTGTGCGAGCGAGATGTGAGCGATGTCATTTGCTGGTGTGGGCACGGACGGCATCTCATCAGCTGGAAAGACGAACTCTGTACCAGGCTCAAAGGAGATGACGCCTCTTACATTCGGAGTCTTCAGTACCGTTTGCCACCCAGGCCCTCCCCCTTGTGAATGGGTGATTAGGACCCCTTCCCCGATACGATCGAAGACTGCTGCCATAGCCGAAGAGACTACATCCAAGTCGTATGCCCCTGTGTTGGGGGTGATTTGGCAGAGGAACTGGTGGAGGCTCTCAGCGTCAGCGGGGAACTGACTTCCCTCAAAGAGGTCGGGGTAGATGCCCATGCGGAAGTTCTCAAACCAGAATTGGTCATTGGGCTGCACTTGGATATTCTCGCAGAGGGTTGAATTTCCCGCACGGCCACGGCGTGGCTGGTCTACGAGGTAGGTCGAGAAGCCACGTCGTAAGAAGAGTGTGCCGAAGCCCTCGCGCCCGTCAGGTGTACTCTCCCAAGTCTTCCCCGACTGTCCTGCTCCATGGAGGAAGACAAGGGGATATTTATTGGGAGTTATCGGCTTTTGGTAGGAGACATAGGCATGGTCACCATGGACGGTCTGCCCATCATGCGACATGGGATCGGCGGTCGTGTATGTGTCAGCCTGCTGGATGACCTTACCTCCAGCGAAGAAACTACCTTGCTCGGCAATGGTTAGGGGCTTGTCGTTCGTAGTCATTTGTTTTTGCGAATAGCTAATGGATCGCACAAAGGTAGCGTAAGTGAGTATAATATGCCTTTCGCATACAGCCCTTGAGATCCTCAGGGGGGTATCTACTGCTATTCGACTGGGAGTATCTTGTGCAGTCATTGACCTGCGAGGGCATTCCTATATAGGGTAACCTACTCGCTACCTAAGGAAAAGCTTCCACGGCGTAGAGGTAAAGCCACGGACGAGTATAGCATTTCTTCTATCTACGCACGTGGATCTAAAATCTACGCACGTGGATATTAGGATTTACGCGCGTGGATGATAAATCTACCTACGTAGATAAGCGAAATGCACTACGTGACGCAGCTTATATCGCTATCGCTTTGTGGCTTTTTCTCCACTTCTCCATAGATGTAGCACTATAGGAGCGTACTTGCATCTATTATGTGTAGAGACCTTCTTCTCAATAGGGATAAAGCACCCCGCCCCACACCGTAAGCCTGATGGCTCGTGGTGTGGGGCGGGGTGCTTTGTATGGATTATGGGGCGGAGTGGGGCGCGCTTACTTGCGGTAGTCCTGCTCGATGTAGTCGATGAAGGCCTTGTTCACCAGGTGGGAGCCGCCAGCGGTGGGGTAGTTGCCGCTGAAGTACCAGTCGCCAGGGTGACCAGGGATCGCCGTGTGCAGACCCTCCAGGCTCTGGAAGACCAGCTCGACCTCGGCCTTGGTGTCTACGGGACGAAGGAGCTCGACCATCTTGCGAGAGATCTCTTCGGGCGAGAAGGGAGCGTAGATCGCCTTGACGACATTCTCCACGTGCTCGTTGTGCGAGACGCTCTCCAGCTCACGTGCCTTCTGATACTGCTCCTCGAGGAGGTACTGCATACCTCGCTCCTCGATGAGGGCGATAGCGGCGCGGAAGGCGATGAACTCCTTCATCTTGCTCATGTCGATGCCGTAGTAGTCGGGGTAGCGGACCTGTGGGCAGCTCGAGACGATGACGATCTTCTTCGGGCCCAGGCGGTCGAGGATACCGATGATACTCTGGCGAAGGGTCGTCCCACGCACGATGCTGTCGTCGATGACGACGAGGTTGTCCACGCCACGCTCTACGGTGCCGTAGGTGATGTCATAGACGTGTGCTGCGAGCTCATTGCGGCTCTTGCCCTCGGAGATGAAGGTGCGGAGCTTGATGTCCTTGATAGCGACCTTCTCCGTGCGGACGCGTGCGGAGAGGATCTCACGCAGGGCTTCGTCGGAGAGTGAAGGCGTGCTCTTGATCTGTCGGAGCTTCTCCTCAGTGAGGTGCTTGTCCAGCCCCTCGATCATGCCGTAGTAAGCGACTTCGGCGGTGTTGGGGATGAAGGAGAAGACCGAGTGGCGTAGGTCGCCACCGATAGCACGGAGGATAGCGGGTGTGAGCTGCTCACCGAGGGCCTTACGCTCGCGGTAGATGTCGACGTCACTACCACGGGAGAAGTAGATGCGCTCGAAGCTACAAGCCTGATCCGTCTTGGGCTGGATGATCTGCTCGGTGCGGACCTCGGCAGCGCGGTTGACGAGGATAGCTTGCCCTGGGCGAAGCTCGGTGATCTGCTCGGCGGGCACGTTCATCACCGTCTGGATGACGGGGCGCTCGGAGGCCAAGACGACGACTTCATCATCGATATAGTAGAAGGCAGGACGGATGCCGTGGGGGTCACGCATGGCGTAGGTCTCGCCGCTACCCGTCTCACCGCACATGACGAAGCCCCCGTCCCAGAGGGGGGCACACTGGCGTAGGACGTTCGCCAGGTCGATGCGCTCCTCGATGTAGTGCGTGATATCCATGCCCGTGAGGCCGTGGGTACGGCTCTCTTTGAAGAGACGCTCGACCTCACGGTCGAGGCGGTGGCCGAGCTGCTCGAGCAGGATGTGCATATCGGAGACGTGGCGGGGATGCTGGCCGACGGAGGCAATGGCTTCGAAGACGTCGGTGACGTTCGTGAGGTTGAAGTTACCGCAGATGGAGAGGCACTTAGCGCGCCAGTTGCTACGGCGGATCATGGGGTGCACGTAGGTCAGGCCACTCTTGCCCGTCGTGCTATAGCGCAGGTGTCCCATGAGGCAGGAGCCAGCGAAGGGCAGGTAGCGCTCGGCATAGGCTGCATCGGCGAGCTTCTCTGCGGGGACGTCAGCGAAGGAGGCGTAGACGGAGTTGAAGATCTCTTGGATGGCGGAGGCACCTTCGGCGCGCTCGCGGAAGAGATATTCGTCACCAGGAGCCGCGTGGAGCTTGACGACAGCGAGCCCAGCACCTTCCTGACCGCGGTTGTGCTGCTTCTCCATGAGGAGATAGAGCTTATTGAGGCCATACATCCAGGTGCCATACTTCTCTTGGTAGTAGGCGAGGGGCTTACGCAGGCGGATCATCGCCACGCCACATTCGTGCTTGAGGGGTTCCATTGAGTGAAGGGATAAATCTATGGAGTCGGTATAGAGGAAAGAAGTAAAGATGCGCATGCCTCCCGCAGCGGGGAGTATGCGCATCTTTGACTTATCTATTTGTGCATAGGAGGGTGCGGAGGATTAGCGCTTGCCTTGCTTCTGGGCTTTGCGCTGCTGCTCCTGCTGGAGGCGCTGAGCTTCCTCGAGGCGCTGCATCCACTTAGACTTCTTGCGGGGCTTCTTCTTGTTCTCTTCGAGCTGGCGGAGGAGCTTGTCCTCGTTGAGCGTCCAGCGGAAGGCGAAGTACTGCAGGATGGTGATGAGCGTAGAGACGAAGTAGTAGTAGCTAAGACCCGAGGCGTTCTGGTTGAACATGAAGAAGAACATGATCGCCATGATATAGGGCATGGTCTTCATACCGGCCATACCTTCGCCCGAGGGGCTCTGATTCATCGTGTAGCGCGTGTAGAGGATGTTGGTCACCGTCATCAGCACGCAGAAGAGGCTCAGGTGGTTGCCCAGGAAGGACGAGATGAGGGGGATGTTCGCATGCCACGAGATGACCGCATCATAGGTAGAGAGGTCGTCAGCCCAGAGGAAGCCCTGTCCGCGCAGTAGGATGGAGGTAGGGAAGTACATGTACAGCGCGATGAGGAAGGGCATCTGCAGCAGCATAGGCAGACAGCCGCTCATCGGGCTGGCACCAGCAGAGCGATAGAGATTCATCGTCTCGGTCTGACGCTTCATCATCTGATCCTGCTCCTTGCCGGGGTACTTAGCGTTGATGGCCTCGATCTGAGGGCGCAGCACACGCATCTTCGCCTGCGACATATAGCTCTTGTAGGTGAAGGGCCAGAGAAGCATCTTGATGAAGAGTGTCATCAAGAGGATGATGATACCCCAGTTCGACAGGAAGCCAGAGAGGAAGGTCACCACGGGGATGATCAGATACTGGTTGATCCAGCGGAAGACGCTCATGCCGAGGTAGACGAGGTGGTCGAGGTGCAGGGCGTTTGCCTTGTCGACACCTTCGTCATAGCCCTTCAGGAGGTCGTAGTCGTTCGGGCCGAAGAAGAACATAAAGGGCACGACGGTCTCCGTCTCCTTGACCGAGATGGGGAAGGTCCCCTTGAAGTCGCCGGAGCGGACGTAGCCGCTACCTTCGCCCTCGGTCTTGAGGGTGAGCTTATTATCCTTGAAGCCCGTAGCCGAAGCGATCAGTACGGAGCTGAAGTACTTGTCCTTGAAGGCTACCCAGCGCAGCGTCTCTTGGATATCTTCGTTGGCTTCGCTGGTCGTCTCGAGACGGTCTACATCGCCCTGAGGGTAGTGGTAGTAGATACCGCTATACTGCCCCTCGAACTTCCAGGACTGCTCCTGCTGGGGGATGCGCTGACGCCACTCGATATCCTGTAGCGCAATGTTCACGGGGAGGAAGCGACGAAGCTCGTGACCGCGGATGGTGAAGTCCACGCGGTAGTCGGAGCTGCGGAGCTTATATACGTAGTCGAGGTAAGCTGACTCGTCGAGCTGCATACGCAGGGTAGCAGTGGAGTCGGTAGCTTCGATGATGTCGAAGTTGGCATCAGCCGTGCTCACCATACGGTTGTCGAGCGTGCGCAGGGGGAGGTCCAGACGCGTGTCGCCCTTACGGAAGAGATGTACGGGCTTCTTCGACTGGTCGAGGTAGTCTGCGAGTACGGCTTCGACAGGGGCACCACCACGGGTGGAGATGGAGAGAGCGAGCTTCTCGTTCTTCAGTACGATGACCTTCTCTTCCTTAGCCTGCTGGTAAGGGGCGAGGATGGGGGCACCCGTGCTGTCGAGGGCGGCGGTGTCAGCCGTGGCCTGTGGGGCAGCGGGCTGCTGAGCTACGACGTGGGTGGTATCCGCTGGTGGCGGTGTCTGCTGAGTCGGGTCGGGCTTGCTGAACCAGGTGAACCCGATGAGTACGGCCCCGATGAGTAGGGCTCCGATGAGTGTATTCTTATCCATTAATCTATACTATGCCTCCACACGCGCCAGTGGGGCGCTGGAAGCGATGTGATACAGTCGCGGGGGGCTCTTAGGCCTGATGGCGCTCGCCACCGTGCTTGATCGCCTCCTTCACGAAGGCGAGGAAGAGCGGGCTGGGGTGGAGTACCGTGCTGCGGTACTCGGGGTGATACTGCACGCCGACATACCAAGGATGTCCGCTCAGCTCTACCGTCTCGACGAGCCCCGTGTCAGGGTTCTCCCCTGCACAAATCATACCAGCTGCTTCGTAGGCCTCGCGATACTGGCTGTTGAACTCGAAGCGGTGGCGGTGACGCTCACGGATGAAATCCGAGCCATAGGCGGCAGCGATCTTCGACCCTGGGCGCAGTACGCAGTCGTAGCCCCCGAGACGCATCGAGCCCCCGAGGTCGGAGATGCTCTTCTGCTCCTCCATGAGGTCGACGACCTTGTGCGTGGTCGTGGGGTCAATCTCCGTGGTGTGGGCATCGCTCCAGCCCAAGACGTTGCGGGCAAACTCGATGACCATACACTGCATGCCGAGACAGATACCCAGCGTGGGGATGCCGTGCTCACGGGTATAGCGCAGGGCGACGAACTTCCCATCGACACCGCGGGAGCCGAAGCCCGGAGCTACGACGACGCCATCGACACCACCCAGCAGTTCAGCTACATTCTCCTCAGAGACCTTCTCGCTGTGTACGGAGATGAGGCGGAGCTTGCGACCGCTGTAGGTAGCAGCCTGCAGGAGTGCTTCGTCGATGGACTTGTAGGCATCCTGCAGCTCGACGTACTTACCGACGAGGGCGATGGTGACGAAGTCCTTAGCTTCTTCGCGCAGAGCGAGGAACTTCTTCCACTCCTTCAGCTCGGGCTTAGCCTCGGGCGTGATACCGCTCTTCTTGAGCACGATCTCATCGAGATGCTGCTCGCCGAGAGCCAAGGGTACCTGATAGATGGTGGGGACGTCGACACTCTGCACGACGGACTCTGCTGAGACATTACAGAAGAGTGCGACCTTGCGGAGGATGTCGCTGCTGAGTGTATGCTCGGTGCGCAGGACGAGGATGTCGGGCTGGATACCGACCTCCTGGAGCTGCTTGACGGAGTGCTGGGTGGGCTTGGTCTTCACTTCGCCAGCCGCAGCGATATAGGGGACGTAGGTCAGGTGGACGCACAGGCAGTTCTGCCCGAGCTCCCACTTGAGCTGTCGTACGCTTTCGAGGAAGGGGAGGGATTCGATATCGCCGACGGTACCACCGATCTCGGTGATGACGAAGTCGTACTGCTTCTTGAGGCCAAGGAGCTTGACGTTGCGCTTGATCTCGTCGGTGATATGGGGGATGACCTGTACGGTCTTGCCGAGGTAGTCGCCCTTACGCTCCTTGCGGATGACGTTTTGGTAGATACGCCCAGTGGTGATATTGTTGGCTCGTGAGGTCGCTATATCGAGGAAGCGCTCATAGTGTCCGAGGTCCAGGTCGGCTTCGTGCCCGTCATCGGTGACATAGCATTCGCCGTGCTCGTAGGGATTGAGGGTGCCTGGGTCAATGTTGATGTAGGGGTCGAACTTCTGTATCGTGACGCTGTAGCCACGTGCCTGTAGGAGCTTGCCAAGAGAGGCTGCTACGATCCCCTTGCCTAAGGAAGAGACGACGCCCCCCGTGACGAAGATGTACTTTGTTTCCACTATGCGCTATTATATATCGGATGAAGCGTACTCCAGCGATGTCCACACGCCCCTTACCTTGCAGGGGGTAGGGACGAGCTGATAAGTACTCCACCCAAGTTACCCTGCAAAGATACGCTTTTTACCCGCTATGCTCCTTCCCACGTAGTGTGTGCTGCAAATTTCTCCGACGTCTATTACTACCCATGCCTACCACGATGGAGAAAACTTCGAGATGCTGGCCTTCCGTAGCTCCGTCTTCAGCAGGGAAGAGGGGGCTTCTCTGGGTGCTTCCTCTTCTCTATAGAAGGTGATGAAGTGCAAAGGACTATTGGTATGGGGTGTGAATGAGTAGTTGTTTGCACTCAGATCACTATTCGTTCATACCCCATACCACTATTGGTTTGCACTACCGACCACTATTGGTTTATGTGCAGACAACTATTGGTTTGCACTGCCTCGCTCGGGGGTGCTCTTCATCCCTTCCGAATAAGATGCCCCACTTAGGAGCAATACAAAGGCTACACCCGAAGTCTGACTTCGGATGTAGCCTTTGCTACGAGGGAGAGAAAGGGAGGACTTTACGCGAAGTGTCGCGTGTTCCTTCGGCTCGCTTTAGAAGCGGAAGCCAATGGACACGCCCATATCGAAGAGGTCAGCTACGTATTTGATGTTCGAGACTTTCACCTTGGGCTGCGTCTCATCGAATCTAAACACAGCGTTATTGGCCCTTCTATGGAGACTCTCTCGAACGGCTTCTTTGACCTCTGCATGGCTAACTGCAGGGGTATAGGTCCCAGAGAAGCTCCCACGTGTGTAGCCACGTCCGGCGCCGAGGATGTGCCAGTCTAAGACGATGTTCTTCCGTCGCCCGAAGAGCCACTGTGCCCCGATGCTGAGGCCGTAGCTGTGTGTCGTGGCCTGACCGTCGTAGTCAACACTGACGTATTGGAGTTCGTTGCCTACTTGCTTATAAAGAGAATATAGATGTTGGTGTGTAAACTCACTACGCTGGAGTCTGTAGTGCGCCTGTATGTAGAAGCCGTGTCCTAAGCCTCCATTGAGATACCATCTTATCTGGGGCGAGATGGCTATATATCTCGGTTGCTCGGGAGAGAGGATGGCTGAGTTGCTGAGTGCATAGCTCTGGAAGTGGAAGGCTCCTGACTGCGTCCCTGTAGCACCCTCAGGGGTGAAGTAGAGACCGAGCTGAGCACTGACTCCATGGGCGAGGAGGCGCTCGACTTGGAGATTGAGTTTCCCTACGGCGACGCTCAAGGGATCGATCTTGACGATGGTCCTCCCATCAAGGAGCGAGTAGAGCTGGGTAGGGTCGGGCTTGGGTGCTTCTTGTGCCAGCACGGGGAGTGTGCTGAGGCTAAGCATAAGGGCAGTAAGTGTCTTTCGCATAAATATGTAGAGAGGGCTGGGGCTTTGTGACCCCAGCTGGCTTAATGAATCGTTAGAAGCGGAAGCCGATGGAGAGCCCCATATCAAGGATATAGGACTGGTACTTGATCTTCGATACCGTGACCTTCGGCTGTATGGCATCGAAGGAGAACTCAGTGCCCTCTCCTTGGTTAGGGAGCTCTTCGCGGATGCGCTCTGTGAAGCTCTGCTGGTCGAGGGCTGAGGTATAGCTCCCCGTGAGCTTGCCTCGGACGAAGCCACGGCCGATCCCAGCGATGTACCAGTCTAAGACGACATTCTTTCTCCGGCCAAAGAGCCACTGTGCCCCGACGCCAAAGCCGAAGCCATGCATCGTAGCTTGGCCATCATATACCAGAGTAAATTCAGGTGTATTATTGCCAATTAGAGTGCGGTGCGCGCTGATCTCTTGGTTGGTAAACTGAGTATGCTGGTAGTGATAATACGCCTGCATGTAGAAGCCATAGCCCAAGCCATCATTGAGATACCATCGTACTTGCGGTACGACGGCGACATACTTGGGCTGGAAGGAGTAGAGAGCTATACTACTCGTCACCGAAGTGATGTCGTGGAAGGCTCCGAACTGTCGCCCTTGATTGGCCTTAGGAGAGGCGAAGACGGATAGCTGTGCGCTAAGCCCATCGGTGATGATGCGCTCGACCTTGAGGTTGAGGTTCCCGAAGATATCGCTGAAGGGATTGGTCTTGATGATAGTCTTCCCATCGAGGAGCGAATAGGCCTGTGTGGGGTCTGGTTTGGGTGTCTCTTGCGCCAGCACGGGTAGCGTGCCGAGAGCAAAGAGTAGGGGGGTAAGTCTCTTGATCATAATGGATAGAGGTATAGATCGTGTCGTATCGTACCGCTAAGTTAGTGAATTCAGGGAGTTTTTTCTGCAGGTATTTTGATGTGGCGTAAGCCGTCGGGGAAAAGAGAATTGCGGGGAGGGGAAAAGGAACCAGTATTGGTCGCTGTTCCGACCACTATTAGGTTGTTGCTCCGCATAGGGATAAAAGTTGCGAACGAGTAGCAGAAAAGTTTGGGCTACGTACGTGGTCCTAATATCTACGTACGTGGATATTTGGACTGACGTGCCTGGTCTTTAAGACTACGTACGTAGATACAGAAAAACCACTAAGAGAAGGCGTCTTTTTCTTCGCGAGAAGGACACTTTTCCCTCCGCTGGATGAGAGGAATACGCGCGATAAGGCGAAGGGCTTTTACCTCAAGATACGACGAGCTGGCAGAGGGCTGTGAGCACTCTGCGAAGTCTCGGGTGAAAGAGGTGGGGGTTATTCCTCGGGGAGGAGTGGTTCACCGAGTTCGCGTAGACCTTCGATGAGGTAGGGGCGAGTGATGTCCCGTGGCTTGAGGATCTCCCGATCCCAGGTGATGAGGTCGATGTCCACGGGGATAGCTTCGGGGTGCTTCTTGCGCTGCTCGGGGGTACGGCCTGTACGACGCTCCAGAGCCTTGAGGTGTGCGGCGAAGGTCTCCAGCTCCATGCTTGTCTCTCCTACGGCTACTTGGTCGGTGAAGAGCGCATCGGAGAGTCCAAAGCTGATGGGGGCAGATTCGCGAGCTGGGGAGAAGGTGAGGCGCTCCAGCCCGAGACTGCGGAGCCCCGCTTGGGCCAGAGAGAGGTGTTTCTGTGGCTCATTATTAGAGCCCAAGGTCAAGACAAAGCGATGGAGCTTCATGGTCACTTGCTGTCGGTGTGCTGGGTGTGTACAGAGGCCTCGTGGATCGAGCTGAAGAGCTCCCTGAGGAAGCCTTCATCCAGTCCCAAGGCACGGCCCTGTGATAAGCGGTCCTCCAGCAGACTGCGGTAGCGGTCGGGCTGCACGATAGGGAGGTGGGCACTGGCCTTGATATGCCCGATCTCTTCGGAGACGATCATGCGCTCCCGCAGCAGGCGCAGGAGTTCGGCATCGATGTGGTCGATCTTCTCCCGTAGCCCGCTGAGCATGCGGTCATCGGTCGGGTGGGCAGGGCGGAGATCCAGCTGGGAGAGGATGGTGATGAGGTCGGCAGGGGTGAGCTGCTGTGCGGCATCGCTCCAAGCGCTCTCGGGCTCGGGGTGCGTCTCGACCATCAGGCCGGAGAAGTTCATCTCCAGCCCCATACGGCTGACCAGCGGTACGAGGTCTCGACGCCCAGCGATGTGGCTGGGGTCAACGAGAATGGTAAGCTCGGGATGGCGACGGCGTAGCTCGATGGGGATTTGCCAGAGGGGCGCATTGCGATAGAGCCCCTTGGCGTAGGTGCTGAAGCCGCGGTGTATAGCCCCTATCTGAGGGATACCTGCTTGGTAGAGGCGCAGGAGAGCGCCTTCCCACAGCTCGATGTCGGGGTTAAGTGGGTTCTTCACCAGCACGGTGACGCGCTCTCCGCTGAGGGCTTCGGCAAGCTCTGCCATAGCAAACGGGCTTGTCGTCGTGCGCGCTCCGATCCAGAAGGTATCCAGCCCAGCAGCGAGAGCCTCCTCCACATGGCTGGCGGAGGCCACTTCGGTGGCGACCTGCATACCCAGCTCACGCTCGACGCGCTGGAGCCAAGGCAGGCCTTCGCTACCTACCCCCTCGAAGGAGCCCGGACGTGTGCGGGGTTTCCACAGGCTGGCACGGAAGAGGCGGATACCTCGGGAACGCAGCGCCTCGGCTGTCGCGAGGGTCTGTGCTTCGGTCTCGGCACTACAAGGGCCAGCAAAGACTATATAAGGGAAGGGAGAGGGATGACGGAGGGCGAGTGGGCGGAAGGGCGAGGCTTGCATGGGCGAGCGAGTGAGGGGCTGGGACTACGCTTGGGGCTCTGCGCCGAGCTCTTCGATGAGACGGAGCATGGAGCGATAGAGGACGGAGTGCCAGGGGTGGGTCTTCTGCGAGAGCAGGTCGTTGTGCCAGAGGAGCGTGAGCTCGCCGTTGTATCGAGCTGTCGTCCGGATGAGGTCGTGTGCGATGCGCTCGGCTTCATCTTGCTCCAGCGCCATGTAGCGCTGATCACTCAGCGTCAGGTCGCGCAGCACGAGAGGGTGGAGGATGAGCTCTGTCAGAAGGCGGGTATTGGGATTGATGAACTTCACCGGACGGCAGGTGCCGAGGCGGAAGCCGACGACATCGGCGTAGCCCATCGAGTAATCATTGCGGAAGCCCGAGACGTAGGCCTGAAGGAGGTCCTCCGGCTCGCAGGAGGTGAGCTTATTGTGTCGCAGACCACGGGGACGCTGACGGAAAGCCTTCTCGAACTGATGGCGCTCCTTGCTGATGAGCTCCGACTGGTGCCCCGCAGCGTAGCTGCACTGCAGCGCCAAGAGTACCTTGTGCTTGGCGGCTACCGAGAGGATGCGATGGAGATAGTGGGAGTGGAGGCTGTAGTAAGGCTTGTCCAGCGGGTGGCGCGAGGGCATGCGGATGAAGAGGAAGATATCCGATCTATCCCTACCCAAGCTATCGCAGGTATTGCGATCCCACTTGAGGAACTTGGGGAAGGTGAAGTAGTCGTCCTCGACATCTGCCGAGAAGCTCAGGCGTGCCGCCTCTAAGGGACTCTTCTTCTGCTTGAGCCACGCACGCAGGAAGCTTCTCCAGCCACGATAGTTGTACGGGCGTGAGAGGTCGTGGGTGAGGTTGACTCTACTGAAGGTCTGGGGACGCTCCTCGAGGCGTAGGTTGTGGCGCTCAGCGATGCCCGTCTCGAGGAGGATCTGTCTGAGGGCCTCGCCGTACTCGTCGATGATGGGGCGGTGCAGGAAGCCTGCTCGATAGGGGAGCGAACTCTTCCCTGGGAAGCGGCCATAGGAGTCGCGCTCACTACGTCGGTACATCTCCTCATAGCGGGAGATGAGGAAGTAGGTCGAGGCGAGGAGGTCGGCATGGATGATGAGCTGACTCCCGTCAGCGCTCCACTCCTCTCGGGGCTCGCCGAAGAGTAGCGGTATCCCTCGCCACGTCTTCAGCGGGAGGGTAGGCATCGACTCCTCGGTGCCGTAGATGTCCATCTTGAAGAAGCCCGAGGGGATGATGACGATGGGATAGAGCTTCATCTGCTCAGGATCGTCGGTATAGCCGATGGCTTCGAAGCGACGCTGGAAGCGATCGTCACCCTCACTCTGTACCCAGAGCGAGCCAACGAGGAAGTCAATGAGGTACTGGCCTATCTTCTTGCTGAGCATGGGTACGGGATTACTCTTGTGCTGGGCTCAGAGAGAGCACAGCCTCGATAGGATAGTGATCCGATTCGCTGGCAGTCTTGTCGACCTCGCAGCTGATAGCCCGGAAGGCAGAGCCGTAGAGGATGTGGTCGATGCGCACGATGAAGGGGCGCGTCTTGAAGGTAAAGCCGAAGCCATTGCCGCGCTCGACGAAGGCGTCCTTCAGTCCATCGGCGATCTTACGCCGGGTATAGGAGAGAGGCGTGTCGTTGAAGTCACCGCAGACGATGACGCGCTCAGTACCATAGCTCTGGATGAGCTGGTGGATGACGTTCGCCTGTACGCCATGGGCACGGAAGGTCGGTGCGAGCTTTGCGCCCATGGCATCCTTCAGGCGGACTGCATCGCCTTGAGAGGCCAAGCGTAGGTAGTCCTCTCCATCGACACGGCGCAGATGGAAGGACTCGAGGTGCACATTGATGATCAGTGTCTCCTCGCCACGGATGAGTACCTTGTAGGCGACAGCTCCATTGACCCAAGAGTCGATAGGTATCTCCTTGGTCTCGGTGATAGGATACTTGGAGAGAAGTGCGAGGGTACTCCCGCCTCGATTCACGCGATTCACCTGGATATAGGGGTAGTCCTTGTCGAGGTAGCTGCGCAGGGTCTTTGAGACGACACCTGCCCAAGGATTCTGATTGAGCATCGCCTCCTGTAGGCAGACGATGTCAGCACCACTGCTCTTGATGTACTGTAGGATAGCGTTGGGCTTGGTCTTGGTGTGGGGCTTGAAGCCGAAGGCGCAGACGTTGTAGGAGAGTACGCGTATCGACTCCTCTTCTTCCCCGAGGCTCTTTGCCGAGCGGCTGATAGGGAAGTAGATGAGGAGCTGTGGCAGGGAGATGAGCCACACGACTCCGACGAGTATGAGGCGCTTCTTGTCGAGCGCAATGAGCCAGAAGAGGCTCACGAGGAGCTGTGCTAAGAGAAGGCCTGGGAAGAGCAAGCCTAAGAAGCTTGGGAGGATCCAGGTCTTCGGCGCTATGTACCCCGAGTAGGCTCCGAGGAGATAGACCCCAGAGATGAGGAGTGTCCCCACGAGAAGGATGACCCGTGCGATGCGTGAGCTGAAGGTGAAGAGAGCGCGAAGCTTCATTATTTGGTTGCCGTGGGGTAGGTTAGTTCTTGTCTTTGGGGAGGTCCTTCATCAAGCGACGACGCTCCTCGGGGCTTAGGCTGGAGAAGCTCGAGTGACGGGTCTTGCGTAGCAGCTCCTCTCGGTCGCTGGTGAAGATGCTCGCGGGGTGCTTGGCCTGCTTGCGATAGTAGAGACCGCAAGTGATGCCGAAGAGGAGCCCGCCGAGGTGCGCCAAGTGACCGCCTAAGTTCCCTCGCCCAGCACCGAGGAAGACGAGGAAGAGGAAGACCCAGAGTGCGATGGGTGGGACGCGATTCCCCGTAAAGCGCAGGGTGAACGAGGAGAAAATCTTGCGATCCACCATGACAGCTGCAGCGCATACGCTGAGGATGGCTGCTGAGGCGCCTTGTAGCGACAGGGGAGGGATAGTCTGTGCTCCGAGGAGCTGGTAGCCTAAGAGGTAGGTCACTGCACCTGCGATGATGCCTCCGATATAGCTCCAGAGGAATCTGTATGTGCCGAGTCGATACGCCATCACGGGGAGGAGCGCATAGACCAGGCACATGTTGCCAAAGAAATGGAAGAAGTTTAGGTGGGGGAGGGCATACGTGACGAGCGACCAAGGGTGGTAGAGTACCTTGTCCCACTCGGGGTAGAATGAAAGCGAGAGCCCGAGATCCCACCAGCGTAAGGGTGTGATAAGCGTGCAGACCCCAGAGGTCATCCCGATAAGAAGGTAGGCGAAGGTATGTAGGATGAGGAGGCGCATAACGATGCCCCCCTCTTGCCAATACTCTTTGTATAGCTTCTGCCAGTTCATCGAAGAGCTATCGGATAACCCCCTTCTTACGCCAG
>ENA-OWMB01000514-OWMB01000514.1-metagenome-genome-assembly--contig:-NODE-514-length-15249-cov-4.522180_pt1 | contig 15249 bp, 9 predicted proteins | sample MGYA00245353_ERZ651112 | MGnify/ENA primary metagenome ERZ651112 (study PRJEB26857, sample SAMEA4031773) | metagenome | biome: human; feature: oral; material: saliva | place: Philippines | collected 2014 | study...
AGCAACCAGATGTTTATTTTGATGAAGAATTGTACAAAAATAGGTTTAAGATTGAACAAGCAAATGGTTGGCTTGACGGATATAAAGGTTTGATAATGAGATATGAGTATCTTGATGTAACTTGGATTGGAATGCTTTTATTAGGGTTTATCTCCAAGTTCCTCAAAAAAGTTTAAACACGTTTAAAAATAAAGAAAACCAGCAAAACATCAGTTCTGCTGATTTTCAAAATGGAGATATACAGGTTCTTTAAGGAATAAATGCTACATTTTAAACCCTCGTGAGTTTCTGTTAAGAGTCTCTCTTACAAACTCCTTCGTGGGAGTTGGGACTTCTTGAGTTTCGCTTTTTTGACTCTCTTGTGATAGCTCTTTATTGAGTTCTTCTGCCTCTTGTACCTCTTGTTTTTCGGCTCCTTCTTGTGCCTCTTGTGGAGTATCGGAGGAGAGTGAAAGTTGTATTTTCCTATCGAGAGCTGAGAGCTCAGTTTTAAGTTCGGAGAGCTGTGTTTCTTTACCCCATACTTTCTCGATGATTTCCTTTAGAAGAGGAATGTCCTTTTGGATAAGAGCAATCTCTTTTTCTTCCTTTTCCATCATTGCAGGGATTTTCTCAATGGCATTGACAAAATTCATTACTGCCAAGTTAGGGTCACTTGCCAATCGTCCGTTGTTATAGGTGTACTTGATACCTCCTTCCCCTTGTACAAAAAAACGATTTTCTTTTAGGTCAAGTTCGTCTTTTTTGGAGACTTCAGTCTTTACTAATATCTGAAAACCATAGATACTTCCTATTTCTTGATATTCGCCTTTGGTACGGGCGTTTTGGGCATAGTCCTGTAACTTTTGGGCTAACTGCTTTACACTGCTCTTTTCGTCCAATCCATCCAAGCGCAAGGCATTGACTACCGAGCCATCTTCTCGGCGTACGGCTTTATCTGAAAAGTTTTGCCAATCCGTCTGAAAACGATGTAAGCGATCTTGTAGGGCTTTCAAATCGCTACAGAGGTTATCTAAACGGTTTTTAGAGGTGTATTTAGAGCGTAAGAACGTTTGTTTTTCACTCTCTAAAGCCCCAATCTTCTTTTCTAACTTTGCTTTTTCAAGTAAATCAGTATTTCCTGAGAGAATAGCGACATATTCAGAATAGTTCATTCCCGATTTTTCGTCCATAGCTCCCTCATCAATGGTTCGTTTGCCCAACTTGTTGTTTTTAAGCTGGTCGATAAAGAGTTGTTTGTTAAACAGTAGATTGAACTTGTATGAGTCCAAAGACTTTTCAACGGCATAGATAATCACATCCACCTTGTTATCGGCAAAGTATTTAGCCACTTCATTACCCTTGCGAATGGCACGTCCGTCCCTTTGTTGCAAATCGCTGGGTCGCCAAGGGGTATCCAAGTGATGTACAGCAACGGCTTTTTTCTGTGCATTAACCCCTGTGCCAAGCATATCGGTAGATCCAAAGAGTACCCGTATCTTTCCTTCGTTGGTGTCGCTGATGAGTTGTTTGCGCATTTTATCGTTTTTAGCCTCTTGGATAAAACGGATTTCGTGAGCAGGAATGCCATAGTCTTCTACCAATTTGCGTTTGATTTCAGTGTAGGGATTCCACTCGTTGGGCTTGTAAGTACCCAAATCAGAAAAGACAAACTGAGTACCTTTCTGCGCTTTGTACTTTTGATAATATTCATTGATTTTCATCGCACAATGAGAGGCTTTGTTATCGGGATGATCTTCATACTTATCGGAGATCATTCGCATATCTAAGGACATTTTACGGGCATAATCAGTTGCGATAAGCATTTTGGCTTTTTCCTCGGACTCGGATAGTGGTGCACGTCCCAAGAGGGTTGCATTACCCGTTTTGGCAAACTCCATTAGTTTTTGAATGAATACCTCTTGATCGGGTGTAGGGGGTATATTGTGTAAAATTTCGTTCTTTTCGGGTCTGTCTATCCCAACATCCTTTGCGGTTCTATAATCGGTTATTTCGGCGTAAAACTGCGCTAATTCGGGTACTTTGATAAAGTAGCGGAAGCGTTCTTTCTGCACAATGTTGTTAGCCACTGAAAATTCGTAATCGGTGGTCTTACGGGCATAGATCGCTGCCCACGCATCGAAACAGTGAATTTGTTGCTTCTCTAAGGCTTGAGGACGCAGGTACTTAAAGAGCAAATAAAGCTCAGTAAGTGAATTGGAAATAGTAGTCCCCGATAAAAAAGTAGCCCCCATATCCTTGCCAGTGCGCTCTTGAATAGTTCGCAAGGCAAAAAGCAGGTTGAGGGCTTTTTGACTGCCTTGAGAGTTTCCCAATCCCGCCACTCTATCGTGCCTTGTATTGAACATTAAGTTCTTGAACTTATGGCTTTCATCTACCAAGAGGTGATCAATGCCCATCATCTTAAAATCCACTGTATCATCGGTGCGCTCATTGATGTCGTGTTCTAAGGTTTTGAGCTTTACTTCTAGGTTTTCTTTACGCTTATACATTCCTTTAATCATCGCACGAGAGACTTCACTGCCTTGTTTTTCCAACTGCCAAAGACTCTCTTCAACATCTTGGAGTTCTTCTTGCAAAATGCTCTGTTGCACCTCGGGGGATTGCGGTATCATCTTAAACTGGTCGTGGGTGAGAATTACGCAATCCCAATCATTGTTTTTGATGTCTCCAAAGATACGCAAACGCTTTTGAGGGGTAAAATCCTCCTTGCCAGGGTAAAGGATTTTAGCAAAAGGATAGGCACGGCGATAGGTTTCGGCTATTTCGTGTACATTGGCTTTAAGCCCTATAATCATCGGTTTATGCGCTAATCCTAAACGCTTCATCTCTTGAGCAGCACAGCACATAATAAGGGTTTTACCAGCTCCTACCTCGTGGTCGCAAATCGCCCCATTGTTGAGCTTTATCATCCAAATAGCATCTTTCTGACTATCATACAAATCCTCTATGCCTAAACTCTCTCTATCAAGTCCAGGGAAGGACTGAAAAGAACCATCATATTGCGGACGTACAAAACAGTTAAAAGACTGATTGTACTGCTCAGCCAAGCGGTCTTTAAACTCCTGACTCTGCTCTAAGAGCCACAGAGGGAAAGCATTGCGTATTTCATCAATCTTGCTGTTTGCCAGTTGAATTGCCTCCATATCGCGCACCTTGACTTCCTTGTCGTCTATCTTGATTTTCTTGGTAATATCAGGGGTAGTATTTACTAAGGCGTGTTTGAAGAGGGCAATACCATCGTAGGTTCTGCTCTCACTTTTTACAGCGTATTTCTCCCAGATATGTAAGTTCTTTTGTCGGCATTCCACTGAAAACTCATCGGTTTGAGCACTGTATTGCACACCTACCTTGGTATCGAAAAGCGAAGAGGCAAAATCACTATAGATTTGTGGGGAGATCCAACGCTCGCCCAAGTTAAAATCCAACTCTTCAAAAGGAATAGGGGTAGGAATTACCTGCCTGAGTCCCTCTAAAGCGTGCTCAATTTCTGATTGCTTAGGATGTTCAGGGTGAGTATTTTGATATGCTTCTACGGCTTTGATTTTAGTAAAGACATCCCCTGCTTGCCACTTTTGAGCAATTTGGTATTCGTCTTCTATAGGATTGTAAAAGAGTTTGCCCTGTAACTGTGCTTTGACTTCTTCCTCATTGGTGTTAGAAAGCTCAGCTATGTAGGGAATATCCACCCGCCCCAATTCACTTAAGGAAGTGAGTAGCGCCTCTTCAGTAGAAATGTTTTCATTCTTCCTCAGAGAGAATACCACAGGCTTGTGAAAGATATCTGCTTTTTGATAAACACCGTTTTTGATACGCTCTAAGTAAGGGATTTCAGCGCCTGAGGCATCGGTTTTTATTAGCTTGATATTATCAGCACTATTTAGCCGACCATAGTTCTTGACAAAAGTATCGTAAAGGGCGTTAAGATTTTCTCTTTCCGTAGGATAAGGGGTATAGGTGGTAGCCTCTTTATGGTACAAGTCAGAATAAGCATCACGCAGAGCGATATAGGCAATGGCTTTTTGTCTTTCCAAAGAAGAAAGCGCAAGAGGCACAAAGGTAGCAGCTGTTTTGTTCTTATTGAGATCTTGCAAAAAGCCCACCGTATCGGCTTGTACTACCAAAGTATCTTCTCTGAAATGAGGCAAATATTCTCCCTCAAAAGGTACAGGTTCTTTTAGTAATGATACCGCAGAAGGTGTGTAATACAATGCAGGGGAGGCTTTTGAAAGCACCTCTGTTTCATTCCCTTGATTGATAGGATAAGTAAAAGAAAACAAGTCTAACTTTTGAGCATTCCCTAATTGAGAGGTAGTTGTTTTCTTCTTTGTTTTCTTTTTAGCTCCTGTGGGTATAGTAGGGACTGTTTTAGCTGAAATGTTGGGAGGACTTGCTAAAGTAGCGGTGGCTTCCTGCTCTGATAGAAAATCAAAGAGACTTAGCTGAACGACTTTGGGTTCAACTTTTTGATTCTTAATTTCTTTTGACTCTTTAGAGGTGAGATTAGCATTGGAAATAACAAAGGAAGGCTCGTTGATTTTGCTTTCAATTTCAATAAATTCTTGCCGTTCAACCTTTTTTACCTCAATTTCCTTTACCTCAATTTTTTGTGAATTAACCTCTTGTAGCTTAATTTGTGTTGTTTGGCTTTGTTGTGCTGTTTCAGGCGATAGATAATGTGCTTTAAAATCGCTTAGGATTCTTTCTTTTACCTCCTTGGCAATACCTTCTACTCCTTCACTATGGGTATAGACCATCGCAGGCTGTCCGTATAGGTTGGTGCCTGCAAGAGCATCCGTACAAATAACGTTTTCTCTTTGTGAAAGATACTCGTTTTGTAGCATCCCCTGTGGTAGCCTAGCTGTATTGCAAAACTTCTCTTCTATAGGGTTTAAAGCGCCTCTTTGACTGTCTTTTTGAAGGATAATAAGATCACTTCCTGCTTCGGTACCTGCATAATCGGTAAAGAGGTTGTTAGGCAGGCGCACGGCAGAGACAAGGCGCGCATTGGAGAGCATCGCTTGGCGAATAATCTCATTTTGAGGGCTATCGGCTACCCCTTGGGAGGTGATATAGGCAAGGAGTCCCCCTTCCTTTACCATATCCAAGCCCTTTAAGAAAAAGTAGTTATGCACCCTACGGGAGGCTTGTACCTTAGCAGGGTCACTACTACGAGAGTAACTCAAATCAAAGACAGCGGTATCGGAAAAAGGGATGTTACTGGTTACCAAATCAAACAGGTTTCTTTTCAGTGGACTGATTTGTTCGAAGCCATCTATCTGTACTTGCTCCTCAGGGTAAAGATGAGAGAGCACCTTGCCTGTGAGTAAGTCCTTTTCAAAGGCAGTAACCGCAAGAGAGGGGTGCTCTTCTTTAAAAGCACGGATAAAATTGCCTCCTCCTGCCGAGGGTTCTAACATTGTTTGCAGAGGTACGCCTGTTTCCTTTATTGCTGAAGCGATAGCCGAGGTAAGACGCATTGGGGTATAAAAAGCCGTTAGCACAGAATTTCTAAGGCTTTGTACATAGTTTTGGTATTGCCTTTCATCAGTGGAATGTTCTCTAATAAGGGCATACAGACTCCTTACATCTTGCCAAAAGACTTGGTCAGCTTTTGCCCAGTACTTTAAATCAGCTTCAGACTGGTGGGGATTGAGGATAAACTTCAATCCCCCGAAGCCTGAATAGTGTTGCAAGAGTTCTCGCTCTTCTTGGCTTAGAAGCGTGCGCTTTTGCTTCTCTAAATCGAAAGCCAACGCCAATGCACGAGCATTACGATTAAAGCTCAGTCGTTTAAGATATGCCATTTTCTTCTATCCATAGTTCGATGGCACCCGTAAGTTCTGTATAGAGGGATTGATAGGCAGCAGAGTGCTGAAAATCCTCATCGATTTCATTCTCGTACTTTTTAAAGTAAGGAACCAGTTCTGGGAAGATTTTTAGAGCAAAGGGGCGCAAATCCTCATCGGCTAATTGAGTATCGAACTCCTGAGAAACGACCTCAAAAATCATATCAAAGGGAGAGAAGAAGAGCCCATCGAAGAGTACTCCTGAGGCTATTTTATCACATTCAGGAATACTGATACCCGCCTCAAAAGCCTCTTGGTAAGCCTGCGCAGCATACTCACTTCTGTCCTTGATAAAGACAGTGTCAGCTAAAAGATTAGGAAAGCTCGTTTGTAACAGCTCTTTGAGTCTTAACTCGTAATAAGACAATGACCCTAAGGTACTGTCAGTGATCTGGGGTTTGGTTTGTGTTTCTTTCATTGTTAAAATTACTTTTAATGGGTTCAACAAATTTTAATTTTTACAAAGTGTCGTTCTGCAAAGGTATATTTACCACGATTTTCCAAATAGGGCAAAAAGGTTCTCCTCCTTTTTCAGGGACATCTGTTTTTAAAAGGGTTCTTCTAATTTTTTTCCCTGTGCTAAGAACTCTCTCTTTGAGCCTCTCGGCCAGTTCTTCCTCCTTGATAAAAGAAAGAATATAGCCCAAGCGCTGGAAAATAGAGACAGGTGTAGAGAGGATTACCTCTGTAGGAAGCTCTTGCCAACTCAGGTGGTTTTTAATCCTTTGAATTACCTCTACTGCTTTTTGAATGCCTCCTATCTCTTTTTCATAGAGGAGCAAATCAACCGCAGTGAGCTCCAAAGAGGCTACCCGCAAAGTTCTTTCCTCTATAGAAAAAGGTAAGGTTTTCCTTTTTACTCCTATCTCTCTTAAGTTTTTGATATCCTTTTTGACAAGGTAACGAATCTTACTTTGTCCCCTAAAGGAATCCCTCAGCGGAGGTAAGGAGGTTATCACTGTAATTTCATTTGCCTGTAAAGCCTCTTTGGGAGATAGATGTACTTCTACTGCACTGAGCAGGGCTACATAGTATTCCCTTTTTAGGTGTTGCATCAGTGTTTCAATGTAGAAATAAGGTTTTCCCTCTTCTCTGATAGCTTTGTTATCAGTAGCATTACCAATGTCCACAAAACGGACGATGCTATAGATGCCATTCCAAAGTGGCAGGAGTTTTCCTTGTTTTTTAAGTGTCCCTAAAGTATTGAGAATAGTTTTTTCTTTAAGGTGAGCAAATACCTCTTTTAACTCCTGCATAGAAAAGCTGTAAATGCCTTTTTCCTCCAATGATTGTATCCACTTTCGTATGGTTAGTCCCTTCATATTGAAAATATATATCGTTGCAAAACATTTGCAAAAGTACCATATTATTTCTAAAGAGCAAATATATTGAAACAAAAAGTTATCAACAGGAGGACTAAACTTCACTTAGGCTATGGTACATAATCCGTTGTGTTAGCTCACAGACTTTCTTTACTGAAAGTTTACCTAACCTTTGTTAGTATTTTCGCTTTTTGGAAGTTTTCTCAGGAAACTCAAAGGCAGTTTCACCATTTTCTTTCAGACGTATATAGGCATCGAAAGTGCTGCCTGATTTGCTTTTCATTCCTTTTATCAGAGGTGTTTTTCCTTTTTCAAAGAGCGTTTTGAGCAGCTCATCAGTAAGAGGTTTGCCACATACATTCTTAAAAAGCACATAACCACAGTCCTCATCAGGGCATTTGGCTACCTTTTCAAACAGTAATAAGGAAGCATTTCTGCATTTAGGACAGGTGATTTTAAGTTTTTCTTTTTGGGGTATATCCATAGCCAAAAATGTATCAGTAAGACTATGGGTATAGGCTTCCATATCCGAAGAAAAACTATCGGGAGAGAGCTCTCCTTGTTCTATCTTTTGCAATTGACTTTCCCATTCGCCTGTAAGGGCAACATCGGCTATAGTAAGTGATTTTACCCACTCATATACCTGCATTCCTTTATCGGTAGGAATAAGAGACTTTTGTTTGCGCTCAATATAATTACGCTTTAAAAGCGTCTCGATAATAGCGGCACGTGTGGCTGGAGTACCTATACCTGCTCCTTGCAATAGTTCACGTTGCGCCTTATCTTCTAAGGTCTTTCCTGCTGTTTCCATAGCCCCCAACAGTCCTGATTCAGTATATAAAGCGGGAGGTTGGGTGGTTTTAGAAAGGATTTCAACGGCTTTAATCTTTATGCTTTCTCCTTGTACAAGTTCAGGCAGCACTTGATTGCTATCACCTTCATTGTCTTTTTCACTATCTTTGGCAGTTTCATCAGAGTAAAAACCACCGATAGCGCGCCAACCCGCTTGTAACACTTGAACACCTTTTACCAAGAAGTCAGTGTGCAGAGCCTCCAGTAGAGTCTTTTGCACTTCTTTTACGCAGGGTTCAGATACCGCTTCCAAAAGTCGGGTGGCAATCATTTTGTAAATAGTGTTTTCTTTTGCCGTAAGGTTGGTAGGAAAGCGCTCGGTAATAAGAAGTCCGTGATGGTCTGTTACTTTCAAATCATTAACCATCTTCTTATTCAGCGCCCCAATTTTCACAAGTTTAGCTTCGTTGGCGTATGCCTCACTTTCTTGTAACAAACGTATCAGCTGTGGGATTTCTTCCCATACATCCTCTGAGATGTACTTACTACCAGTACGTGGGTAAGTAATGTATTTTTGCTCGTAGAGACTTTGTGCAATTTGCAGGGTCTCATCGGCTGAAAAGTTCCATTTTTTATTAGCTTCTTTCTGAAGACCTGTTAGATCATAGAGCAAAGGAGGTTGTTCTTTTACCACTTCTTTTTCAGTGGAAATCACCTCGGCCATAGGAGACTTTTCTAATTGTTTTTGTAAGGCTTCAGCTTCCTTTTTATCCTCAATTTTAGCTGAGATACTGAAAAAATCAGTATAGCTTTTTTGGTGCTTGAGTCGTAATTGATAAAAAGGTTTCTTTTGAAAATGTGTGTGCTCTAAAAATCTTTTACAAACCATTGCTAAGGTAGGTGTTTGCACCCTTCCTAAGGAATAAATCCCTTCACCTACGGCTATACTCAGGGCTTGGGTAGCATTGATACCCACCAGCCAATCAGCCTCACTGCGTTTTTGAGCAGAGGCATACAGCAAATCAAAAGCACTTCCTTCTTGCAGATTGGCAAGTCCTGTTTTGATACCTTTTTCGGTTAAGGAGCTAATCCAAAGCCTTTGAAAAGGTTTTTGGCATTGCAAATATTCATAGATATAGCGGAAGATCAGTTCTCCTTCACGACCTGCATCGGTGGCTACAATAATGGAACTACACTTCTTAAAAAGGCTATCAATGATTTTAAGCTGTTTTAAAGCCATAGGGTCTGACCTGTAACCTTTCTTATCCTCAGGAATTTGTTTGGGTACCAAGATAAAGGGGCGAGGTAGAATAGGTAGGTGTTCTCTGTGGAATCCTACACAACCATACACCTCTGGGAGGGCTAATTGCACCAAATGCCCTAGAGCCCAAGTAACAGCATAATCATTACCTAACAAATATCCATCTTGTTTTTCACTTGCCCCCACTATAGCGGCAATCTCTCTTGCCACACTGGGCTTTTCTGCTAATATAACTTTCATTTTTCTACGTGTATTGAGGTTAAAAATTAGAGTTATACTTTGCGTCCCTTGGACTTCTTAGCAGTTTCTTTTTGAGCTGTTTTTTCTGATTGCTTTTGAGGGCGTTTTTCTTCTTTGGCTTTAGAAGTTTCAGCTTTTTGTTTGGTAGAAGAAACTTTATCAGTAATGTCCTTTTGAGGATTGTTAAAGCTCATCTCTACCTTGCCTTTGTCCTTGTCAAAAGTAAAATAACCGCTATAAGTTTTACCGGCTTTGCTCTGTAAACCTTCTAAATAAATAGGATTACCCTTGCTCAGTTCCTTGTGTTGCTCTTCGGTAAGAGTTACCCCTCGTATGACTGTAGGAGCCTCAGTGAGTTTCTCTTGATTAGCAAGTTTAGGAGCTTTGTCTTCAAAGAGAAATTCCACATAACGCTTGTCGGCATTGAACTGCACGGTTGCGTTAAAAGGCTCTCCTTTTTTAGAGGTCATTCCCTCGACAAACAGAGGCTTGCCTTCTTTGAGCGTTTGTTTTTGCTCCTCAGAGAGTTTGACCCCTTTGATTTCATCGGGGACTTTGATGTGTTCACTGCGCAAGGCAATGATTTCATTGGTGAGCCTATCAATACTGATAATAGAAGGAATTTTCTCTTGAGTTTTGCTATTGATAAGCTCAACTGTACGTCCCATATTTCCTGTGGTAAGCAGGTTCTTTTTATCCTCTTCTGAAAACTCGTGACCAAAGAAAGGATAATCCAATTGTGGTTCCTTACGCATCCCGTGAATGGCTACTGCAACTTTTCCATCAACTTCCCTTAGGGACAAACGAGCATCAAAACGGGTTACTGTAGAGCCTAAATTGAAACTAATAGGCACTAGTTCATTGGTTTTATAACCTTTCAAGAGGGGCTCTAATAGGTTTCTCTTCTCTAAAGACTCTCGACTCACCCCTAAGTTTTGTAGCGTTTCCCAATCAATAGCATCAGGGTTGTACTTGAGTTCCTCTTGGACAGGAGCACTTTGGGATTGTGCCTGAGCAGGAGCTTCTTGTGCTTGTGCTAGAGCAGGAGCTTCTTGTACTTGCGCCTGAGCAGGAGCTTCTTGTACTTGAGCAGGAGCTTCAGGAATATTCTGAGGGGTCTGAGCCACGGCAGTCTCTCCTTCTTGTTTTAGGGTAGCTGCTTTTTGCTCTTGTTTGATATACTGCTCAGGAGATACTTCGTACTTCTTGAGGTATTCCTTACCCTTTTCAGTGAGCTTTGCCAAATGGTTTTGGAGTTTTTCTATCGTATTTACCGATTTTTCTATCGGTATTTTAAAGAAAGAAAAACGAGAAGGGTTTTGGGCTTGACGCATAAAGTTGCTAAAGAAATTAGACAGCATATTACCTTGCTTGTCTACTTTCATAAAGTCATCCAAGGATTTGCTGTCAGCAGGAGCCGTTTTTAATTCTCCTTTCTCATCAATTCCTTTTACAGCCTTAAGCTGTTTTTCTTCTTTGTCAAATACCAGTAGGATATCAGATAGTTGTTCATCCACTGGGATTTGATTGTCGTAATTTGCCGTATCGGCGTGTTGATTTTCTGCCATTATTTAAACATCTTTTTTAATTTGGGGGTAAAATTACTCCCTTTGTAAGACGTCTAAGAGAGGCTGTCCTTTTTAGGCATAGTATTTCCGTTTTTGGCTTTTAAAGCTGTTACAGGCACACTGAAATGTTCTCGGATAAATTGATGTACATCCGAGAGCTTGTAGTATATTTTGCCTGATATGGTATAATAAGGCAGTTTGCCATTGGAGCGATACCTTTGCAGGGAACGTGCAGAGATTTTAAAGGTGAGCATCAAGTCTTGATTGTCCAAGAGTTCCTCACCATCCAAGCTGTTTTTGCGTTTTTCAGCTTTGTCTATTTGCTCTTTAAGCAAATCAAAACGATCCATAATGCGTTCCATCCACGCTATAAATTCTATTCTATCGATTTCCATTTTTTATATTTATATTTGTTTAATACTTCGATTGTTAGATCTTAGAACATCTAAAAGTTCTTCTCATCCTTGTGAGTTCTTGTTATCCTCCAAAAGTTCTTTTAGCACACTGCCCATTCCTAAGAGTTGGTCATCACCCTCTTGAGGGACTAAAATGCCCATTTCCTTTAAGGTGCGGATATAACCTTTTGCGGTGCGTTCCTTTACATCAGTTCGTTTTTGAATTTCTATGTTCAGCTCTTGAACTGTCCACAAAGTTCGCTCTTTAAAAAGAGGAGAAACTAACGAGGCTAAGGTACTGGCTTTATTGGGTTTTTGGTCTTCGTTTTTCTGATTGCCTACATAACTGTGCATTCCCAGTTCATTGTTCCATCTAAAAAGTATTTGTGGGGTATCACTAAGGCTACCATTGCGGATTTTCATCGGTTTGACCGCTGAGATAGGACTGTTCTTCTCCCTTTCGATAGAAAGCACTGCTGTTGCTTTGCGTTGTAGTTCAGAGCCTAAATGACCACGGAGTTTAAGTCCGCTGGGGGTGAGGTGTAACACACATACAATACAGGTTTTGTAGTTACCTGCCAAAAGGTAAAGCTCTTCTATGAGTTCCACACTTTCTTGCTCGTTATTCACAGCTCCAATAAGGTCGGCTATGCCATCGATAACCACCAAATGCACGCCTGCACATTGGTAGTAAAAGCTCTCCAAGCCTTCACGAATGACCTTTAATCGCTCTCTGCGAGGGAGTTGGGTGAGGCAAAAGGCGTGTAGCAAATCAGGAAGAGAGGTTAGTTTAGCTCTTTTAAGCAGTTTGCTGATGTTTTGATAGAGCTGGTCTTGAGACTGTTCTGTATCGAAAAATAGCACCACTTTATCTTTGGGGCAAGGCAGTAGCGTTGTGCCCAATGTGTCAATAGATAGGTTCTTACTGTTAAGACAACCTGCAATGAGGGCACTTACATAATGACTTTTGCCTGTACCTTCGCCTCCTGTAATACCCAATAAACTACTCTGTACTCCTACAGGAGTTTTGCCAATAGAGATGATTGTTTCTTGTTTTTGGGGAGGTTTATCCCATTGGATTTCGCAGTTTTTAAGTAGCGATAGGCTTTCCTCATAGTGTTTGCTAAGGGTCTGATAAAAGAGTTGCAATAGGTCTCTACCCGTTTTACCTTGCGCAAAATAATCGGATATATCTTTATCCTTTTTAGTACCTGAAAGAGGTAAAACCAAACGAAATATTTCTAAAGGTGCTAATTGGGCTTGTTGTTCTAAAGAGGCTCTTTTACCTGTTTCGTCGCTGTCGAACAAAAGGACTAAATGTCGGAATCGCATTTTTAGCTTTTGGAGTTTTTGTAAAGGAATGTGGGCTGTTTCGCTATTGAAACAGATAGCCGAAAAGCCTCTGCTGGCTAAGCTAATTACATCTTTTTCACCTGCGGTGATAAAGAGAATGTCGCCTTGTAGTGGTAGCTGAGACTCACCAAAGCAATAGTTTTCGGGATTACCTCCATAGAGAAAGCGCAGTTTAGAAAAGGGACGATAGACCTTTAAATGCTTTTTAAAAAGGTAAGCAAACATCCACTCATTATAGGTAGAGGTGATAGTGTAAGGTTTGCCGTCTTTATTGGTGCTTGAATAGCTTTGCAGAGAGATCACGTTGTATTTGCTCAGGATTTCTTGGGTGATGCCGTATTGCTGCCAATAGGCTAATTCTTCTTGGGTAAAAGGTTTTTGGGTAAATTGATAAGAGATAGATTTTTTGGTTTCTACTTGAGTGCTTTCTATGGTGATAGTGAGAGGTATTTGAGGTTTTTGTGTAATTATAGAGGTGGATTCCTCTAAACCCAGATGTAAATCTCTATTGATAATTTTTAGGATTTCGATAAAGTCAGAGGCATTTCGAAAGTCCAATTGATAGAGATAACCTACTAAGAAAAAACAGTCACCCCTGAAAGTATCGTTGCCAAAATCTTTCATTTTATAAATGCCTTGTTTGTCTTTATAGATATTGCAGGAAGCATTTTTATCGTCATAGAAAGGGTTTTTAAAGTTTTTACCTACTCGCCAGTTGCCTTGTAGATAGTGCTGGAAGACCTGTAGTCCTCCTTCGGTTCTACTTAAAATATCTTGCTTTTTCAACATAACCTTTGGCTTTTTGAGTGAGGGATTGCAGGTAGCTTTCAGTGTTTTCTACCGATTGACTGATAAGGAGTTTGCGAATGCTTCCCAAAGTATAGAAATATTGTCCATAGATTTTGGAGTAGGTGATTTCATTGCGTTTGCGCATTCGCCATAGGGTTTTCTCACTTAGGTGGAGATATTGACAGATTTCTTTTTGGTTGAGCCACAAACTATCCCACTCAATAGGCTCTTGTTTGAGTCGGTTTTCAATGCATTGGAGTTGCTCCATAAGGGCTTTCCAAGCGGATTCTTCAATGGTGATTAAATTCATTACGTATAGGGTTAAATTCTCGGCGGCAAAGTTCTGACAAATACAAAACATAAACTGCCAAGTACTACCCATTGAAATGTGCATTTTAACGCAGTTGAAGTGATTTTTATTTATTACGTTGATTGTAAAGAGATTAATAGGTGTTTTGGAAGATATTAGAGATGTTTATAGGAAGAAATGTCTAAAAAATGCCAATGGGCTATAATGGGCTTTTTTTGAGAAATGGAGGTAAAAGTGTGTAGGGAGTTTCTATAGAAGAGTTAAATTGAAAATAATGAATATAATATTTGATTATAAATCCTTCTCCCTAAAAAAGGGAAACTGTCTATTTCCCTAAAAAACTGATTAAATAATGGTTTAAACGTTTTTATTTGAAGTTAGCAAAACTACTTTTGGTCGGAGTTGTTCATATAAACCAGTAAAGAGGCTTTTACTTCATCAAGGAAAGGGGTGAGACTTTTTGAACGTCCTTTCATACGATGGAAAACATGGTACTGCTCTGCTAATTCTACTTTAAAGAGCTTCTCGAATACTTTGGTAATCTGACTAATAGGGAGTTTTCCATAAGAGATACATCCAACAGAATGTAATCCATAGATGAGTTCTACTAGTTGGCTTTTTTTGCCTGTCCACTGAAGATTTAGTGCTTCTAAAAGTAGTTTTTCTTCTTTAACTTCAGTACGAAAAAAAAAGATAATCGGAGAGTTCCTTGGCAGCCCCTATCTTAGCAACTTCAAAGCTACGAAAAGTAGAAAAGGCTCCATCAAAAGAAAACAAATACCCCTCATTGCTTTGAGGAAGGTAGTCGTAATTGCGAGTAAAATACTCTACATCGCGATTAGTTCTTCCTAAAGCAATGTAACTGAAGAAATCGGTTGCTTCTAAAGTCTCTGACTCTTTAAACCATTGGGTTTCTTTGTCTTTTAGAAACTTTTTAGCAGCCTCAGTAGAGAGCAAAGTTGCTTTACTTTCTATCTGGTAAACCTCATTGTAGAAAATGAGTCTGCTAACAATTTGAGGTTGTACCTCGCGGAAGAAATGTATCTCTTCTGCTTGGTCCGTAAAACCTCGTTGCTGTACCTCTTCCTTGACCTTCCTTAAGAGGTCTTTTAGGAATTGTACCATTTCTAAAGATTCTTTAACCACGGCGGATCCTTCCAGCGTGGTTTGGCGTTCTCTTACAGCCAACTGATTCAAAATTTGTTGAAACATAGAATCAAATATTTAAATGATTTATTGCGCTATATTACAAAAAAACAATGATATACGCAAACTAAAAAAAATCTTCATTTTTTAAACAGTTGGTTTGCAGAATATTTACAATCAGCTCCACGCAAACGTGCGCTGCTGCATAGGCTTCTACAGAAGCC
>ENA-OWMB01000521-OWMB01000521.1-metagenome-genome-assembly--contig:-NODE-521-length-15124-cov-4.764085_pt1 | contig 15124 bp, 10 predicted proteins | sample MGYA00245353_ERZ651112 | MGnify/ENA primary metagenome ERZ651112 (study PRJEB26857, sample SAMEA4031773) | metagenome | biome: human; feature: oral; material: saliva | place: Philippines | collected 2014...
GCAACGCGGCCGGCGGCGGCCTGGCCGGTGCCCTGGGCGGGCTGGTGGGCAGCGTGCTGGGGGGTGGCCAGTCCGCGGCCAGCAGCACCTCGGCCGGCAACGCCGGCGACCTGCTCGCCACTGTCTTCGGCAACCAGGGCTCGGCCCGGGCCGCCGAAGGGCTGGGCCAGTCCACCGGCCTGGGCACGCAGGGAGCCGGCAATCTGCTGGGCATGCTGCTGCCCATCGTCATGTCCTTCCTCAGCCAGCGCTTCCTGCAGGGTGGCAACGGCACGCAGCAGCTGGACCAGGCCCTGGCCAATGAGCGCCAGCAGCTGAACAACCAGGGCGCCGGCGGCGCGCTGGCCAGCCTGCTGGACCAGAACGGTGACGGCAAGCTGGACATGAACGACCTGGTGAAGCTGGGCAGCAGCCTGCTGGGCGGCAAGCGCTGATTCCCCCCTCCGGGACCGATACAGGTCCCGGCGGCCGCCCAGGCGGCCGCATCCTGCCTGCCCACCTGGCCGGCCGTGAAGCCGGCCTGAAAGTCAGCCTGAACACCGGCCTTGTCAGGCCGGTGACCATTTACCCGGTCAACCCGAGGTCAGCTTCCCTACGGTATTAACCAATTGTTTCCTGGCCCGACACTACTGGCTGCCCTTATCTGCCGACGCTGATGTGCCCAGAACCTGCGGGCCGTGCAATGCAAGCGCACCGGAGATTCACGGAAATGAAATCCGGAAAATCACGTCTACGCAAAGATCTGGAAGATGACGCCCCGACAGCACCAGCTGTCAATTTGATCGACGTCTTCTGTTCCTCGTTTCCTACCGCATGAAGGACGGCAGCATGGTCTATGTTCCCGAAGACTGAACATCAGGGTCATTCAATTCCTTACTGCCAGAGCTGCTATAATCGCAGGCTGCCCGGCGAAACAAACAGGCAACAGGGTTTCGCCAATTTCCATTAAATAGCCTTGGGCTCTCTCACGGAAGCCTGACGCAGCCACTCATCGTGCGTCAGTCATGCCGGGAAAGATCCGAACAGATTCCTGCGATGAATGCATCCTTCGGATGAATTCATCGCGACGCAACTTTTTCAGGAATCTCCGGCTTCCCCGCAGCATCCGGCGACCCCGCTTTCTCATGTCGCCCGCCGCGCATTCACGCGCAGCACACTCGCGCCCACCCCACACTGGTGCGCCTGCCCTGGCCCTGCCTTTCAGGAGGAGGATGAATTTGTCTTTGCCTGCATTCATCGAAAAACGTTCGTCATTCAATCCCTTCGTCATTTCGGTGACGCTGCTGTTCGTCGTGGCCCTCGTCGCCATGATCCTCATCGCGCCCGCAAAGACCCAGGTACTGCTGGACGCCACCAAGGCCGGCATCTTCGACCACTTCAGCTGGTTCTATGTCCTGGCGTTCTCCATCTTCATCTGCTTTCTGGTGATCCTTTCCGTCAGCAGCCTGGGAAGCATCAAGCTGGGCAATGACGAGGAAGAGCCCGAATTCGGCGTGCTGTCCTGGCTGGCCATGCTCTTTGCCGCCGGCATGGGCGTGGGCCTGATGTTCTTCGGTGTGGCCGAGCCGCTGTCCCACTATCTGTCCGACATCACCGTCGGCGCCCCCGAACAGCGTGAGCAGCAGGCCCTGCTGCATTCGATGTTCCACTGGGGCATCCACGCCTGGGGTGTGTACGGCATGATCGCCCTGGCGCTGGCCTATTTCGGCTTCCGCTACAAGCTGCCGCTGGCACTGCGCTCCTGCTTCTATCCGCTCTTCAAGGAGCGCATCAACGGCCGCCTGGGCGATGCCATCGACATCATGGCCCTGCTGGCCACGCTGTTCGGCATCATCACCACGCTGGGCTTTGGCGCCACCCAGATGGGCGCCGGCCTTGAACAGCTGGGCTGGATCAGCGAGAACACCTTCACGCTGCGCATCGTCATCATCGCCGTGGTCATGGCGCTGGCCGTCACCTCGGCCATCTCGGGTGTCGGCAAGGGCGTGAAGCTGCTCAGCGAGATCAACCTGTGTCTGGCCATCGCGCTGCTCGTGTTCGTGCTGGCCACCGGCCCCACGCTGCACCTGCTGGCTGCCTTCAGCGACAACATCGGCACCTACGCCAGCCACATCCTGCAGCTCAGCTTCAAGACCTACACCTACGAGCACGAGCACACCGAATGGTTCACCGGCTGGACCATCCTGTACTGGGCCTGGTGGTGCTCGTGGGCGCCGTTCGTGGGGCTCTTCATCGCCCGCATCTCGCGCGGCCGCACCATCCGTGAATTCATCTTCGGTGTGCTGGTCATCCCGTCGCTGTTCGGCGTGCTGTGGTTCACCGTGTTCGGCAATACCGCCATCTGGATGGACGCGCACGGCGCTGCCGGCGTGCTGGGCAGCATGACGGGCACGCCCGAGAAACTGCTCTTCAAGTTCCTGGAGTTCCTGCCGCTGCCTGCGCTCACGGGCATCGTCAGCCTGGCCGTGATCGCGCTCTTCTTCGTCACCTCGGCCGACTCGGGCATCTATGTGCTCAACAACATCGCCTCGCGCGACAAGAGCCTGACCTCGCCTCGCTGGCAGGCCATCATGTGGGGCGTGCTGATGTCGGTCGTGGCCGTGGTGCTGATGCGCGAAGGCGGCCTGGGCAACCTGCAGACCATGACGCTGATCGTGGCCCTGCCCTTTGCCATGCTGATGCTGCTGATGTGCTTCAGCCTGTGGAAGGGCCTGAACGCCGACCGCCAGTACTTCTCCGCCAAGGTGCATCCGTCCAGCGTCTTCTGGTCGGGCAAGAACTGGCACGCACGTCTGGAACAGATGATGAACCAGACCCAGGAAGAGGACATCCTGCGCTTCCTGAAGCACACGGCCCTGCCCGCCATGCGCGAGCTGCGCCAGGAGCTCACCAGCAAGTACGGCCTGACCGTGCAGGTCAACAGCCTGTTCGACCAGCCCGAACCAGCCGTGGAACTGGTCATCCAGAAGGAGTCCCTGCGTGACTTCATGTACGGCATCAAGTCGGTCAAACGCGAAGTGTCCGAGCAGCTGATCAACGACGAGCACCTGCCGCACATCCAGCACAGCGTCACCTACGAGCCGTACACCTACTTCTTCGACGGGCGTACGGGCTATGACGTGCAGTACATGGACCACAACGAGCTGATTGCCGACATGCTGAAGCAGTATGAGCGCTACCTCAGCCTGCTGGGCGGCGTCGGACAGGAGCTGATGTCGCACGAGCAGACGGACCTGGCCGAATGAGGCCCGTCTGACGAATCGGCCGAGGAGCCCTTCCTCGGCCTGCGGTACCTGGGGGCGCCTTTGTGGCGCCCCTTTCTATTTCTGGAAAGCCGCTGCGTGGCCTGATGCCCGGTACCGCTCGGATACGCTGCGTCGTTCCATGCAGATGCACAGCACCGCTCGGATGCCAGCGCGGTTCAGATGCGCAGCGCCGGACTGCAGCACGACGTGCTGCGCCCGGACACGCATCAGGCCTTCTTGCGATGCCACAGCCGTGCCACCCACTGGCCGAAGTCATCGATGTAGGTAAAGACCGCCGGCACCACCAGCAGACTCAGCGCGGTGGACGTGATGAGCCCGCCCAGCACGGCCATGCCCATGGGGGCCGTGAACGTTGTGTCGCTGGAGGGCGATCCGATGATGGCGGGCAGCATGCCGGCCCCCATGGCTACGGTGGTCATGATGATGGGCCGGGCGCGCTTGTGGCAGGCATCCATCAGCGCATGCCAGCGGTCCATGCCATGCTCGCGCCGCGCCATGATGGCGTATTCCACCAGCAGGATCGAGTTCTTGGTGACGATGCCCATCAGCATGATCAGTCCGATCAGCGCCGGCATGGACATGTCGTATCGCCCCAGCAGCAGGGCAATGAAAGACCCCCCCACCGCGAGCGGCAGGGCCGACAGGATGGTGAGCGGATGCAGGAAGCTCTTGAAGAGCAGCACCAGCACCATCCAGATGCACAGCACGCCGGCCAGCATGGCCATGCCGAAGTCGCTGAACATGTCGCTCATCAGCTCGGCATCACCCGACTGCTCGATCTTCACCCCGTTGGGCAGCTGCCGGATGGATGGCAGGTTCATCACCTGCTGCTCGACATTGCCCAGGTCCCGGTCACCCAGCTCGATGGAGAAGGTGATGTTCCGGTCACGATCACGCCGGGAAATGACGGCCGGGCCCCCACCCAGCTCCAGCGTGGCCACCTGGCCCAGCATGACCGGGTCACTCGAACCCGTGATCACGATGCGCCGCAGCGCATCCAGGCTCTCGCGCGCTGGCCGGGCCAGTCTCACCACGATGGGCACCTGCCGTGCCTCCAGGTTCAGCTTGGGCAGCAGCTGGTCATAATCGCCCTGCGTGGCCAGACGCAGCGCATCGCTGATGGCCTGTGGCGAGATGCCCAGAGCGGCTGCCTTGGCCGCATCGGGCCGCACGATCACCTCGGTACGCACCAGGTTGGCCGACGACGTGATGTTGCCCACACCCTGGATGCGGCGCAGATCGCGCTCGATATCCTTGGCTGCCGAGTTCAGACGTGCGCCGTCGCTGCCCGAGACGACGAACTCATATTTCGCCCCCGAACTTCCTTCCATGCCCACGCTCACCCGCATGCCGGGCATGTCCTCCAGAGCCTTGCGCATCGATTGCTCGATTTCCGTCTTCTTCGGGCGTTCCGCACGCGGCGCCAGCGTGATCGTCAATGCAGCATAGTTGGTGGAGACAAGACCCGAGAACTGGTTGCCCGAACCCGCACCGATGGCGGTATAGACCCGCTTGATGTGGGGCAGCTTCTCCAGCTGCCGGCGTGCCGTCTCGGCCGCCTGCTCGGTCTGCTGCAACGTGGCGCCCGGTCCCAGCGTCAGCGTCACCTGCGTCTGCTCATAATCGTCCGGCGGCATGAACGCCGATGGCAGATGCGAGGCCAGGACCAGCGACCCCACGAAGAACAGCACTGCATAGACGGCGGTCTGCCGCCGGTGCGCCAGCACCCAGCGAACCAGACGCAGATAGGTGCGCAGCCAGCGCGGATCCTGCCCTTCTTCCCGCCCCTGGCGTGGGGCCAGCATGTAGGCGGCCATCATGGGCGTGAGCATCCGCGCCACCACCAGCGACGCAAACACCGCAATGGCGGCCGTCCAGCCGAACTGCTTGAAGAAGCGCCCCACAAGACCCGTCATGAAAGCCGTGGGCAGGAACACGGCAATCAGCGTGAAGGTGGTGGCGATCACCGCCAGACCGATCTCGTCGGCAGCCTCCATGGCAGCCTGGTAGGGCGTCTTGCCCATTTCCAGATGTCGTTCGATGTTCTCGATCTCCACGATCGCATCATCGACCAGCACACCGATCACCAGCGTCAGCGCCAGCAGGGAAACACCGTTGAGCGTGAAATCGAGCAGATGCATGCCCATGAAGGCTGGCAACACCGACATGGGCAGCGCCACGGCTGCCAGGAAGGTGGCACGCCAGTTTCGCAGGAAGAACCAGACCACGACGACGGCCAGCAGGGCCCCCTCATAGAGGGTGTGCATCGTGTTGTTGAAGCTCTCCTGCGCCGGTGTGGCCAGATCCATCGTCTCGGTCAGTTTCAGATACGGCTGATCCTGCTGCAGCTTCTGCAGCAGTTCACGCACACGGTGCCCCACGTCCACTTCGCTTTCGCCACGGCTTCGGCTCACCTCGAAGCCCACGATCTCCTTGCCATCCAGCCAGGCCGAGGTGCTCGGCTCCTCGATGGTGTCGGAGATCGTGCCAATATCCCCCAGCACGAGCCGACGCCCGTCACCGCTGGTGATCTGTACCTTCTTCAGCTGTTCGGCCGATTTCACGCGCGCCAGCACCCGCGCGGGCTGTTTGCCCCCGGCAATGTCGGCATGACCGCCGGCGCTCTCGATCTGGTTGTTGCGCAGCTGCTCGGTAATGCCCCCCACCGTCAGCCCCAGGGCTCGCAATCGGGTCGGATCCAGATCGACGTGAACCTGGCGCGTGACACCACCCACGCGCGTCACCTTGCCCACGCCCTTCAGACCCAGCAACATGCGGTTGAGGTCATTGTCCACAAACCAGGACAGTTCCTGGATATCCATCCGGTCGGACTGAATGGCATAGGCCAGCACCGGCTGGCTGGCCAGGTCCACCTTGTCCACCACGGGTTCGGGCAGTGCGCTGGGCAAGTCGGCACGCACGCTCTGCACCTTGGAGCGCACCTGATCCAGCGCCTCCTGGATGGGCTTGTCCACCTCGAACTGAACCATCAGGGATACGCTCCCGTCGCCCAGGGTGGAAGAGATATGGCGCATGCCCTGCAGGTCAACCAGCGCATTCTCGATCTTTCGCGCCACGTCGTTTTCCAGCTGGTCGGGCGTGGCCCCGTCCAGTGACGCCGACACGGTCACCACCGGGTAGTCCATGTCCGGCATGTTCTGGATCCGCATCTTCCCGAAGCTCACCAGACCGGCGATCGTCAGCGCCAGGAACAGCAGGATCACCGCAATCGGGTTGCGGATCGACCAGGACGAGAAATTCATGCTGCCTCCCGTGCCGACCACACGTCACTGCGCAGGGCAACACGCCCCCCGAATGCGGCGCTGCCCGAGACCTTGTCAGCCGGTGCCCTGCCAGTGGTCTCTGGTGCAGCACGCCCGGCGGCATCATCCGCCTTCACGTCAGTGCTTCCCGAACCGACGTCATTGCCCGTCGATTGACTGTTTGCTGACGAACCATCGGACGCACCTTCCCCGACGGCTGGCTTGCTCACTACCCGAACCAGGTCGGCATCGGACAGGAAGGCAGCCCCTTCCACCACCAGGCGATCACTTTCGGACAGCTGCTCGCCGCGGGCCGGCATCACCTCGATCCGGTCGGCGGCCTGGCGTCCGGTGGTCACCCGCACCCGCTCAACATGGTTGTCAGGCTTGAGGCGATAGACATGCAGGAAGCCGTCGCTGGAAACCACCGCATCCAGCGGCACCGTCAGCCCCGGGCTCTGGCCCAGCTCGAAGGTGCCGTGCGCGAACATGCCGGCCCACAGTCCGGGGCCGGCCGGCACATCCACATAGACCAGCGTGGTGCGCGTCTTGGTGTTTGCCGAAGGTGCCACCGCACGCACCCGGGCCGCCACCTTGCGACCATCGGCGGCATTCACCACGACAGCATCGCCCGCCTTCACCTTCATCAGATCGGCATCACCCAGCTCGGCCTGCCATTCCAGCCGGCCCTGCCGGATGAGCTTGAACAGCTCGGTGCCCGCTGCAGGCACGGATCCTTCGGTCGCCGTGCGCGACGAGATGACGCCATCGTCGGGTGCCCGCAGCTCGACGTTCTGCCAGTTCTGCCGGCGCGACGCCAGTGCAGCCTGAGCGGAACGCACCCGAGCCTGGGCCGAACGGTCGGCCGCGAAGTACTGGTCCGCCTGCTGCTTGCTCATGGAGTCCGTGCGCAACAGACGGCGGGCACGTTCGGCGTTGGCACGCGCCTCCACGGCATTGGCCTGCGCTTCCACCAGCGACGCCTTGGCCTGGGCCACATCCTCGGCCACGGTCCTGCCGTTGAAGCGCGCCAGCACCTGCCCCCGCTTCACCGTGTCCCCCACATCGACCAGCACCTCGGCCAGCGTCAACGAATTGGATTCGGACGCGATGCTGGCCTCCTGCCAGGCCACCACGTCACCATCGGCCACCACCTGCACCGGCAGAAGCTCGCGCTTCGGCGGGGCCACCGTCACCACCATGGCAGGCCGCACCTGGCTGGCATCACCCTCCGGAGCGGACGGTTGCTGCGATGACGATGCGCTCTTTCCGCCGGAAGGAGACCCGGACGACATGAGCAGGTCGGGCCGCATCAGCATCAGGCCTCCCACCACCAGCAGCACCAGCAGGCAGCCCCCCAGAAAGATACGCACAGAAGTCGACATATACAGCAACGAGAAGAAAGGATGAATGACGGCTGAAGCAGACCATACCGTGCCACAGGGGCACTTTCGGCAGCCCCGCCCGGACGACACCGCAACGGACCGATGGCGACAGCAGACGCCGCCCTGTCCGGCATGATCGGGCGCAACCTTCGAGTCTAACGGCAAACCCCTTTCACCGACCCGGCGCGGGCTATCACAATTTCGGGGGCAACCGTACAATGCCCCTTTGTGCTGGCGCCTTCTTTCTATCGTTCTTCCCGCCCCGTACAGGTTTCCCATGTCCGACTCTTCCACAGCCGGCGTGCAACGCCAGGCCCAGACCAAGCGCTCGTCCAAGCAACAGCAACCGTTGCAGCTGCCCAACGGCGAGACCCGCGTGCTGCTGCATTCGTGCTGCGCCCCCTGCTCGGGCGAACCCATGCAGAAGCTGGTGGATGCCGGCATCGACTTCACCATCTTCTTCTACAACCCCAACATCCACCCGGTGCGGGAATACGAGATCCGCAAGGAAGAGAACATCCGCTTCGCGCAGAAGCACGGCATCATCTTCATTGATGCCGACTATGATTCGGACAACTGGTTCACGCGGGTCAAGGGGCTGGAGCACGAGCCCGAGCGCGGCGAGCGCTGCACGGTCTGTTTCGACATGCGCTTCGAGCGCACCGCCCTCTATGCGCACGAGCATGGCTTTCGGGTGTTCACCAGCTCGCTGGGCATCTCGCGCTGGAAGGACATGAACCAGATCAACGGCTGCGGCCACCGCGCTGCCGCCCGCTATCCGGACATGGTCTACTGGGACTACAACTGGCGCAAGGGCGGCGGTTCAGCCCGGATGATCGAGATTTCCAAGGCCGAGCACTTCTATCAGCAGGAATACTGCGGCTGCGTGTATTCGCTGCGCGACACCAACCGCTACCGTGTCGAGCAGGGCCGCGAGCGCATCCAGATCGGCGAGCTGTACTACGGCCTGCCGCCGGGCGAGAAGCCCGACCTGGAGGCCGAACGCGCCGCGCTGGCCGACAAGCCCTCGGTCGTGCGCTCCGAACACGAACCGCCCACCCATAACTGATACCCCGACCATGTCCCAAACCCTCGAAGCCCTGGAATTCGTCACCGGCCCCGAACCGACAGCCTCCATCATCGTGCTGCACGGCCTGGGGGCCGATGGCAACGACTTCGTGCCGGTGGCCCAGATGCTGGACCTGGGCGTGCCTGTCCGGTTCATCTTCCCGCATGCGCCACAGATGCCCGTCACCATCAACAACGGCTATGTGATGCGTGCCTGGTACGACATCCTGGGCACCGATCTGGCGCGGCGCGAGGACGAGGCAGGGTTGCGCCGCTCACAGGCCGCCATCGAGGCCCTCATTGCCCGTGAAGTGGAACGCGGCATCCCGGCCGAGCGCATCGTGCTGATGGGCTTTTCGCAGGGCTGCGCCATGACGCTGATGACCGGCCTGCGCCATAAGCAGCGGCTGGCGGCACTGGTCGGGCTATCAGGCTACCTGCCACTGGCCGACAGCACGGCCTCCGAGCGCAGCGCCGACAACCAGAACACCCCCATCTTCATGGCCCACGGCCAGGACGATCCGGTCGTGGTCATCGAACGTGCCACGGCTTCGCGCGACCTGCTGCAGTCACTGGGCTACACGGTGGACTGGCATGAGTACCCGATGCCCCATTCGGTCTGCCCCGAGGAGATCGGCGACATCGCGGCCTTCCTGCGTCGTGTGCTTGTTTTGTAAAAAAACCGGTTGGCCCCTTGGTTTTCCCCAATCCTGACCAGACATGGGGTGATGAAGCTGGCACACTTGTCTGTCGGCTTGGCCGATTTCCGCCTGGGTGGAAGGCAGATGCCTCCACCGGTCGGAACCCCAGGAAGGCGCTTGGCGGCTTACGCAGGCGCATCTCCGACTTTCACAGACTCTTTGAGGAAACCAAGATGGCTGACGATATCACCGAAAAACTGGCTGCCCGCCTGGAAGAACTGGAGCGCGGCCTGAAAAAGAGCCGCCGGCAGTTCGGCCGTACCGCCGAGCGTTCGCGCGACCACCTGGAGCGTGAGTGGGATGCCCTGAAAGCCGACATCTCCGATCTGCTGGACAGCGACTCGCTGGCCGACCGCCCGGAAGTGCGTGCCGCGCTGAACCATGTGCGTGACTCCATCCATCGCATGTCCGACGTGGCCTACGACACGGCCCAGGAAGTGCACCGCCGCGCCCGCGAAGGCGCTGCCCGTGTGGACGATTACGCCCACACCTCGCCGTGGCAGACGGCTGGCATGGCCGCCGCTGCTGGCCTGGTGATCGGCTTCCTGCTGTCGCGTCGCTGATCATCGCGCTTGTGTAGCCGGGAAGCGCCTGAACGCACTTCCCGTGCCACTGCCCGCTGGCCAGTCTCTCCCTGCGACCGGCCAGCGGGTTCCCATTCCCAGCGCAGGCCCCGCCGGCGCTTCATGGCCTTGTGCCTCCTGACACATGTTCGGCAAACTCCTCGAACCCCGCATCCGACGGATGAAGCGGACCGCCGCCGACCTGGTGGCAGGCCTGGACGACCGCAGCCGCCTGCTGGCGCTGGAACTCGGCACCGAATCCCGCTGGCTGGCCAAGCTGGTGGGCACAAGTCTGGCTGCTGGCGTGATCGCCATCATCTGCCTGGTGTGGCTGATGGCCACCCTGGTGGCCCTGACCTGGGACACCCCCTGGCGCCTGCACGCGCTGGGCATCGCCGCCGGCTTCTGGATCCTCCTCAGCCTGGTGCTGGTGCTACGCATCCGCAGCCTGCTCAAAGGCCACCCCGAACCCTTTCCCCTCAGCCGTCAGGTGCTGGCCGACGATCTGCGCAGCCTGAAGGAAGACCTGGAACGTGAGCGTAATTCAGAATCATGAATGACGAAAAACCGAACATGCCCCGTTCCAGCCGCGCCGACGAAACCGCCGAGGACATCTTTGCGCGCATCCAGCGCCGCCGTGCGCTGGCCATGAACGGCAACAACACCGAACGCGGCGCGCTGCGACATGAAAGGACATCCAGCGAGGCCCACCCGGCCGCCGTGGCGGGTGAGTCGCTGGCCGACATCCTGCGTCGGGCCGCGGCCAAGGAAGCCTCGGCGCCTCATGGCGCAGGATCGGCACATGGTCCGGGGCATGAGCAAACCGGCGCAGCAGACCGTGACGACAGCCCCCGCAGCCCCGAAGGCAGTGCCGGCGCCGGAACCACCGGACACACCGGACACACCGAGCGCACCGGAAGCACCGGAAGCACCGGAAGCACCGGAAGCACCGGAAGCACCAATAATTCTGCATTCAGTAATTTCAGAGGCAAAACAGCATCCGGGCCGCGCACTCGCCCGCCGGTGGACTATCCGTTGCTGGTGGATGAAGACGGCACGCCCATTGCCGAGGATGCGCCCGACTTCCGGGACAACGGTGTGCCACGCGACAGCTTCCCGCGCAGCAAGACGATGCAGGCGCTGTTGCGTTACCCCACGCTGACGACGGCCGTGGGACTGGCCGTGGCTGTTCCGATGGCCACCCTGGTGCTGCGCACACCGGCCGCCCGGCAGACACTGCTGCGCATCGGCAAGTTTGCGGCCGAGCAGGAGGTGTGGAAGTACGTGCGCAAGCTCAGCAAGTAGAGCAGGCCATCAGTCCAGATCCGGCAGCGCCTCGGTGCGGGTGCGGCGGGCATCCAGCGCCTGAACCTCGCGGCGCAGCCACCACAGCATCAGGAGGCCCGGCAGCGCCGCGGCCACCGTCATCAGGAAGAAGCTGGGCCAGCCCTGCTGCTCGACCACCACGCCGGCCACCGGCCCCACGTAGACACGGCCGATGGCCGCCAGCGCCGACAGCAGCGCGTACTGCGCAGCCGAAAACCGCCGGTCGGTCAGGGTCATGAGGAAGGCCACGAAGGCGGCCGTGCCCAGACCCCCGCAGAGGTTCTCGATGCCGATGGCACCGGCCATCAGCAGGTAGCTCTTGGGCAGCACCGACAGCAGCCAGTAGCCCACGTTGGAGAACGCCTGCAGGATGCCGAAGAACATCAGCGACTGGTAGAGCGAGCGCGACGACAGCCAGGCCCCACCCAGCAGCGCGCCAACAATGGTGGCCAGAAGACCCAGCCCCTTGTTGATGGCACCGATCTCGGCCTGACTGAAACCTACACCGCGCAGCAGGAAGCTGGTGGACAGGCTGGCGGCAAAGGCATCGCCCAGCTTGTACAGCACGATGAGCAGCAGGAACGCCAGCGCATGCGGCCGGGCAAAGAAGGCATCCCACGGTGCCACGAAGGACGGAAAGCCCACGCGGCGCGCCACCAGCACGGCGCCCACGCCGGTCAGCAGCATCACGGCCGTTTCGGCCAGCAACTGGCCCAGCGGTCCGGCCTGCAGCCACGTCAGCACCGGCCGGCTGGCCTGCGTGCACAGCCACCACAGCAGCGCACCGCCCAGCACCATGGCCACGAAACCCTTCAGCTCGGCCCCCGCGTCACCCCCGGTCTGCTGCAGCCGGGCAATGCGCGGACTCCAGATCGTGGCCCACATCAGCAGCAGCAGCATGACGCCCATGATGCGGTAGGTACCCGGCCAGCCCAGCCAGGTATCGGCCAGGATGAAGCTGCCGCCGCCCGAGACCAGCATGGCCAGGCGGTAGCCCAGCACCGAGACCGCGGCGCCGGCGCCCCGTTCCTCGGGCGAGAGCAGATCGGCCCGATAGGCATCGAAGACCACGTCCTGCGAGGCCGACAGCCACGCCACCACCACCGACAGCACGGCGATCAGATGGATGTGGTGGGCCGGATCAAGCTGGGCCAGCCCCAGGCAGGCCAGCGCCATGGCCAGCTGAAACACCAGGATCCAGCCCCGCCGCCGCCCCAGCAGCCGAGGCTCGAAGCGATCGAGCAACGGCGCCCAGACGAACTTGAAGGTATAGGGCAGCCCCACCAGCGCAAAGTAGCCGATGGTGTGCAGGTCAATGCCATTGACCGTGAGCCACGCCTGCAGCGCCCCCGCCGTGAGCGCCAGCGGCAGCCCGCTGGAAAAGCCCAGCAGCAGCATCGCGGCAATGCGCCGCGACGCGAAGACTTGCCCATAGGTCTGCCACAACCCGGGCGCGGGCTTGGGGGAATCGCTCATCCACCGAGTGTAGCAGCGCGTGGCCCCCAGCTTCATGGCAGCCATTCCACCCCCGTCCATGCTGCTGACGGCCGGGCAGCGACACGGCATGAATGAAGGCGCGATGCGTGAAATATGCGACACCGCATCCAGGCCCCGCCAGCAGCCACGACCTGCATACGCACTGCCCGTCAGGCCCCCAGGGCCCTACACATGAGCACCCCCATGAAGCCCCCTCTGCCTTGTGCCCCACGAAACCGTGAAGGGTGTAATCTTCAGTGTTCTGCCGCCCCCTCAACCCTTTACAGATTTCATGACCAAGAAGCTCTCTGCTGCCGAATCCGCCTTGCGCGATGCCGCGCGGGAATACCATGCCCTGCCGTCGCCGGGCAAGATCACCGTCCGCCCCACCAAGCCGCTGTCCAACCAGCGTGACCTGTCGCTGGCCTATTCGCCGGGCGTGGCCTATCCGTGCCTGGACATCCAGGCCGACCCGGCCAAGGCTGCCGAGTACACCTCGCGCGGTAACCTGGTGGGCGTGATCACCAACGGCACTGCCGTGCTGGGCCTGGGCGACATCGGCCCGCTGGCCGGCAAGCCGGTGATGGAAGGCAAGGGCTGCCTGTTCAAGAAGTTTGCCGGCATCGACGTGTTCGACATCGAGCTGGCCGAGCGTGACCCCGACAAGCTGGTCGAGATCATCAGCGCACTGGAACCCACTCTGGGCGGCATCAACCTGGAAGACATCAAGGCCCCCGAGTGCTTCTACATCGAGCGCCAGCTGCGCGAGAAGATGAAGATCCCCGTCTTCCACGACGACCAGCACGGCACCGCCATCATTTCAGGCTCGGCGCTGGTCAACGGCCTGGAACTGGTGGGCAAGCCCATCGGCGAGGTGAAGGTGGCCGTCTCGGGCGCAGGCGCTGCGGCCCTGGCCTGCCTGGACATCTTCGTGGCCCTGGGCGTGAACCCCAAGAACATCTACGTGGCCGACTCCAAAGGCGTCATCTACAAGGGACGTCCGGGCGGCTTCGATGAGTCCAAGGCACGCTACGCGCAGGACACCGATGCCCGCACGCTGGCCGACATCGTGAAGGACGCCGACGTGTTCCTGGGCTGCTCGGCCCCCGGCGTGCTGACCGGCGACATGGTCAAGACCATGGCCCGCCAGCCGGTGATCCTGGCCCTGGCCAACCCCGAGCCCGAGATCCGCCCCGAAGATGCCCGTGCCGCCCGCGCCGACTGCATCATCGCCACCGGCCGCTCGGACTACCCGAACCAGGTCAACAACGTGCTGTGCTTCCCGTACATCTTCCGGGGTGCTCTGGACTGCGGCGCATCGCGCATCACCGAAGAGATGAAGCTGGCCTGCGTGCGCGAGATCGCCGCCCTGGCCAAGGCCGAGGCCAGCGACGAAGTGGCCAGCGCCTACACCGGCAAGGACCTGAACTTCGGTCCCGACTACATCATCCCCACCCCCTTCGATCCGCGCCTGATCCTGCGCATCGCTCCGGCCGTGGCTGAAGCCGCTGCAGCCTCCGGCGTGGCGGCCCGTCCCATCGAGGACATGGATGCCTACCGGCAGTCGCTCTACCGCTTCATCTACTCCACCGGCCTGCTGATGCGCCCGGTCGTGGCCGCTGCCAAGGCCGCCGCGCCGGAATTCAAGCGCGTGGCCTATGCCGAAGGTGAAGACGAACGCGTGCTGCGCTGCGCCCAGACCGCCATCGACGAAGGCCTGGCCCGCCCCCTGCTGATCGGTCGCCCCTCGGTGATCGAGGCCCGCATCAAGAAGGCCGGCCTGCGGATGAAGGTCGGCAAGGACATCGAGATCATCAACCCCGACGACGACCCGCGCTTCCGCACCTACTGGGAAGAATACTGGCGTCTGATGGGACGGGAAGGCGTCTCGCAGGAAGCCGCCAAGGCTGCCGTGCGCCGCTCCACCACACTGATTGCCGCCCTGATGGTGCGCATGGGCGATGCCGACACCCTGCTGTGCGGCACGCTCGGCCGCTTCGACGTGCACCTGGGCAACATCCGCGCGAAGTGACGATCACATCATCGCCTTGGCCGATACCCATTGCTTTGAGGGCT
>ENA-OWMB01000522-OWMB01000522.1-metagenome-genome-assembly--contig:-NODE-522-length-15100-cov-4.366301_pt1 | contig 15100 bp, 10 predicted proteins | sample MGYA00245353_ERZ651112 | MGnify/ENA primary metagenome ERZ651112 (study PRJEB26857, sample SAMEA4031773) | metagenome | biome: human; feature: oral; material: saliva | place: Philippines | collected 2014...
CCTTAGAACAAGGTAAAATTAGTGCTGATGAGTTTAACCAGGCCATCATGGATTTAGGTATGACAGACGTAGCAAAAGAAGCAGCGACATCAACTAAAACTATTGAAGGTGCAATAGGTAACATGAAAGCCGGAATTGTAACTAGTATTATGGAAATAATAGATGCAATTGGTAAAGATAGGATTACTGGAGCAATTACAGCGTTAGGAACATTCATTACTAACGGATTAGGATTACTTAAAATTATTATCCCTCCAGTTATCTCAGCTTTAACTTGGCTATTTGACTTGATTAACAGGAATCAAGCGATAGTTTCGGCTATGGCAGGTGCATTTATAGGATTTAAAGCAGCTTTAGCAATAGAAAAAGGAATTAATGCTGTGAGTGCTGCATTGAATGCATTTAAAGCTGCACAAAAAGCAGCAACACTAGCTCAAGCAGCATTGAATGCTGTAATGGCCATAAATCCATTTACAATAATTGTGTTAGCAATATCAGCCTTAGTTGCATTGTTAATATACTTTTGGCACACTAACGAAGGCTTCAGAAATGCAGTTAAAGCAATTTGGGAAGGAATTAAAGCAGCTTTTGTTCAAGCGTGGGAAGCTATTAAAGCAGCGTGGGCTGGTGCAGCTGAATTCTTTTCAGGTATTTGGAGCGGTATAAAAGCCGGAGTGCAAGGTATAGTTCAATGGATAGCTCAAACCTGGAGCGGTGCAGTTGCTGTTCTTAAAGTAGTTTGGGATTCAATATCAAACGCAGCAACGACAGCATGGAACTTTATAATCCAAAGCATAATGACGGTGGTGCAACCTTTTATTAATACTTTTGTTAATGGCTGGAACATTCTAAAAGACGGTATCAATGGCGTTTGGGATGGAATTAAATCTATATTCAAAGGTGCTTGGGAGTTTATTAAGTCCGTTGTATTAGGAGCTGCATTAATTATAATCGATGTTGTAACTGGAAACTTTAGTAAGTTAAAAGCTGATTTACAGCTAATATGGGACGGAATTAAAAATGCATTTTCATCAGTTTGGAATGGGATTAAAACTATAGCGGTTACAGTGGTAACTACTCTAGTTAACCTTGTAAGAAATGCTTGGGAAGGTCTGAAACAAGTCTTAACTACAATTTGGAACGTTCTACAAACAACAGCTTCAACTATTTGGAATGCATTAAAATCAGCAGTACTAAGTATTACTAATGCTCTTGTAAATACAGCTAAATCAGTTTGGGAAGGATTTAAAAATTTCTTCTTTTCTCTGTTAAACGGCGTAAGAAACACAGCGGTTAACTCATGGAACAGTATTAGGTCAAGTGTAGTAAGTATTATAAACGGATTAGTGGGTGCTGCACAGAATGCCTGGTACTCATTCAGAAACGGAGTTTCTAACTTAGTAAGTAGCGTTTCTAACATTTTCTACTCATTAAGAAATATCAACTTATGGGGTGCAGGAAGTGCGATTATTAATGGATTCCTTAACGGACTAAGGTCAGCTTGGGGAAGTGTTAAGAGCTTTGTAAGCGGAATAGCTAGTTGGATTAGAGATAACAAAGGGCCTATCTCTTACGACAGAAAACTTTTAATCCCTGCTGGTAATGTAATTATGGGTGGATTTAATGAAGGACTTGAAAATGGATTTAAAAATACGATGTCAAAAATTGAAGGGATAACAGGAAATATTCAATCAAGATTTAACATTAATCAATCTAAAGCGTTGAACGTAGAAAGCAATTATCAAGGTCAATCATTAAATATAAACTTTAAATTAGGAGATAGAGCGTTTAAAGGATTTGTTGAGGATATCAACGATTTAAACGGGGAAATGGTGCAATTAGAAGAAACTTATGCACTATAGATAGGAGGAATGCAAATGTACAATTTTATTAATACTAATGAAATAGGGGAAATGCAGCATTCCTCTATTCAATCCATATTTAATGGAGTAAACCTGGATTTAAAAGGTTATAGAACCTTAACAGTAACAGGTAGGTCACTCATAGGAAGAAGAATTAACAGTACTGAAGTTCCTGGAACTGATGGTAAATATTTCTTATCAAGTGAGCTAGAAGCAAGAGAAATAACGGTTAAATTTCAAGTTAAAGCAGTTAATAATGCTGATTATAGAATCAAGTTTAATGTTCTGAACACATTATTACACAGCTTAGAGCCTAAGGAATTAAAGTTCACTGATGAGCCGGATTATAAATTCATGGCAATACTTGAAAAAACAGGATCTATTGAAGAAACAGATAACACTGTAGTATCAACTTACACTTTCTTATGCCTAGATCCTTACAAATATAAAAACGCTCAAGGAGATGTAGGTACAGATAGAGTAACAATTACTAAATTACCTAATAATTCAGATGAGATAATACCTGATACAATTAAATTATCTGTAGCAAATGCTGGGGATAAGATTATTATTAAAAATCAAAATACAACTAAGAAAATTGTAATTAATCATAACTTTTCAAGTAACGATTTAGTAGAAATTAACTTGAATAATGATTATCCACTGAAAATCAACACTGTTAATAAGAGTGAATTAATTGATTTTGTAGAAAGTGATTACGATTTTTCAGTTAAACAAAATGATGTAATTACAGTCACGAACTGTAAAAGAGTAGAAATATACACGAAGGAGAGATTATACTGATGAAACTATTCTTATTTAACAATGATGAAAAGCTATTAGGTACTACATCTCCTATCAGTGCTACTCAAAAAGAAGAGCTTAACAGTATTCAGACATTAGAAGCTGTAGTGCGATATTCAGATTTAGTAGAAAATGCTGTTTATATTGGCCATAAAGACTATATTAAATCAGATGTATTCCATTTATACAAAATAGATACAGTAACTAAACACGACATAAGCGACGTTAAAATAACAGCTGTTAATTCTTTCTATGATGATATGGAAAGCGACGGATATATTAAGGACTACAGACCTACAAATAGAGATATTTTAAGCGTGTTAACAACAATACTTACAGGCTCTAGATGGCAAGTAGGAACTTGTAATGCTCAAAGAAATTTAACTAGTAATTTCTACTACGTGACAAGAAAAGCTGCATTAAGTAAAGTAATTGAAGCTACTCAAGTTGAAATTAGACCACGATACGTATTTAATCGAGGTAAAATTGTAAATCGTTACTTAGATGTTTATACTAGATTAGGTCGTGATAACGGTAAAGTATTTGTGCATGGCAAAGATTTACTTACAGTGAGTGAGAAAAAGTCAAAAGGTGCTATTTATACAGCTGTTGTAGGTCGTGGTAAAGGAGAGGAAACAGACACCGGAGGCTATGGTCGTAGAATAACATTTAAAGATGTTGTGTGGGACAGAAGAGCAGAAAAGCCTGTTGATAAACCAGCAGGACAAGAGTATGTTGAAATACCTGCCATGACTAGATTATATGGGTTCGATAATGGTAAAAAACCAAGAATTAAAATAGTCGAGTTCCAGGATGAAGAAAATCCGGAAAAATTACTTTGGTTATCATATCAATGGCTTGAAAAAAACAGTAGAATTCAAGTTGAATATAGTGCTACTGTTGTAAATGTTGGTAATTTAGATTTAGGGGACACTGTAGGTATTAGCAATACTAAATTAGGTATTAAATACAAAACTAGAGTATTTAAAGTTGAACGTAATTTAATTAACAACAGATTAACTAAATTTGGAATAGGAGATAAAGTAACAACATCTCCGTTTAGTAGAACTATTGAACTTGCTAAAGATATGAAGAATTTCCAGGATGACACGATTTATTGGCTTGATAAAATTAGAGAACGTTTATCAGATAAGTTTTTAAATGAGGACGGATATAATTATGATTTGAAAGCTAATAATGAGTATAATCTACCTGCTGGGTATTATTCATTCGACAAACCTATTAATCAAAACCCAACTAAAGTTGTTTATATGGGAGCTGGTAAAATAGCAATTGCCGACAACAAGAAACCAACGGGAGAGTGGAACTGGAGAACATTCCTAGATGGTAGGGGTGCTTCACTAGATCTAATCAACACAGGAGTACTTAAGGCTGGTAGAATTCAATCAGCTGATGGCAGCTCTTATTGGGATTTAGATTCCGGAGTGTTTCACGTTGGCCAGCAAGCAATTGAAGAATCAATAACTGCAACAGTTAATGCTAAGAAAGACGAGATTGTTGCAGCAATTAAAAAAGATGTCCAGATAAAAGATGGGAAAGATGGTGTAAGCTCATATATCCACAAAAAATATTCTAACTTTTCTGATGGTAGAGATATGAATGATAACCCCAACTCTACTTATTTAGGGCTTTACACAGGGACTAGTAAAACCGCTCCTACTGATTATACACAGTATAGTTGGACAAAGATTAAGAATGAAGGAAAACTATATAAAGGATATGCTAACAGTTTAAAAGGGTTAGATTTTACAGTTATAGAGCCGGATGACAATTCATTTTTATTAGCTAAAAACAGTCCTCACGTAAATATTACTAATGATGAAGATATTAGTGATATTTGGCAAGCGAACATGTTTTTAAGCTTGAAACCTAATACTAAATACACCCTTACAGCACGTGCAAAGGGTAATAAAAATAAATTGTGGGCTTATTTCAGAAATAACAAGACTTCACAAGAGTACCCTTGGGGTCAACTAGAGTTTGGTAACACGTTAGAAACTAAGAATGTAGTATTTACAACAGGAAATGATGTTGAGGATGTGTTATTTAAATTCATATTAGTTCCGGAAGATGAAAATTGGACGGGTGTTCAGGTTGAGTGGTACACAATTCATGAAAGTAATAGAGTTTACACAAGTTATCCTACTAATGAGCCTGCTCAATATCATAAGTATAGATATTTTGGATATGTAAATAAAGAAACTGCACCTGTAGCAAGTGATTTTGATTGGTTCGATATTCAACAAAAATCAATAACAGGAGATAAATATACTCACATTGTTTATTCAGATAATCCTGATGGTAGTAATTTTGGCCGAGCACCTAAGAAATACATGGGTGTAGCAAGGACTAATTCTCCTGGTTCTCCTACAGATAAAAGAGATTATAAATGGTTCAAATTGCAAGGAGACAATGGTAAATCGGCTCCAAACTTTAATCTATTATTAAATACGGAAATAAAGTCTAGCAGCTCTTACACATTGAATGGTGCAGCACCTACAATTAATCAAAATGATCTTAACGGTCGCAACTCTGTAGAGATTAACAACAGAGGGCTGACCGGTAATGCCTGGAAAGGTATTTCTTTTATTAGCTCTAAGAAAGAGTTTAAAAGAGGAGATATCGTTGTAATTAGACTACCTATCTACATTTTCAGTGACGTACCTGTAGATAACGGAATCCATTTAGCACTAAAATCTCACGTGGGTAATAAACAGATGGCCGGATTTAATCTTGACAGTGGGACACCAAAAGATACATGGGTTATTAAGGAGTTTGAGTACACAGTCCAACAAGATTTCACATCACAAAGCGATAATCTATTCTACATCTTTTCAACTAAAAACGGACATTTTAAAATCGCAGAGCCTTATATGGCAGTTGATGGAGATATGCCAAAAGATTGGATGCCAAGCTTAGAAGATTTAAAAGCTCACTCATTAACAGCAAATGTAAGGATAGCTGGAACTTATGAAGGTAAGAAAACTAATAACATTAAATTCTTTGTAGATGTGTATTATGACGGAGAAAAGATTAATAACGGATTTAACCTAACAGCTAAAGTTTGGGGGGCTGGTCTTAATAAGACACAAGAGAATGCAACCTATAATAGTGACGGAGAGCTTACTAACGTTTACTACTCAAACGGAGAAAAAGACGGAACAACGATTAACATCAAGTTAGATGTTGAATATCAATTTTTGAAAACTACTTGTTTTGCAAGACTTGATAACCTCCCTGATACTGAACTTGTAAAAGAGATTACTAACAAATATAAAACTTTTGATACGACATTAGAACAGTTCAGGTCACAAATCGGAGAGCTTAATGACAAACAATTTAAGGTTGCGATTAGGGGGGATAACCTACTAAACTCAGCTGAAAAGAAAACAGGTAATAATCTAACTTATACGACGTTAGAACCTATGAAACCTGGTAATACTTATACCTTAGTAGCTGACTTTAGATATTTCCCAGCTAATCAGGAATTAAGAATATTTAACAGTGAAAGGCAAAGACTTGTAGCAGGTATTAATATTTTTACGTTCACAGTACCAACAGAAACAAGAACGATTAATTTAACTCCGTTAGGAAATTCAACAGAAGTAAAAAATCTTGAAGTTTGGGAAGGAAATTTCAACGAAGGATTGGAGAAAAACTCTTTTGATGTAATTGCTGGTGGAATTAATAAACTGGTTACTCTTAAATCATTGAATGAATTTAAGGAAGGTAGATATTACAAAATAATGTTCGATACAATAGCACCTAATAACAGTGCAATATCTATTGACTTTAGTGAATATGTCCTTGCAAGCAGTGATGGTAAAGCTATTCCTAACATAAACTTTAAACCTATGACTGCTAAAGATAACGTATTATTTGCGAGGGTTTCAAATAAAACAAACGATAATAAAGACGTTGTGTATTTAGAATTCTCAGGAGATTTTGACAAAACAAAAATTTCTAATATTAGATTTTATGAAATTAATTTAGGATTTAGGTACACGAAAAGAAATGAAACTGTAGATATCAACTCATTAATCAATCAAGCAAAAAACGAAGTGAATCTAAGTGTTAAAGAAACATTATCGACAAACTATTTAACTAAAGCACAAACTGAAGCAACAATTAAAGTAATGAAAGATAAGATTGAAAATGTTGTAACAACTGACAATTTCAGCACTACTTTAACTCAAAATGCTAGAGCATTGAGGATAGCTTGGAATGAAATTTCTGAATACATTCAGTTTGAAGATGGGGAGATGAAATTTTACGACGGGAAAGCCGAAGAAAACAAGCTGAAAGCTAGAATAAATAGCGGTAAGTATGAATTTTGGGACAGTGGTAAACCGGTAGGGAATATGGGGAGTGCACATCTAAAAAAAGACCCTGATAAAATGGGAATAACATTTAATTTAGAACACTTTCTTACCGGGAAAGGAAAGTATATGGCGTGGGCTCATAAGGACGAGTTTAGCAGTGATAGCTACAATTGGAAGTGGGTTTATACTTCACAACCAATAGAAGATTGTGAAAGAGATACATTAAATGCTTTTTGCAACATCGACTTACATTGGAAAGGTATTCGACAAGCTATCGCATCGACTGAGAACTTTGTCTTTATAGACGGTCAGACAGCTACAGTACCTATCGTACATCAAGTTACATATAATGGGAACGGTTCGTACAGTTGGCGACATGGTAGTTTAACATTTAAAAACGGAATATTAACAAGTGCTACACATCTATAAGGAGGAATTTATAATGACAATGCCAATAGAAGTTAAAATTTCAAACGTAAAAAGCGATATTTTAAAATTTGTAGAAATATCAGCTAGAGATTATGATTTACCACCATTTATTATTGTTGGAATATTATCCGATATTTTAAATGATTGGAAAAGCAAAGAAATAGTTCAAATTAATGATAGTTATAACAGAATTATAAAAACATTAAATGAACAACTTTCTAAAAAAGAAGAACAAAATTAAAAGATATAAGGGCGGTTATTAACCGCTCTTTTTTAAGGAGGTGCAAACATTGCACATAACATTGGCGGAACTTGCTAATCAATATTACGAAGTATTTAACGACATTTATATTCACGCTTTAGCTGGAATAATAGTATTTGACATTATTACAGGACTAGCGAAAGCGTGGGTAACAAAAACGGTTAACTCCACAATAGGAAGACGTGGGTTAATTGAGCATCTGATTGTGTTAATACTAGTTGTAACGGTCTATCCCTATTTAATCTATATAGGGTTTGAAGAAGTAGCAACAGCTTTTATATTCTTCTTCATTGCAACCTATGGAGTATCACTTATTGAGAACTTAGCAGCGGTAGGTGTGCCATTTCCCAGGGGTTTAAAGCGAAGACTAGAAAAGCTAAGAGATGCATTTAATGAAAAGGAGTGATTAAACCTTGGAAAAAATAATTAGATTAAGTATTGAAAACACAACAAAAATAAGACGTGTTGAAGATAGTTTTTGTGAGCTGTATTCACACGATAAAAATAATGGAGCCTTTGAGTTTGAGATTTCTAAAGGCACATTAACTAATGAAAATGTAGTAGCTCTTTTTAAATTTTTAAGAAGTGGTAGCTACTGGAAAACTAACGGAACTGTAGAAGATAACAAAATAAAGTTTAATTTCGACACCTCTCTAATCACTCAAAATGAAGAGGTTGTTTGTTATATATACCTGGATAAAGAAGAACGCAATAGCGATATTTTCAGATTTAAATTCAAAGTAAATTTATCTGAAATAGATAAAGCTAATCAACTACCTGTAAAAGAACGCTTTTTTGCTAATAGCATGATAGTAGATAGAGTGGATGTGCTTACTAAAGAAGACTTTGATAATGCTATAGCTGAGATATCTAAAGGTAGTAAATTCTTAACAGAAACTCAAGCGAATGAAAAATACGCTCTAAAAGGAGATATCCCTAACGTATCTGATTTTGTATCAAGTACTCAATTATCAGATTATGCTTTGCGAACTGATATTCCGGATAGCGAAACTATTGTAAATAAAGCAGTTGAAAAAGTTGAGAAAAAGGGATATTTAACAGAACATCAATCACTAGCTAATTATGTCACTGAAACGCAGTTAGAAGGTAAGAATTATTTAACTCAACACCAGGATATTAGCAAACTAGCTACAAAAGAAGCTGTTGATAATGTTGCTGCTAAAGTTACACTATTAGAAAACAGACCAGTGACATCAAGCTATGATGATAGTGAGATTAAGCGAAAACTTAAAGAACTTGAAGACAGACCAGTTACCGCTAATATCGATACAAGTAATTTTGTAACAAACACACAATTAGAGGATAAGCATTACTTAACGGAACATCAGTCTTTAGCTGGATATGTTACTGAAACACAACTAGAAGGTAAGAATTACTTAACTGAACATCAAGACATATCCGGACTTGCTACAAAAGAACAGCTTAAAAAAGCTTTCTTAGACGATGAAGAACATGAGAAGTATGTTAAAAAAACAGAATTACCGCAACCATACAATGATACTGATATTAAGAGTAGGTTAACAACTCTTGAGAATAGACCTGCTGGGAACGTTGATACTAGTGATTTTGCAACGAAACAAGAATTACAACAAGTTTCATTCAGAGTAACACCACTTGAATTACAGATTAAAAGAAAAGTTGAAGACAGTGAAGCACCATTTACAACTTCTGGGGATATAGAGCCTTACAAGTATTTTCAACAGGTCAATCGTGGAGATCAAGAAAAAGCTTTCGGGAAAATATATTCTAATGATAAAGAACGTATAATAATTAGTGGTATCGGCAAATACACAAACTTAGATACAGCATTATACACACTAACTACTGCAATTCCCGATAATTACACGCCAGACTTTGAGTTCGGAGAAGGAGATAACGTTAAACTTATTACTAACAAAAATATTAGTAATTATCTACCAACAAACATTGGTAATACTGGAAATACAACAGAGTTAGACAAAAGGTTAAAAGTTCTTGAGGCGAAGCAATGGGAAATTCACGGTCGAGGTATGCCAAACGGTGTAGTTACTGCACCTGTTGGAACGACATACGTTGACGAAGCAGTAACTAACGGAGCTTTGAAATGGATTAAAAAATCAGGTACAGGTAACACTGGTTGGGAGGTTCTGATCGGAGACACGGGTTGGAAAATACTTCCGTCAGTATCGAAATTAGGAGGTTCTTACGTCAAGGTAAGACGTGTTAATAATGTAGTATCTTATCAATTCGGAGGATTGTCATGGGGTTGGTTCGGTATTGTCAGACGTGGTGGAGCCGGATATCAAGTTCAACCTAGTGACCGAGAGCGAAACTGCTTTATTTTAGGTTTGAACGGTGTGCCTCAAGGATACCGTTCAGAATCATCTTTAATAGGTGGGATATACAATGACAAAGGTACGCCATATGGTACTTGGTATTTAGGTGGAGTGGGAGACGGGAACATGTTGAGATTCCAATTCACTGACCCCGTGCCAACAGATAGAGATATTGGGGATATTAGAGTAAGTTCAATATCTTATTTAACAAGCGACCCATGGCCGCAGAACTAGAAAGGAGGTGAAAACTATGATAAATTGGAAAGTTAGATTTAAAAACAAACGCTTTGTATTAGCGTTTATAGCAGCTTTATTGCTACTTATTAAACAAGTTGCAATGTTGCTAGGATATAACTTAAATACTGAAATGTTCAACACTAACATTAACGGAATTGTTGACACAGTATTTCTTATGTTAGGGTTGTTAGGTATTGTTAACGATCCTACAACACAAGGTTTCAGTGATAGCGAACAAGCCTTGACTTATAAAGAGCCAAAACAAGACTAGTAATAGTCTTTTTATTTTATTCAAAATACAGGAGGAAAAAGAATAATGGTTAGAACAACAGATTTATTAAACGAAGCAAGACGTATAGCAAATTTAGGAATAGGTGTTGACCAAGACGGAGCATATGGTACTCAATGTGTAGACTTACCAAACTATTTAAGCTCTTATTTCTTTGGGAAAACATTGTGGGGCAATGCGATAGACTTGCTTAACAGTGCAGCAGCATTAGGTTATAAAGTTGAGTATAACGTTGTAGGAGATCTTAACAGTAAACCAAGAGCAGGGGCTGTATTTGTAATGGACACTACATATACAGCAGGACATTCATATGGACATACAGGACTTGTAATTGAAGATTCAGACGGTTATTCAATGAAAACTATTGAACAAAATGTTGATGGCAACTGGGATAGCTTATATGTAGGTGGTCCAGCAAGATATGTAACAAGAGATTTTGAAGGGATTGTAGGCTGGTTCTATTACCCAGTAGACGACACACCCGTTAATAACCCTGTAACAACTGATTTATATGAGTTGGATAGACCGAGAGTGTTCACAGTTGGAGTAGCTAATTTAAATGTTCGTTCAAACCCTTCGTTAGACGCCGAAATTGTAGCAAGCTATGAACAAAATGAAGAGTTCAACTACACACATTATTGCTACGCTGATGGTTATGAATGGCTGTCATACGTGAGTCATAGCGGTGAACGTCGATATGTTGCAAGCATGGAACTAGAAACAGGAACTGACTACGGATCATGGAGATACTTGTAATTAAATATAATTAGTGATAAAATATATATAGATGAATATTTTTTATATTTTATTCCCTTTAGAGCCTACCTTAACGGGTGGGCTTCTTTTTTTATGTCTTGAAGTCTTTTTTTATAACCAGGAAACATGATATAATATATGTGTTAAGCTTAACAAACTTTTCATATTAACTCCCTTATTTGTTATTACCTACCTATTAATTTAGGTAGGTCTTTTTTTATGTCTATTGAGATAGAAATTTTTTAAAATTTCCGTTGAAAAAGTTTAAAATATCTATTGACAATATACCTTATATAGAGTATAATAATAGTACAAGGTAAAGAAAGAAGGTTGAAAACAATGACAGTAGACAAGTTAATTAAAGAAATAGAAGAATTATTTGAAACAGATATCACAGATTACAGAATTTCTAAAGATACTGGGATCACATTAAGTGTTATCCAAAATTACAGAAATGGTAAATACGCATTAGAGAATATGACATTAAAAATAGCTAAAAAATTATACGAATACAAGGAGAGATTAGACATGAGAAACTACGATAAAATGATGATAATAGTAAATGAGTTAGTATTAGAAGAGGGAGCATGGGTTGATTTTTGGTTTGAAGACAAACCGAACGACATTACAACAGCTAACAGTGTAGAAGAGTTGAAAAGCCATTTAGGGCATTTAGACGAAGAAGACTACGAAAAACTAATCTTTCAAGTAAATTTCGATGATGAAAACCTAGATAGAAATTATCAATTTTACTTTAGTGAATATGAAGATGTAGTTAACAAAAATGAGTTTGTGTTAAGTTGCTTACACAACACAAGATAAAATTTAGGAGGTAGTAAAAACTACCTCTTTTATATTTAGTGAACCTATGTTATTATATATAAGTAAACCATGAATCAATGGTAAAGCCAACCATAAAAAAGGGCAGAAAAAGGACAAAATCTTTCAAAATAGCACGTTTTATTGAAATGAAATGAAGTCGAAAACACGTTAAAACAAGTGTTTTTGAACACTTTTGAAATGTTGTGAAATGAAATATTTTCTTTTCCCATACATGAAGCATAAATAAACAAACCTTATTATATCAAGTTTAACAAACTGCAAGGTAGAATAAAAGGGCAGAAAAAGGGCAAAATAAGGCAAAAACAAAAGACTAGCATTTAATTTAATGTTAGTCTTTTTTATTTAGAATGATATATCCTTGAATAAGTCAAACTCTTTCTTTTGACTTTTTTTAGTCTTGTGAATGTATATCCGTTGTGTTACTTTTGTGTCTTCGTGTCCTAACCGTTTAGAGATATATTCAATAGGTATTCCCTTATCAATGCATAAACTAGCGTGCGTGTGTCTTAAACTGTGAATCTTAAATTCCTTGCTTACTATCTTTTTTAAACCTTTTCTAAAATGACTAGGTACGATGTAATTTCCGTGTAGATTAGGGAATATTAAATTCTTATCATCATTATATGTTTTATATATAATCTGATAGTTAGCTTTTAATCTTTTTTGACTTTCTAATATATCTAAACATTTCTGATTAAGTGATATTTTTCTATTGCTACTTTTTGTCTTAGGTGTGTTAATACCTCCGTTAATATTCCATGTCTTATTTATTGTTAATATATTTCCCTCTACATCATTAAATGTTAGTGCGATAAGCTCGCCAAAACGCAACCCAGTATTTACAAGGAACTCAATTACATTTCTGTAGTAGGGATAGTCTTTCAACTCTTCTAGGATCAAGTCTATTTCTTCTTGTTCTAAATATTTAGTTTCCTCTTTTACTTTTCTTTTCTTCTTTTGCAGCTTTTCAAGAAAAGATATATCTTGAATGTAGTCTAATCTATAAAGAATCTTGATAAATGTTTTAATGCAACCTAAATGAGAATTATAGTTCACATCAGATACAGCTACATCATCTAGTATATTTAGAATGTAGTTAGCGTTAACTTTATTTAACGGAACATCACTACACAACCTCTTAATCTTATTCATAGTTGTAGCGTATTGTACTTGTGTATTAGGCTTAATATTTTTGAAATGTTTTTCCTTGATAATTTCAAAGGATTCAAAGAAAGTAATTGTACTGTCTAATACTGAACTTTCTTCTAACTCTCTTAATCTCAATATTTCAGTAGCTGTCTTTCTATTACTTCTAGTATCTTTATCAAACAATACTGAAATCTTTTTATATTTACCATTCAACAACTTAATTCTTTCATAATACCTTACTTTTCCGTTTTTAGTACTTTCTATCCACACTTTTAACACGTCCTTTCAGTAAATTGACTAACTAATAAAAGTATGTTATAATTAATATATGATGAGGGTTGTAGCACACCTCGACATATTTTAATTACTAGTGTTAGTATATGTCAAAGACTATGTTTAAAATCGATTAGAGGACTATGTCCATCGTGAAAGCAATGATAGTCGACAGTTGCTTTTTTTCTGTACCTTAAGTGATTTTGAGAGTAATATTATTATGTGACGATATAATAATACTCAAAATAGACTTACAGTCGACAAACTCACAACTCTTAGCGGGGACGTGAGTTTTTTTATTTTATTTCACATCTAATTTAATTATTTTCTTACCACTAGTTGACATAAAAGGCTGAACTTCTAATTCTAAAGATCCTTCTTCATTTACCGCAAATGCATGAGTTGCATTTTCTAGTGTTCTATTAGGAGAAAGGCTATTTAAAGTAACTTGAATAGGGTATGATTCAGCTTTTTTTCCATTAACATATAAACTTAATTCTACTCCTATTGGAATGTCTTTATCTGAAAGGTTCTTAATATCATATGTTACAAGTAGAACTTTTTTAGCTGGCTTACTTTCAAAATTATTTCTTTCATCTGTCCAAGTCGCAGATTTTACTGTAATTTCGGCTTGTTTATCAAAAGTAATAGGTGTTCCTAACTTAGGCTCATTACTAGTTTTCTTTTCTTCTTTTTGTTCAGTTTTATTAGAAGATGAACTAGTCTCTGTTTTTGAAGAACAACCGCTTAATACAACTGCTCCAGCTAATAATGTAGTTAATAATACTTTTGTTTTTTTCATTGTATAAACTCCTATTTGTATATTTTTTTGGTGGTTAAAAAACCATGTTGGATAGCTAAAACTAGCTATCTAAAATTTACGTCTTAACTCTACAACTTTTCCTATTATTGTAACAGGTAAACTCTCTATTTCTTCGTTTGTGTAAAACGTAGGAGTGTAGCTACTGTTGTTAGGAATAAGCATAATTCCATTGTTAGAGCGTTCGTATCTCTTACAAGTTGCATCATATCCGTTAACCATCGCTATTACTGTGTCCCCGTTATCCGCTGTAGTTTGTTTCCTTACTATTACAACATCCCCATTAGTTAGTATTGGTAACATGGAATCCCCTTTTATCTTTAAACCGAAGAACTCCCCTTGATTTTCCCAACTTTTCGGAATTTCTTCATAATCTAGTATATCTTCAACTGCTGCTATAGGTATTCCAGCGGGAACAGTACCAAGAACAGCTATTTTAATTCCTTGTGATGTATTATTACTTTCTTCTTTGTCTTCTAATAAATTACTTCTTTCTATATTTAAGTAAGAACAAATTTTGTCTATTTTATCCATTCTAGGTGTGTTGTAACCTTTAACATAGTTATTTATAGTAGTGTTACTAACTCCTATTGCTTTTGCTAAATCAAGTTGAGTTTTATTCCTTAACTTTAAATAGTATTTTAATTTTTTAGAGAAAATACTTTGAATTTCTTTTTCACTCATTTTTAACACCTCT
>ENA-OWMB01000528-OWMB01000528.1-metagenome-genome-assembly--contig:-NODE-528-length-15045-cov-5.896998_pt1 | contig 15045 bp, 13 predicted proteins | sample MGYA00245353_ERZ651112 | MGnify/ENA primary metagenome ERZ651112 (study PRJEB26857, sample SAMEA4031773) | metagenome | biome: human; feature: oral; material: saliva | place: Philippines | collected 2014...
ACCAGAAATAATGAGTCATTATTCATTTGTTGCACTTAGATTGTAAATTCAAGTTACAAAAAACCAGTGCAAATTGACACTGGTTAATTCATTCTATAGTTGATTTTCAAGCCTTAACTAGCTTGCCTTGTATTTCTTCACTATCCTTTGCGCAAATATGCTAACCAGCATTATCGCCGCAAATATAGCTAGAATCCAGCTAAAGAAGTCAGCACGGTTATCATATATTATACCAAGGACTAACATAGCTGCCATTCCTAGTACACAACACTGATGTAAAATGAACATTCCTAGACTCTCGCCCTTTGTTTTATACTTACCGTTCATCTTATCTGACTCGCCATCATCAGATTTCTTAGTAGCAGAGTCTCCAAATAGAAGAGCCGTTCCTGCCCCTACAAGCACTAGGCCAGTCAAAAGACTAGTAACTTTGATCATGCCCGAAAGAACAACTACATAGACAATCACTGCACCGATAACTGCAGTTTCAAATCCGATGAGGTTACTTCCGCTGACCATGCCCTTGAGCTTGTTCAGTCTCTTAAATTTTAGCTTCTTTAGCTTATCAAATTTTGGTTTTTTCATTATACTAATCCACCTTGTCTGCAACATTTAGCGCTTCAGCTATGTTCAGAAGGTGATCCCCTATTCTCTCAAAGTCGATCAAGAGCTCAGTATAAAGCACAGCAGTATCCTCACTGCAAGTAGCCTTGTGCATACGTCTTAGGTGATTTGCTCTATACTCTCTCGTCAGATCGTCTATTTTCTGCTCTATGGCAGCAGTCTTAACGACCTCTTCGCTATTCATCTTATCGAGTGCACTGACTGTTTCCATTCCAAGTACGCTGTACTTCTTCATAGTCTCTAGCTCTTCGTAGGCCTCTTTTGTGAATTTAACTTTGTTCTCAGCTAGTCTAAGTGAGTACTCTGCTATATTCATCGCATGGTCAGCTACACGCTCTAAGTTAGTACATATTCTAAAGTAGGCATTTATTAACCTGCTATCTTTGACATTTGTCTCATAGACCATAGTATTGGAAATATATTTAGAGATTTCCTTATTCAGATAATCTATGTAATCTTCTTTATCGTTTATCTTCTTTAGCATCTTTGTGTCGCCACTTATGACTACATCAAAGCTTGCAATCACGTTATCCTTAACCATCTGATACATGCGAAGAAGCTCGTTTCTGATACCGGTCATGATGATTGCCGATGCACCAATCGAAAAATGCTCTTCGTGTTTCATTGAAGGATTTAAGAATTCTAGTCTGAATGTGTCTACTTCCTCTGTTTCAATCTCCGGCATTAATTTCTTTGATAGAATTGCAAGGTAATTTCCGAAAGGAAGAAGTAGCAATGTTGTTACTACATTAAAGAAAGTATGCATATTCGCAATCTGCGCTGCCGGCTTAGTTGGAGTCCAAGATGCAACCCAATCTGTAAGTGGTGTAAAAATGCAAACTGTTGAAAACAATACTGCACCTATAACGTTAAACATCATGTGAATGAGCATAGCTCTCTTTGCATTTCTGTTAGTTCCAATAGAAGCAAGTAAGGTTGTAACGCAAGTTCCAATATTTCCACCGAACAAAACGAATACGGCACTGTGGAAGCTTAGCGCTCCACTAGTTGTCAAAATCTGAAGGATACCAACCGATGCAGCTGATGATTGAATGATTCCTGTAAATACAAGACCAAACAAAAGTCCAAACAGTGGATTTTGGAAGGATGTCAGCATTTCTTTGAATGCAGGTACTTCCTTGAGTGGCTCCATCGCCTCACTCATTAGGTTCATTCCTAGGAAAAGGAATCCTAGGCCTGCAACTATATAACCGTAGTTGTGAAGTTTCTCTCTCTTGAAAAATACCAAGAGCACAACACCCGCCATTGCAAATAGCGGTGCTATCTCGCCTACATCCAAGGCTATCAGCTGTCCAGTAATTGTGGTACCTATGTTAGCACCCATAATAATCCAAACAGCCTGAGTGATCTTCATCAGCCCCGAGTTTACAAATCCAACAACCATGACAGTTGTCGCAGATGAACTCTGAATCAATGCTGTGATTCCCACACCTACTAAAATTCCCATGAATCTATTAGATGTAAGCCTCTCTAAAATATTTTTCATGCGGTCACCGGCTGCCGCCTCAAGACCGGTGCTGGTCATCTGCATGCCGTAAAGGAATAGGGCAAGCCCTCCCATAAGGCCTAAAAAGACCGAAAATTGCATAGTTTATCCTCCATAAAACATCGCTTTAGTCCACGAATACGCTTCCGCCGATGAATTCTCTTATTATCGAGTTATTAACTATAATATCATCGTTTTCTATAATACGGAAAAACTGCATAAATTGCAATAGCCTTTGTGCTTCTGCATACTCTTTATCCTGCTGAGTAATCTCTCTAATCAGCGGTTCCGCGTACTTTCTCAAAACAGAAATTTCATATATATGATAGGAGTTAAATAAGATATCAGCCTCCCCACTGTAAGGAAAGATATTTTTCTCTTCGCCCGCTCTTACCTTTGGCCATGTTGCGATAGTATCCTTTGCACTGTGCCCTCTAAATAGATTATCTCTAACTATTCTTCTAAGCATTCTCTCAAGAGTCGTCGGAACTCTGTTGTGAACATCGATGTTTATTTGTGCAAGTGGGCTAATGTAGATTTTAAATTTCTCTTCCTTTGGTATGAACTGCGTGAGCTTTTCGTTAAGTCCATGAATGCCTTCTATAACAATAGGTTGATTCTCAGAAATCGAGGTGATTCTCTTACCAAATATCTTCTTACCCGTCATAAAATCAAAACTTGGCAAGTCTACACTCTTTCCTGCAAGCAGATCGTTCATATTGTTATTGAATAGCTCTATATCTAGTGCTTCGAGATTTTCGTAATCCTTTTCGCCATGTTCATCAAGCGGTGTATCTTCACGGTTCACAAAATAGTCGTCAGTACCAAGGTACAATGGATTTAGTCCATTTACTCTAAGCTGTACACAAAGTCTCTGAGCAAAGGTAGTCTTGCCTGAAGATGATGGACCAGCAATCAAAATAATTCTCTTGTGCTCCTTATTGATCATGTCCGCAATCTGAGCAATCTTCTTCTCATGAAGTGCTTCAGAAAGCTGAATCAAATCCTTAGCCTCATCGTTTGCGATTTTCTCATTTAGATCAGCTACATAGCTAACTCCTAGGAGCCTTTCCCAAACAGTCTGTTCTGCAAACGCCTGATACATCCTTGTTTCATCGACAAACTCAGGCACGACGCTTGGATTTGACGGATGTGGAAATCTTAGCAAAATACCATTTCTATACTTTCTAAGCTCAAATAAATCTATATATCCAGATGATGGCGCCATCAAAGTGTAATAGAAATCGCGATAGCCATCAAGCTCATAGAAGAATACCTGCCTTAGGTTTGGAGCAGTTTCAATTAGCCTAGCTCTTTCAAATCTACCATCCTTATGCAAGCACTCTATAGCGCTTTCCCTAGATAGAACTTCTTTTTTAAAAGGAAGGTCAGCCTCAACGATTTCTCGCATTCTCATCTCAATCTCAGATATAAGCTCAGTTGTTAGCTCTTTACTAGTATTTATCTTAGTATAAAAGCCCTTATTCAAAGAGTTTCTTATACTAACATTTGCTTCCTCTCCAAGCACATCGCTGACCGCTTTGACATAAATCAAAGATAGGCTTGCCTGATATAAAATAGTAGCTGCCTCAGTCCTCATATCGAGAAGCTCAACCGTACATGGCTCATCAAGCGTATAATTTAAATCTACAATTCTATTATTAACCTTAGCCGCAAGAATCCTATAGGGAAGCCCCTTTATTTCATAGCAGAGGTTCTCTATGGATATACCTTGTCTTACATCGTATTCCCTGATCTCGCCCTTTGGTTTTGTTATCAAATTAATCTTCATAGTATCACATCCTGAATCCTGTAAAATTCACTATCCATCATATAATATTTTACCACAAAGCACAAAATGAACAAGATTTCAGGCCTATTTTGTCTTCTATCAAAAGAGCCTTGACCGTTCGAATAAACTTCAAAAGATAAACGGTGTCATGTATTAAACACTCCTTTTCTTGAAATTCTCTCCGCCGGCAAGGCTCTGATGTATTTAACTATTTAGTTTTTGTACAAGCTATTTAGCGGCTTTCTTTCTTCTTGAAAGTGCAGCAAAAGCAATAGCTGCGCCAGCTCCTAGCACTGCGAATCCTGCAAGACCGCTTCCATCAAATGTGTTAGGTCCTGGTCTGTTAGCATTTCCTGATCCGTTTGCTCTTGGGCTAACATTTGCAAAGTAGTAAACTGAGAAGTCATCGTTCTCAAATGTTACAGTCTTGCCGCTTATTGAAGTAACCGGAATCTCCTCAAGTGTTCCATCATGCTTCTCGTGGAAGATGTGTAGATTCTTTGGCTCAAGATTCTTAAGCTCAACAGTTACGCGCTGCTTTCCATTTGGCTTAACTCTATCGCCATTTGCATTCACGAAGTAGATATCGTATGCTTCGTACTCGCCAGCCTTGTATCCCTTAAGATCCTTCTCTACCTTCACAATCTTAGCTGTAAGCTGCACATTATCATTGTTGCCTGGCTGTGGCTGTGGTTCTGGCTTAGGCTGTGGCTGTGGTTCTGGTTTTGGTTCTGGCTTTGGTTCAGGCTTTGGTTCCTCCTGCTTCTTAGGGGAAATAGTTGCCTTTACGCTTGGATAACCATCTGAAACAAGCTCAATCTCATAACTTCCGTTCTCACCCTTTGTGAATATAGGAGTCTTTACTCCTCCTCTTCCTGTAAGTTCAGCATTGAAGTTTACAGTCTGATCATCTCCAAAGATTAGCTTAGCAAGGTCACGACCTCTTAGTGGCTGTCCGTCTACAAGCACACTTGAAATGCTTGCATAGTATGTATCCTTATCAAGGTCAGCCGGTAGAACAAGCTTGTTACCCTCAATCTTAACAGATCCATCTGCGTGATTTGACTTTAGCTGGAAGTTTGCTTGCAAATCACCATACTTCTCAGATGTGAATACTGCAGTGTATGCACCTATACCAGTGTTATCAGTCTTCTTAAATGTAATCTTATCCCCTGAAACAGTGTAATCCTTACCTTCCTCTAGAACAGTTTTACCCTTTTTAACTGCGCTTAGCTTATATGCTGCGTCGGCTGGTGCATTTACCTTAGTTGTAACTGCTACACCCTCGCTAAATACAGCATTGTTTACACTTGCATTAGAATCTGCACCTGGAATCTTCTTGCAAAGAAGTGAAGTCTTTACGATTACGTCATCTCCACCATGCACTAGATATCTAATCTCTGTGATTGTCTTACCCTCGATGCTTGTATATGCCTTGTAGTTTACATGGTTACCATGTGGCTCTACGAAGTCTGGCTTAACTGCAAATGAAATCTCACTTGTTTTAACCCAGATGTTCTCAAGATGCTTCATAGCATACATGCTGCCATCAGAAGTCTTTAGGATAACTCCATCTACATCCTTAGCTGCAGGTATTCCCTCTCCACTTAGTTTTATACCGTAGTTTCCGTATCTATTTATTGTGCTAATTGTTGCTGTAGCTGGGCTTACAACTGTTCCGTCACCCTTTGTTGCTGTTAGGGTTCCGTCGCCGTTGATTACCTTGTATTCCTTAGGCTGTGCGTTATCTGCATTTAGCGTCATATTCTTTACGATATCAAAGAGTGGGTTCTTAGAAGTCTTGCCCTCAGCAATAGCCTTCTTAACCTTGTCGTAAAGAGCCTTGTCTATTGCAACATTTACATCCTTAACACCTAAGATCTTACCTGAGCCATCCTCGTTTACTGAGTTATATGTAGTTGGGAAGAAGCTCTTGAACTTATTCTTAGTTGAGCTTGTTACCGCATCGTACATTCCATCTGCTCTTAGGCTTGCTGCCTTATCAACAGCATCTGCATTAAGATCATTTGACACTGCTGTAAGGTTCTTTAGCTCTCCATAATAGAAATCTGCGTATGGGAGATTTACCTTTCCATATAGAGTCTTAGCTTCTTCTACTGGTTCAGCCTTAGTTGCTGCATCAGCCTTCTTTAGCTCTACTCTAATAGCATCCTTGCAAGCCTGAGTTGTATATGTAGCTCCAGTCTTCGCATCTAGTCCATTTATTGTCTCTAGTGTTGCTGGCTTACCCTCAAGGGTTTTAATTCTCTGCTTTGCCTTTACCTTGAATCCCCAGTTGGAGTTGTCCATTCCTGGAGTATCAATATTGATGTTTGCAAACTTTCCGTCCTTTACATCAAAGCTTACATCTACTCTATATCCCTCCCAGTCACCGCCTGGTTCTTCAGCTCTAGTTGATGCTGCTGTGTATGACTTATCTGCTGCAACCTCATCACCAGTTATAGCATACGCACCCTGAACGCCTGCACCTACAAGCATTGCGCATGAAAGCAAGATCGCCAGAGGTCTCTTTCGCATTCTTACCATAAAATTCCTCCTGTGTAGTTAAATCGAGATACTTATTGTTAGTTATTTTTAACTTGTGTTTGCTAAAGGCAACTATTGTTTGCTCTTAGCAACTATCGTTAGCACTAACTAACAGTCATATCATATCACAATAAACTCTAAATAAGCAAGTGAATTTTATAGCGAAGTTTGCTTATATTCTCAATCAAAGCGCGCAGCTCAAACACTTGCAAAACTAACTATTCTGATTCATTTTGGAACGCCTCTACAACGCTCTCAATCTCCTGTCTTGTCAAAGTGATTCCACGGCTCATTCTCTCGTGCTGCTCGTCCCAATCTCTGATATCATATTTGGGCGGCTGATCATTCCATGATACGATGTTTAACTCCTTAGTCCAACCTCTATCATTTCTGTTTATAACTCCAATGTGCTTTACTATCTCAAATTTAATAGGTGTTCCTGCCATCTTATTTCTCCTTTTCTTAGCATTCTCTCATCCCTATGATATTAATATCAACTTCCCCATAGACGGTCAAGCAAATAACAAAAATCCCCAAACAATATGAATTCAGCACATGCGAGCTTTTATGGATAATTCTTCACTTGATTAAAGATATAACAAAATATATAATATGCCTAAAGTCCAGCGGTGTGATGTCATCTGAAAGAAAATATAGAAAATGAATCTGATTCATTTAAAGAATTTTTTGATATTCGTATAAGAGCTGAAGGTATAGAATAAAATAAGAAAGGAAATATATGGATTTTATAGTAGCCGAAGAAGGTGTACCTGTAAGTGTAGGTGCATATGGAGCGAAAATCGTATATTATGGAAGCGAGATTGTATTAAACTATGAGACTGAGCCGCCAATGGGGGATTTTATTTTTTCGGCCAAACTTCCCTTATTGAATAGAGAACTTCCTTTTTGGATGTATGCAAGAAAGCTTGTATTTTTAGATGCATACTATGTTTTGGTAGAGATGGTTGAGAAGAAAACCTGGGATCCTATAACAACTGTAATTATAAATATTCATACGGGAAAATATGCAAGTCTTGGAAATTGGTATACTGATATATCTGTGGAAAATGACGTTGTACTTAAAAATAGGTTTGATGGAAACAGTATGACTTTAAAAGGTGTAGATGATTTAAATTGGATAAATATTGAATAAAAATACGAGTAGGTGATAGATATGAAAAAGAAAAGATATTTTGTTGTTCCGGCCGCTCTAGCTTTGCTCGGTGGACTTTACTTAATTAGCAAACAATCAGATGGACTTTTGGCATCTGAACGAATTGAGATTGCAATTCGCTCCAAGAACTTTGTGCATAATCTCAACCGCGGTGATTTTGATGCATGCTATAACAGCCTTTCTTCTGACATGCAGGAGAAGACAAGTATAGAAAGACTACATGCTATGCTAGATCCTATACTTGGATTCCTTGGTAGTTTTGAGGAGTTCAAGGGCGGTAGCATTTCTAGAGAAAGACATGCTGAGACAAGCACATATGTGTGCAATCTGAAGTGCGACTACGAGAATGGCCGCGCGGTATTCACCATCATTCTCGATGAAAAAATGGATATAATTAACCTTTATATAAAATAGAATAGAAGCAACACAATTAAATATAACATTATGTCAATGTAATTAAAGCACTTCAAGTGGGAAATAACTGGAGTGCTTTTTGAATATTTAGTTTCTAATTTAAGTTAAATATATTTAATTAATAATATATATAGTTTCAAAAGAGCCTTGACCGTTCGAATAAACTTCAAAAGATAAACGGTGTCATGTATTAAACACTCCTTTTCTTGAAATTCTCTCCGCCGGCAAGGCTCTGATGTATTTAACTATTTAGTTTTTGTACAAGCTATTTAGCGGCTTTCTTTCTTCTTGAAAGTGCAGCAAAAGCAATAGCTGCGCCAGCTCCTAGCACTGCGAATCCTGCAAGACCGCTTCCATCAAATGTGTTAGGTCCTGGTCTGTTAGCATTTCCTGATCCGTTTGCTCTTGGGCTAACATTTGCAAAGTAGTAAACTGAGAAGTCATCGTTCTCAAATGTTACAGTCTTGCCGCTTATTGAAGTAACCGGAATCTCCTCAAGTGTTCCATCATGCTTCTCGTGGAAGATGTGTAGATTCTTTGGCTCAAGATTCTTAAGCTCAACAGTTACGCGCTGCTTTCCATTTGGCTTAACTCTATCGCCATTTGCATTCACGAAGTAGATATCGTATGCTTCGTACTCGCCAGCCTTGTATCCCTTAAGATCCTTCTCTACCTTCACAATCTTAGCTGTAAGCTGCACATTATCATTGTTGCCTGGCTGTGGCTGTGGTTCTGGCTTAGGCTGTGGCTGTGGTTCTGGTTTTGGTTCTGGCTTTGGTTCAGGCTTTGGTTCCTCCTGCTTCTTAGGGGAAATAGTTGCCTTTACGCTTGGATAACCATCTGAAACAAGCTCAATCTCATAACTTCCGTTCTCACCCTTTGTGAATATAGGAGTCTTTACTCCTCCTCTTCCTGTAAGTTCAGCATTGAAGTTTACAGTCTGATCATCTCCAAAGATTAGCTTAGCAAGGTCACGACCTCTTAGTGGCTGTCCGTCTACAAGCACACTTGAAATGCTTGCATAGTATGTATCCTTATCAAGGTCAGCCGGTAGAACAAGCTTGTTACCCTCAATCTTAACAGATCCATCTGCGTGATTTGACTTTAGCTGGAAGTTTGCTTGCAAATCACCATACTTCTCAGATGTGAATACTGCAGTGTATGCACCTATACCAGTGTTATCAGTCTTCTTAAATGTAATCTTATCCCCTGAAACAGTGTAATCCTTACCTTCCTCTAGAACAGTTTTACCCTTTTTAACTGCGCTTAGCTTATATGCTGCGTCGGCTGGTGCATTTACCTTAGTTGTAACTGCTACACCCTCGCTAAATACAGCATTGTTTACACTTGCATTAGAATCTGCACCTGGAATCTTCTTGCAAAGAAGTGAAGTCTTTACGATTACGTCATCTCCACCATGCACTAGATATCTAATCTCTGTGATTGTCTTACCCTCGATGCTTGTATATGCCTTGTAGTTTACATGGTTACCATGTGGCTCTACGAAGTCTGGCTTAACTGCAAATGAAATCTCACTTGTTTTAACCCAGATGTTCTCAAGATGCTTCATAGCATACATGCTGCCATCAGAAGTCTTTAGGATAACTCCATCTACATCCTTAGCTGCAGGTATTCCCTCTCCACTTAGTTTTATACCGTAGTTTCCGTATCTATTTATTGTGCTAATTGTTGCTGTAGCTGGGCTTACAACTGTTCCGTCACCCTTTGTTGCTGTTAGGGTTCCGTCGCCGTTGATTACCTTGTATTCCTTAGGCTGTGCGTTATCTGCATTTAGCGTCATATTCTTTACGATATCAAAGAGTGGGTTCTTAGAAGTCTTGCCCTCAGCAATAGCCTTCTTAACCTTGTCGTAAAGAGCCTTGTCTATTGCAACATTTACATCCTTAACACCTAAGATCTTACCTGAGCCATCCTCGTTTACTGAGTTATATGTAGTTGGGAAGAAGCTCTTGAACTTATTCTTAGTTGAGCTTGTTACCGCATCGTACATTCCATCTGCTCTTAGGCTTGCTGCCTTATCAACAGCATCTGCATTAAGATCATTTGACACTGCTGTAAGGTTCTTTAGCTCTCCATAATAGAAATCTGCGTATGGGAGATTTACCTTTCCATATAGAGTCTTAGCTTCTTCTACTGGTTCAGCCTTAGTTGCTGCATCAGCCTTCTTTAGCTCTACTCTAATAGCATCCTTGCAAGCCTGAGTTGTATATGTAGCTCCAGTCTTCGCATCTAGTCCATTTATTGTCTCTAGTGTTGCTGGCTTACCCTCAAGGGTTTTAATTCTCTGCTTTGCCTTTACCTTGAATCCCCAGTTGGAGTTGTCCATTCCTGGAGTATCAATATTGATGTTTGCAAACTTTCCGTCCTTTACATCAAAGCTTACATCTACTCTATATCCCTCCCAGTCACCGCCTGGTTCTTCAGCTCTAGTTGATGCTGCTGTGTATGACTTATCTGCTGCAACCTCATCACCAGTTATAGCATACGCACCCTGAACGCCTGCACCTACAAGCATTGCGCATGAAAGCAAGATCGCCAGAGGTCTCTTTCGCATTCTTACCATAAAATTCCTCCTGTTGTAGTTAAATCGAGATATTTAATGTTAGATAACCATCTTATATATTAGTTACGCTAACATATGTTAGTCTAAACTAACACATGTTATAATATCACAATAACTCCCGGGAAATCAAGTCTGTTTTATTGTACGTATTAGCTTCACTTTTACATCCTAGAACAATAATAAATTTTTAATAACACCTCACAACTCCTTTAACCACGAATAAACATGTGATTATTCATAGCTACTTTTTTTATTTCTGTGGAATATATCAGATGCAATAGAAATTACTGAACCTATCAAGACAAGTGTAATTCCAAGCACCATATTAAGTGGAATTACTTCGTGGATAATAACTGCTGCGAGTATTGGTGCAAGGATAGGTTTAATGAAAAAAACAAGAGAGACAGTTTGAGCTTCGCAGTACTCCATTGCGAGGAAGTAACATAGATATCCACATCCTGTAACTGCAATTGATACATAGATAATACCTGGAATAGCATCTATACCTATCCCTTTGATAAACGGTACTTTAGCAAAGCTTTCAAGTCCGACTCTATTCAAGAAGTTCGCTAAAATTTTTATATGTGATAAACCCATATAAATAGCCATCTGAATAGCTGCGCTCAAAGAGCAAATACATGTCGTAACGACTCCACCATATTTTTGGCTCTCCTCCTTGCCTAAGACACCATATAATGCAAATGCAAGTGCAGAAAGAAGGCTTAGGCTCGCTCCCACGACACTAATATGAGCATCCCAAGGTTGTATAATTGCTAAAACTCCAGCAATCTGGAAGATAAGTGCATAAATAGTCTTCCTCTCTATCGCTTCTCCTAAAATCGGTACTGCAAGTATGGTTACAAATACGGTATTTGTACTAAATAGCACTGATACAACTGATGCTTTGGTATATATAACTGCCATCTGAAAGATATTCATGCCTAGAAATATCCCTATAAAAGCAATCAAAGTAAGCTTTATAAAAAGTTTTCCAGTAACACTTTGATTATCCTTTTTGAGCTTCATCAAAGCAAAAGGCAGCAATGCAATGCCGCCTATCAAAAATCTTATCATCGTGAGCTGCATGGGATTGAATCCCTTTGATGTATATTTCAGCCCTATCTCCATTGTGCTAAATAGCACTGTTGCAAATGCTATATAAATATATCCTTTTATTTTACTATATCCTTCATCGTTCATCTTCCACACCTAGTACTTATATATCAAGCTCAAGGCTTACTGGGCAGTGATCGCTTCCCATAACATCTTTGTGGATTGCTGCCTCTTTAATCTTGTCTTTAAGTCCTTCGTCAACAACAAAGTAGTCTATACGCCACCCTGTATTGTTTTTTCTGGCATTGCCTCTGTATGACCACCAGCTGTAGGCCCCTTCCTGCTCTGGATAGAGGTATCTGAATGTATCAGTAAAGCCAGCTCCAAGAAGCTCGGTCATCTTTGCTCTTTCTTCATCAGAGAAGCCTGGGTTTCCACGGTTTGTCTTAGGGTTCTTAAGATCGATTTCCTCGTGGGCAACGTTTAGGTCTCCGCACATTACGACATGCTTTTTCTTTGCAAGCTCGCTTACCATTGCTCTGAGATCGTCCTCCCACTGCATTCTGTACTCTAGCCTCTTCAGCTCAGGCTGTGCATTAGGAACATACACATTAAGTAGGTAGAACTTATCATACTCTAGAAGCACCGCTCTTCCCTCATCGTCATGTCCCTCAAAATTATATGTAACACTTAGTGGCTCATGCTTTGTAAAAATTGCAGTTCCTGAATATCCCTTCTTCTCTGCATAAGAAAAATACTGATGGTATCCAGGCAAATCAACATCTGCCTGACCCTCTTGCATCTTGGTCTCCTGAATACAGAAGAAATCCGCATCAAAATCCTTTACTATATCTTCAAATCCCTTCTTTAGGACCGCTCTTAGCCCATTAACATTCCATGAAACAAATTTCATATATATTTTCTCCTTTTGATCAATTACTTTCTTAAATATCTCAGGCGCGCATTGTAAACACGCCATTTAATACATACCCCTCAAAGCTTATATTTTATCAGCAATGTATTCCACCTGCTCTACAAGATTCAAAATCAGCTCCGGAAAGCTCTCTGCAATGTCCTCAAGGTCAGCATAGTCATTGTTATATCCACGCACTTTACCGCTTTCCATGTCTATGAATACAATGCTTCCATCGCCTAATCCCCCGATAGGAAACACTGGACCATGTTCATATTCGCTCATATACTCCTCGTATGCATCTTTAAAAATCGTATAATTCTCGTCAAGCTCTTTCAGTGTGAAAATCCACGGTTCTGCCAAGTAACATCCTCCAAAGTTCAAAAGCAGCCAGCGATATTCTAAAGGAATAGGCGCATATTTGGCTTCGAACTGTTTTATTTTGTCTTCCGTTTCCGGACAGATACCCTCTGTGAAAACACTTGTCTCGTAAGCTGCCTTAATCCTATCATAGTATTTTTCTAAATCAATATTACACATTTTGCTCTCCCCCGCAATTTCTGATCTATATTTATTTTTCCTGCATTTTCTTCAGAAGCTTCACTATCCTATCCCTATTCTTTGCAGTTTTCATAAATGTAGGGAGATGATCAGATTGAGACTTCCATATGACATCCGATGGCTTTAATCTCAAATCAGCACTGAGGTATTTGATTAGATACTCAAGGTGCTTGCGGTTCAGTGCCCAAACAGGCTTTCCCTGAAAAGATGACAAGTACCACAGCTCAAGACCAAAATACGGTTCTCTTCCATCCTTGATTTCAGCTGTATAAAAAAATGCCTCGGCAGTTTTATGAACCTCCCCTTGCATTTGAGTTCCGCAATAAGGACATGATACCTGTAGGACAGAGAAGTGTTTCTTTGTCTCGTCTTCAATATCTACTCTATAATATCTGCCACAGTTTTTGCAATGGTTATGAACATCATAGCGATAAATTGTGCGATCATAGCTTTTTTGATGACTGCAACTTGTACACTTAAAATATACATTATCCTCATCTGCAGTTATTATCCCTAAGCCTTGACATTTAGGACATTTAACCTGCATCCCAGATTCCATGGCACTATATACAGTATATTTAAAGTAGGGTTCGTCAATTGCCCGGCTCATAAACTCCCAAATTCCTTCCTAAGCAAATATAATAACAAGCTATTATATTTTATACTTTTTTATGCACTATGTAAATGTTGCCTGAGATTTGGTTCATCAAAATTTGACGATATGCTTATTTTTTCATGGCATGTTGTACCTTTGAAAAAACACTTGTATTTTGTAAAATTCAGACTTATTATTGTAGTAGATATATAAGCCAATGTTTTAAGGCATAAACCTTGTGCTGAATCAGGAGGTATTATATGAATGAGTATACCAAAAAAGAACGAAGAGCAGCTAGACTTGCATTGCTTTTATCTCCAACCCTCATTATATTTGCAAGGCTTCAGGATAAATATGAATTTTTCCATGAGTTACCAAACCTGATAGTTTTACTTATTTGCGTAGTTTGTACGCTAACAAGTATCTGGGCTACTTATTACCTAATTTCAAATAATAAGCAAATCAAATTTTCCTTATTTCAGCTATCTGCGACATCTGCTATAGCAGCAGTTATCTTAGTTCTTAATTTCAGAAATCTTTCATAAGGTGTTTATATGAAGAAGGATTTCTTATATCTTGCTTTGTTTATCATGGGATGCCAGTTTATCGTAACCTCTTTAATCTGCACATTCATATTTGAGAAACTAAGTTTTATTGCATATGGGCATGCATTTGCTAATTGTGGTGACTATTTATCTGAATTTCCTTTGAATGTAGTTCTTATCATCGGAAGTTTGATGACTTTTGCAGGCGCTGCAGGAATGTATTATACATTTAAAAGTAAATAGTTTTGATAAAGCAAAAGACTGATGTTAGTGTACCGACCTCCCAATCGTTAGATTTTTTGGTCTAACTTTTGGCGGTCGGCACATAGTCATCAGCCCTTTTGTCCTATAGCCCCTTTTTGATTTACTTATTTTGTCTCTACACTTGCTTTCTTGCCAAATAGTCCTGATAGAACCGTTAGCACGATACAGCTGTAGCAGAATACTGAGAATACTGCGTACTGAACTGTAGGCACGCCTAACATGTTTGAAATGAACACACCGCATACACTCCATGGTACAAGTGGATTGATTACTGTACCGGAGTCTTCAAGTGCACGAGATAGGTTCTTCTGGTGCAGTCCAAGCTTATCGTAGATTGGACGGAATGTTTTTCCTGCAAGCAAGATGCTTAGGTACTGCTCTCCGACTATGAAGTTAACCCCTAGAGCTGTAGTTGCAACCGCTAGTGTAGCCTTGAATCTTGTGTTTAATAGGTGAGCGATGTTTTCTAAGA
>ENA-OWMB01000534-OWMB01000534.1-metagenome-genome-assembly--contig:-NODE-534-length-14946-cov-40.400242_pt1 | contig 14946 bp, 15 predicted proteins | sample MGYA00245353_ERZ651112 | MGnify/ENA primary metagenome ERZ651112 (study PRJEB26857, sample SAMEA4031773) | metagenome | biome: human; feature: oral; material: saliva | place: Philippines | collected 2014...
CAAATCACAAAAGCAGCATGTTCTACTTTACCACCTAAACGACGAATAAGTTTGGCAGTTGCATCAATAGTACCACCAGTCGCTAATAGGTCATCTACCACTAAAACGTTGTCATTTTCGCTAATTGCGTCTAAATGAATTTCTAAAGTATCTTCACCATATTCTAGTGTGTAAGATTGAGAAATCACTTCACGCGGGAGTTTTTTCGGTTTGCGTACTAATACGAATGGTAAACCTAATGCTAATGCAATTGGCGCACCAAAAATAAAACCGCGAGATTCTGTTCCAACCACTTTTGTGATGCCTTTGTCTTTAAATTCAGCAACGATAGCATCAATAGTTGCTTGGAAAGCTTCTGGCACTTCTAAAAGTGAAGTGATGTCACGGAAGATAATCCCCGCTTTTGGGTAGTCAGGGATAGATTTGATAGATGATCTAATTAAATCGAGTTTGGTCATGTTTTAACCTATATTTATCGAAAAAAATAACCTATGGACTGTATAAAAAAATGCTCGTAATTACAAGGAAAATTTCTTATAAACCGAGTTTCAAATTCACAAGCGGTCATTTTTTTCTAGGCTTTTGCAAAATGCTAATCAAAAAAGCCCGCTTGCGATGGTTTAAAAGCAAAAATGCTGAATTAATTTCGTTAATAGCGTTTGTGTTGGTTCAATATAGCGTGTTTCTAAAAATTCATCTGCTTGGTGGGCTTGTTCAATTGAACCGGGGCCTAGAACCAACGTTGGGCAGAGTTGTTGAATATAAGGTGCTTCAGTGCAATAGTTAGCCGATTCGCAAGGAACGCCTAATAATTTTTCTACTACTTGAACGATTTGCGCAGAATGTTCACATTCATAACCTGGAATGCCGCCGTGTAGATTACGAATTTCAATTAAATCGCCATATTTTTCTAGCATTGGTGCTAAATGGTTTAATAATAAATCGTGTAAATCTTCAACAGCTAAATGCGGTAGCGGACGCATATCTAATTGTAATTCACAGCAGGCGCAAATACGGTTAATCGCATCACCGCCGTGAATGTTTCCTAAATTCATAGTTGGATAAGGCACTTTGAAGAAATCGTTACGATAGCGGGTTTTAAGCTCATCACGCATTTTTAATAGATGGCCAGTTGCTTCATACATCAATTCAATCGCATTGATGCCTCGATCAGGATCGCTAGAGTGGCCGCTTTTCCCAGTAATACGAATCGCTTCGCCCATGTGGCCTTTATGCGCACGGATTGGCACGAGCGAAGTTGGTTCACCAATAATGGCACAATCAGGACGAATCTGACTGTGTTGTGCAAAAGTACGGGCGCCAAGCATAGTGGTTTCTTCATCTGCTGTGGCAAGAATGCGGATAGGCTTACGGGTTTGGCTTAAATCTAAACGGCTGACGACATCCACAACAAAGGCAAAAAAGCCTTTCATATCGGCTGTGCCTAGGCCGTAGAGTTTGCCGGCTTGTTCTGTTAGCGTAAATGGATCAAACGTCCAACGGCCTTCATCAAAAGGCACGGTATCAGTATGCCCAGCCAGCAATAATCCACCGTCTCCTTCACCGTAAGTAGCTAAAAGGTTATATTTTTGACGAGCACCTTCAACCGGTAAGATTTCGGTTTTAAAACCTAAATCAGAAAGCCAATTCGCGAGTAATTCAATGAGCGTTTTATTAGAAAGATCTTCACTGGCATCCAGGCTAGAGATAGTTGGCAATGCAATAAGCTGACGATAACGTTCAAGAAACTCCATAAAATCTCCTATTTGCTGATTTTAAGCAGCGTAAAGCCCGCGAAAATTTCCCAAAGCATAATGCTATAAATACCCACGCGCTCAATCAGTGGCGTAAAAATAGTGGGTAGGGTCATAGAAACAATAATAGCAATACTGCCTACCACACCAAGCCATAATGAACGGCGTTTGAATTTTGGATAGCGAGCTGAAGAGATATCGAAACCTACCATAATTAGAGTTAGGTTACCGATTAAAAAAGTGAGGCTTGCGCCGAAATTATGTAAGCCGCCTTGATTGTAGCTAGCATTATTCAGATCAGAAAGTAAGAAGGCGCCAATACTAAAACAGAGTGCTAATAACGCACTTAAAACCCAATAACGGCGTTCAGAAATACGATAAATTCCTAAAAAATAAAGCCAAATAAAGAGATAGCCTTGATAACTAAAGGCGGCGCGCATCACTTGTGGCAAATTAGAGATTTTATTTTCATAATCACCTAGCATGATGCCGATAGGGAAAAAGAGTTCCAACACGCTATGGTGGAAATAAGTAGTAATGCCACGTTCACTAAAAAGAATCGCAACATGTTCGCCAAATAAATAAAACACCCCACCGAAAGCGGTTAAGACTGCCACCAAAGCGGTAATGCCGTTAAGCATTTTATCAAAACATGGGTGCATTAAATAAGGATAAACCGCCATACCAAATGAACCGCTACGGAAATAATCACTGGTTTGTTGTGATGCATACGCGATAGCATTAAGCATTCGTTTTAAGCCATTCTTCAAAGGGGTAATGTTGATTGTCATAACTTATTAAGATTGAAACAGAAGATAAAGAGCTGCAAAAAAGAGCAAGCTCAAGCCAAGCGTTAACCATTTTTCTACACGGCTTAGGTGTAAATAGCCTTTACTGTGTTTTCGTTGATAGAAGAATAACACCATTCCTGGCAGATATAAAATGACAGAAAGTAATAAATAATTTAAACCTGCTGCATAAACTAGCCAGATACCATATAGCGTTGCCATAATACCTGTCAGTTTAATATACCATGCAGCCTGTTCTTTAAATGCAATTTTAATTAAATAACCACCGACTAAAAAGTAAGGGACTAAAATCATGGCGGTAGAAAGCTGAATTAGTACGCTATAGCCTTTGCCCGTAAAGAAGACGACTAACAAGATAATTTGAATCACAATGTTAGTAAACCACAGAGAGCTAATAGGCGTTTTGTTTTCGTTTTCTTTACTCAATAATTGCGGAAAAACTTTAGTTTTTGATGCTTGGAACATAATTTCTGTTGAGAACATGGTCCAACTCATATAAGAAGCCAACACTGAAACAATTAAGCAAAACGTAATTAAAATTTGACCGCTTGTTCCCACCATATGTGCCATTAAGCCTGCCATAGATGGATTTGGCATCAAAGAAATTGTCTCTCTTGGCAATACGCCTAGTGAAAGGGCAGTAATTGCGACATAAAGAATCAGGGTAATTAAGATACCAAGTAGCGTTGCAATGCCGACATCACGTTTATTTTTGGCGTGCGCTGAAAGCACGCTAGCACCTTCTACGCCGACAAACACCCAAAGGGTAATTAACATTGTACTTTTGATTTGCTCAAGTAGCGGAAGATTGAGTTTTTCGCCACTAAAATCATACATAAATTGTTGGGGAGAAAATGCCCAAATAGCGCAAGCAATGAAAAGAATGAGCGGTAACACTTTGACAATGGTGGCAATTAAATTCACATATGCAGCTTCTTTAATGCCTTTGGCAATTAAAATATGAATAAGCCAAACAATGATAGAAGCGCAAAGAATGGACGCAAAAGATGTACCATCGCCGAATAAGGTAAAGTTTTCACTATCAATAAACATCCCTAATCCAGCAAAAGCCACGACTAAGTAGCTCACACTCCCGATTGAAGTACAAATCCAGTAGCCCCAAGCGCTTAACGCACCGATAAAATCGCCAAAGCCTTCGCGAGCATAAGTATAAATACTGCCTTCTAATTGGGGTTTTAATCGAGAAAGGAAAAAGAATGACAGCCCAAGAAAAGTAATCCCTACCCCTGTAATTGCCCAGCCCCACAGCAAGGCTTCAGCCCCTGCGCTTTCGGCCATATTTTGCGGTAAACTGAAAATGCCCGATCCGATCATAGAGCTTAGTACTAATGCAGTAAGCGAAACGAGCCCAATTTTGCCCTTTGACATGAAAATCCTTAAATAATTATTCAAAAAAACGGCGTAATTTAGCATAAAAAAGCAAAATTCCCCAATATAAAATCAAAGGCGAAGCAAGATAAATTATGTTAGAGAGGCGCTTTCTTCAGATAACAAAAAACAGATTTGCGCTAGTTATCTTTGGCAATTGAGCCAAGCAATCTTTGCCAAGTTTTTTCACGTAAATTTTGTTGATTTGATTGAATGATATTTTTTTGCCAGTCTAATAGAGTTTCTTTTACCCATTGTTCACCTTGTTCATCAGCTTCTGCAAAACAAGCGAGATTTAAGAGTTTGTTGTTTACAACAAACATACCGCCTGTACTGACTTCATATTCGGTTTGGATTTTATCTAATTCTCTCATCGTAGTACTTTTTTTGACTAAAAAGAAATAGCTATTGTCATCTTCAAAAATTTTGTCTATTGAAATAATTTTTGTGCCGAGAAATTGCATTCCAGTTGTTTCAGGATTCACGTTAATCCTATTCTGTTCAATTTCTTCTATTTCTTTTATGAACTCACTAGAATTTAACAGTGAAGAAAATTGTGTTTCGAAAATATGCTTTAACTCTTTGATTTGAGCAGCTGACATCTGAAGATGAATCATCTTTTTTGAAGTAGAAATTGAGCAATTTTGTTCTTTTCCTTGGATTAACGCGTTTAAATTGACATAGTTTGCATAATATTGATTCCCACTATCTTGAGCATTCATTTGTTCAGCGTATAAATAGGGCTCAATCATTTCAGGGGTAATTCTTATCATTCCTTTTGGTGTGGGAATATTGAACGTTTTTTCGCCAATAGTGATTTTATAAAGCTCACTTGTTTCATTTGCTAATGCGGGTTGAATCAAGAAAAGTAAGCTTAAAAGCCATTTTTTCATGTTATTTCCTCATCAAATTTTTTTGCCAATTTTAGCACGGTTTAGGCAATAGTCTTGGAAAAGGCTTGCCTAGAATGTTCAAAAAATATATTATAGACGTCTAGACGGAAATACGGCTAATTAAATTTTGGTACAAGCGGTCTGTTTTAGCAAAAATTTTGCAAAATCTAACCGCTTGTATTTATTCATGACAACAACAAGGTATAGAACAATGGCTATCAATTTATTTACTTCAGAGTCGGTGTCAGAAGGGCATCCGGATAAAATTGCAGACCAAATCTCTGATGCAGTATTAGACGAAATTTTAAAACAAGATCCGAAAGCGCGTGTCGCGTGTGAAACTTATGTTAAAACTGGTATGGCGTTAGTAGGTGGAGAAATTACCACTTCTGCTTGGGTAGATATTGAAAATTTAACTCGCCAAGTGATTGCAGATATTGGTTATAACCATTCAGATATGGGCTTTGATGCACATTCTTGTGCAGTGTTAAATGCGATTGGTAAACAATCACCAGATATTAACCAAGGTGTAGATAGAGATGACCCATTAGCACAAGGCGCGGGTGACCAAGGTATCATGTTTGGTTATGCAACTAACGAAACAGAAGTATTGATGCCAGCTGCTATTACTTATGCGCATCGCTTAATGGAACGCCAAGCGCAAGTGCGTAAAGCGGGTAAATTAGATTGGTTACGCCCAGATGCGAAAAGCCAGCTCACTTTTGCTTATGAAGATAACAAAATCGTTGGCATTGATGCCGTTGTGCTTTCAACTCAGCACGCAGAAAGCGTAAACCAAAAAGATTTGGTGGAAGGGGTGATGGAAGAGATCATCAAACCAGTACTACCAAGTGAATGGTTAAGCCAAAATACTAAATACTTTATCAACCCAACGGGTCGTTTTGTGATTGGTGGGCCAATGGGTGACTGTGGTTTAACTGGTCGTAAAATCATTGTGGATACTTACGGCGGTGCAGCGCGTCATGGTGGTGGTGCATTCTCTGGTAAAGATCCATCGAAAGTTGACCGTTCAGCGGCATATGCAGCACGTTATGTTGCGAAAAATATTGTGGCAGCAGGGCTTGCAGATCGTTGTGAAATTCAGCTTTCTTACGCTATCGGTGTAGCAGAGCCAACCTCCATCATGGTAGAAACTTTCGGCACTGGTAAAGTAAGTAATGAAATTTTAGTGAAATTGATTTACCAACACTTTGATTTACGCCCTTACGGTTTAATCAAAATGTTAGATTTAATTCGCCCAATTTATCGCGAAACAGCGGCTTACGGCCATTTCGGTCGTTCACATTTCCCATGGGAACAAACAGATAAAGCAGAAGCATTAAAATCAGATGCAGGCTTATAATTAAGTAATAAGTAAGCGGTGTAATTTTGTAAACGTTTTGCAAAATTACACCGTTTTTTATTATTTATAAGTAGCGTAAAAGAAGAATAGAATATATGTGTAGCACAAAAAAACGGTGTGTTTTGCAAAATTTAGCAAAAATCACACCGCTTACATTACTCTTGTATTATTAGATGATATCGATTGATATATTTAATTTTCCCATTTAAGCACTTTTGAGTTTCAGCTTTCTTGATATCTAAGTGTTCTGGACAAACAGCAGGTAGATTATTGGCTTCCACTCGATTGATAAATAAGAATAAGAAAAGAAGTAATGTTTTTATTCTAACGACATATACTAGAGCCATATTTGCTACCACCAGGTAAGCATTCGCATGCTTCTCCGTCTCCATCACGATCTAAATATCTCGCTCCTGTTTGGTGCATATAAGATTGGGCTTCCTGTTGACTTGAAAAATCGGCACATCTTGCTGCAAATGAAGTTGGTATCATTAAAGATAAGCTAAGCAAAACTAAGAGATTATTTTTCATTGGTGATCCTCCTAAGGTGTAATCCATAATTATTTGAACCTCTTTTAGGTTCGGTTCTTATTGTATATTGAACCTGAAAAGGGTTCAAGTGAATTTGTACCTAAAATAGGTACATGGGAAATTTAAGATTATCAATTCATTCTGAAGAGCATTTATGGCTTAGGGAATTATTCCTAAAACGTCGTCAAGAGCTTGGACTCACTCAACGAACATTAGGTGAGAAAATGGGCGTGCTTTATTCATTTATTGGAAAAATAGAAACAGGTGATCGCCGGTTAGATATTTTCGAGTTTATAGCTTATTGCAAAGGATTAGAATTGGATCCAGTAGAAGTACTCAGAGAAATAGAACAAAAGTTTGGCAGTACAAGCCTAAAGAATAAATAAAGTAAAAAAAGAGAGCATTTTGTAAATTTAAAATGCTCTCTTTTTATTAGCATTGAATAAATTTTACTTTTTATTTGCCTTTAACATTGCCATTAAGTTGGCGATATTAGCCGATGCTTTTTCGACTTTTTGTTCTTCAGTCATTTGCGTTTTTTCACTTTCCCAAGTCAAATCGTCTTGTGGTAGTTCTAGTAAGAAGCGGCTAGGTTCAGGTTTAATTACCTCACCATATTGGCGGCGTTCTTTACAAAGCGAAAATGTTAGCGTTTGCTGCGCTCGCGTAATGCCTACATAAGCAAGACGGCGCTCTTCTTCCACATTATCTTCATCCAGACTAGTTTGATGCGGCAAAATGCCTTCTTCCATACCAATTAAGAAAACGTGTGGAAATTCTAATCCTTTCGAGGCGTGTAAAGTCATCAACTGGACTTGATCGGCTTCATCATCATCTTCTCCACGTTCTAACATATCGCGCAAGGTTAGGCGGTTTACCACTTGCACGAGATTCATCGGTTCTTCTATTTCATTACCTTCTAGCATGGACTGAACCCATTCAAACAGTGTTTGTACATTGCGGCTTTGCATCTCTGCGGCTTTAGGCGACACAGCAGTTTCATATAAATAGGCTTCGTATTGAATTTTGGCAAGCAAATCTTTAATTGCTTCAATCGGATCAGCGCGTTCAGCTTGATCAGCAATTTCTACAATCCAGCGAGCAAAATCTTGTAACGCTTGATACGGTTTTGGCGTAAGACGATGAATCAGTTCAAAATCAAAAATGGCCTCAAACAGACTTACTTGTTTTTCATTTGCTAACAAGCCAAGCTTTTCTAAGGTTGCTGCACCAATTTCTCGCTTAGGCGTGTTTACAATGCGTAAAAAAGCAGCATCATCGTCTTGATTTACCACTAGGCGTAAATACGCCATCATGTCTTTAATTTCTGTTCGTGAGAAAAAGCTGGTTCCACCAGAAATTTTATATGGAATACGGTTTTGCATTAGCAATTTTTCTAGCAAGCGTGATTGATGATTGCCACGATATAAAATGGCGTAATCTTTGTATTTGGTTTTTTTCGAGAAACGGTGGGCAATAATTTCTCCCACAATGCGTTCAGCCTCATGCTCCTCATTTTTGGCTTCAATCACATTGAGTTTTTCGCCTTCCCCTAATTCAGAAAATATTCTCTTATCAAAAATATGCTCATTGTTATCAATTAAAATATTGGCACAATGCAAAATACGTTGGCTTGAGCGGTAATTTTGTTCAAGTTTAATCACTTTTAAGTCAAAATCTTCGCGTAAACGTTGCATATTTTCAGGCTTTGCGCCACGCCAAGAATAAATGGACTGGTCATCATCTCCCACCACGGTAAAATTTTTATGGCTCGCGACTAATAGTTTAATTAACTCATATTGGCTGGTGTTAGTGTCTTGATATTCATCAACTAATAGATAGCGAATTTTCTGTTGCCAACGTGCAAGTGCTTCAGGAAATTGGCGAAAGAGCAAAACAGGTAGCATAATCAAGTCATCAAAATCTAGCGCATTATAGGCTTTGAGCTGATTTTGATAGAGTTTATAAAAATGTGAAAAAACGCGATCTCGTTCAGATTTGCAGTGATGTACCGCCATTTCTGGTGAAAGTAAGTCGTTTTTCCAATTTGAAATGGTTGAAACTAGTGCTTTAAGTAAATCTTTATCTTCAGCAACCTTTTCCGGCAAGAGATGTTTGAGTAATGCCAGTTGGTCATGTTCATCAAATAGCGTCATACCGGATTTAAAGCCAAGCAATTTATGTTCGCGCTTTAAAATTTCAAAACCAAGCGTATGAAAGGTTGAAATGGTTAGCCCTTTACTTTGTTCTTTACCAATAGAGTGAGCCACACGTTCATGCATTTCTCGGGCGGCTTTATTGGTAAAAGTTACTGCGGCAATTTGTTTTGGTAAATAACCACATTGTGAAATCAGATAAGCGATTTTGTTAATAATAACGCGTGTTTTGCCAGAACCTGCGCCCGCAAGCACAAGGCAAGCGCCATTTATATATTCTACGGCTTGTTGTTGTTGATGATTTAATTTCATGAGAATGAAGAATAAGAATTTTGGGTTATTTTAACGAAAAGGAAACAAGCGGTCTAATTTCTCGGTAAATTTGCAAAAAATTATGCAAACTTTACCGCTTGTTGAGACATTTTAGGGAAATTTCCCTTTTCATGTGGGGCTATTCGCTATATTATAGTAGGTCAATTTCTTTTGTCGGGCAGTAACTGCCTTTGCCTTTTTCCTCAACGATTTTGGAGAAAACAACAGTAGATGGAAAAGTTAGATAACAAACCAATCATCGAACTTCGCAACGTTACCAAAAGCTATGGTAGCAAAACGATTCTTAAAGATTTAAACCTCACAATTAATGATGGGGAATTCTTAACTATTTTAGGGCCTTCTGGTTGTGGTAAAACAACAGCATTGCGTTTAATCGCTGGCTTTGAAGAATTAACAGGCGGGTCGATTATTTTGGACGGTCAAGATGTATCTAACGTGCCGGCAGAACAACGCCCAGTAAATACTGTATTCCAAAGTTATGCGTTATTCCCACATATGACCATTTTTGAAAATGTGGCATTTGGTTTACGTATGCAAAAGGTACCAAATGAACAAATTAAACCACGTGTTATGGAAGCTTTACGCATGGTGCGTCTTGAAGATCGTGCTGAACAAAAACCTGCGCAACTTTCAGGTGGTCAACAACAACGTATCGCGATCGCGCGTGCTGTGGTAAATAAACCAAAAGTTTTATTATTAGATGAATCGCTTTCTGCGCTTGACTATAAATTACGTAAAGAGATGCAAAATGAGTTGAAAGCATTGCAACGTCAATTAGGCATTACCTTTATTTTCGTGACTCACGACCAAGAAGAAGCGTTAACAATGTCTGATCGTATTATCGTGATGAATGGCGGTAAGATTGCACAAGACGGTACACCTCGTGAGATTTATGAAGACCCACGTAATTTATTTGTGGCACGCTTTATCGGCGAGATCAACGTGTTTGATGCAACCGTAATTGAACGTGTGGACAGCAAAAATGTGAAGGCGAATGTTGAAGGTCGAATCTGTCATATTAAAGTTGAAGATCTTGATGTTCAGCCGAATCAAAAACTGAAAGTATTATTACGTCCTGAAGATATTGTGATTGAAGAGTTAGATGAAGATGAAAGCTCAAAAGCCATTATCGGTCACATTATGGATCGTAACTATAAAGGGATGACATTAGAATCAAGCGTAAAACTTGATCATAATGGCATGAACGTATTAGTAAGTGAATTCTTTAATGAAGATGATCCTAATATTGACCATGAAGTTGGTCAAAAAGTGGCATTAACATGGCACGAAGGCTGGGAGGTTGTCTTAGGCGATGACGAATAATAAATTCCAACAAGGCACAGTTGCCACCATTTTTGGTTGGTTGTTGCTTTTTGTGTTAGTACCAAATGTTTTGGTACTAATTATTAGTTTTCTGACTGAAAACCGTCAAAGTGCATATTTTGTTGATTTCAGTTTCAGTTTGGAATCTTATAAAGCGTTGTTTAATGATACCTATGCAACGGTGTTGTGGAACTCGTTTAAAATGTCTGCGATTGCAACATTTTTCTGCTTAATTATTGGCTATCCATTTGCCTTTATGATTGCAAAAATGCCTGCAAAATATCGCCCAATTTTATTATTTTTGGTGGTACTGCCATTTTGGACGAACTCACTGATCCGTATTTACGGCATTAAGATTTTCTTAGGCGTAAAAGGGGTATTAAACGAAACATTATTATCGCTAGGCTTAATTGATGAGCCATTACGTTTATTGAACTCAGAATTAGCTATTATCATTGGTTTGGTTTATATCCTATTACCATTTATGATTTTACCGCTTTATTCTTCAATTGAGAAAATTGATAACCGTTTATTAGAGGCAGCAAAAGACTTAGGTGCTAATGCATTCCAACGTTTCATCCGTGTAACGATTCCATTAACAATGCCGGGTATTGTTTCAGGCTGTCTATTAGTGTTGTTACCTGCGATGGGGATGTTCTATGTAGCAGACTTGTTAGGTGGCGGTAAAACGCCGTTAATTGGTAACATTATTAAGAGCTTGTTCTTAAATACAAACAACTTACCATTAGGTTCTGCAGTAAGTATTGCTTTAACTATTTTAATGGCGCTAATGTTATACGTTTACTACCGTGCAAATAAATTATTGAATAAAAAGGTGGAGCTTGAATAATGAAAAAGACCTTTAGAAATCTTTTTATGTTCGCGGTGTTTGCCTACCTTTATATTCCAATTATTATTTTGGTGGTGAACTCATTTAACGAAGACCGTTATGGTTTGCATTGGAAAGGCTTTAGCTGGAACTGGTATGAGCGTTTATTTGCAAATGATACGTTAATTAACGCGACAACTAACTCAATTACAATTGCGTTTTTTGCAGCAACTTTTTCGACAATTTTAGGTGCGTTAACTTCAATTGCGTTATATCGCTATAAATTCCGTGGTAAACAATTTGTTGGTGGAATGTTGTTCGTCGTCATGATGTCGCCAGATATCGTTATGGCGGTATCTATGTTAGTGCTCTTTATGATTATTGGTGTGAAACTAGGTTTCTTATCACTCTTAATCGCGCACATTACATTCTGTTTACCTTATGTTGTAATTACTGTTTCATCACGTTTAAGCGATTTCGATGGCAAAATGCTTGAAGCAGCTAAAGATTTAGGTGCAAGTGAAGTTACAATTTTACGTAAAATTATTTTACCATTAGCATTACCTTCAATTATTTCAGGTTGGTTATTAAGTTTTACGATCTCACTAGATGATGTTGTGGTTTCTTCTTTCGTGACTAGCCCAAGTTATGAAGTGTTACCATTGAAGATCTTCTCTTTAGTAAAAACGGGTGTAACACCAGAGGTAAATGCACTAGCAACGATTATGATTGTTTTCTCGTTAACTTTGGTTGTATTAAGCCAGTTAGTGGTTAGAAAAAAAGTTTAATAAAGACTAAATAGCCCACGAAAGTGGGCTATTTTTTATTCCGTAATCAACGGCTTTATTAGTGTTCTTTTATCCAGTTTCTGCTATACTGATGCCAATTTTTTTAATGGAAAATAAGCATGATTGGAAGATTATACGGTAAAATTATTGAAAAACAGCCGCCTGAAATGGTTATTGATGTACAAGGTGTTGGCTATGAAGTGTTATTGCCGATGACCAGTTTTTACAATTTACCTCAAGTCGGGGATGAAGCTACCATTTTTACTCACTTAGTAGTGCGTGAAGATGCCCATTTATTATTTGGTTTTGCGCAAAAACAGGATCGTACTTTATTTCGTGAACTGATTAAAACCAACGGTGTTGGTCCAAAATTAGCGCTTGCGATTTTATCTGCTATGTCAGTTTCACAATTTGCTACTGCAGTAGAAAATGAAGAACTCGCGAAATTAACTAAAATTCCAGGTATTGGCCGTAAAACCGCAGAGCGCTTATTAGTTGAGCTTAAAGGTAAATTCAAAGGCATGAGCCAAAGTGATTTCTTTGAAGAGCATCATGTGGATACGATTGTTGCAAGCCATAGTACTGATCCAGCGGATGAAGCAAGAGATGCGTTAATCGCATTAGGTTATAAGCCGGCTGATGCAGAGAAAATGATTAAGAAAGTGAATAAATCTGACTCAACGAGTGAGCAGTTAATTCGTGATGCCTTAAAAGCTGCGCTTTAGTTTAACAAGCGGTTAAAAATAACAAAATTTTTGCAAAATGATTGAAGCAGATAGAATAATTAGTGCCGCACCAAAGCGGGAAGAAGAAGTCATTGATCGTGCCATTCGTCCTAAACTTTTGGCAGATTATGTTGGACAACCATCTGTGCGAGAGCAGATGGAAATTTTTATCAAAGCAGCTAAATTGCGTAATGAGGCGCTAGATCATCTTTTAATTTTTGGCCCACCAGGATTGGGTAAAACTACGCTTGCCAACATTGTTGCCAATGAAATGGGGGTAAATATTCGTACCACTTCAGGCCCAGTATTGGAAAAGGCGGGTGATTTGGCGGCAATGCTCACGAATTTAGAGCCTTACGATGTGCTATTTATTGATGAAATTCATCGCTTATCGCCAGCGATTGAAGAAGTCCTTTATCCCGCAATGGAAGATTACCAACTGGATATTATGATTGGTGAAGGGCCGGCTGCGCGTTCTATTAAATTGGATTTGCCACCTTTTACATTAGTTGGCGCAACCACTAGAGCCGGTTCTTTAACTTCGCCACTACGCGACCGTTTTGGTATTGTTCAACGCCTTGAGTTTTATTCCGTAGAGGATTTAACCTCAATTGTAAAACGCAGTGCAGATTGTCTTAATCTTAATCTCTCAGCAGACGGTGCGTATGAGGTGGCGCGTCGTTCACGTGGCACCCCGCGTATCGCTAATCGTTTATTGCGCCGTGTGCGAGATTATGCTGATGTGCGTAACAATGGTGAAATTAGTGAAGCTATTGCTAAACAGGCGTTGGCGATGCTTGATGTAGATCCTGAAGGCTTTGACTTTATGGATATTAAATTATTACAAGCCATTGTTGAACGCTTTGATGGCGGGCCTGTGGGGCTAGATAACCTTGCAGCAGCGATCGGTGAAGAGCGAGACACGATTGAAGATGTGTTAGAACCTTATTTAATTCAACAGGGTTTTTTACAGCGCACACCTAGAGGTCGAATCGCAACTAATCGTACTTATGAACATTTAAAAAGAACGCGAGTTTAAAGCGCAATATCACGCTCTTAATTGCCAAAAGCGTGATATTGCAATTTCAATGAAAAGAAGTAGTAGCAAATTTCGAAAAGGGTTTGATGTTTTAACTTTCTGTAAACTTTTGCAAAACCTTATAGAAATTTGACCGCTTGTTTTTTCAAGCTAAAATTTGCGGTATTATGTAGCAGTTGCACAAAGACCAAAATTTAAACAAAACCATACAAAAATGCCCTTATTTCGATAAGGGCATTATTTTTAATAAATGTATTTTACAGAATTCTACTTATTTTTCCATTACTCACTTTTCCGTTTTCTTCTAAACAGTCTTTCTCGTTGCTCCTCTAGCAGCATTTGTTCCATCATTGCAGGGTAAGCCTGTTCGCAGAGAGCAACGTATTCAGGTTGGGTGAGGTGTTCTCTAATTTTTGTCGGGCAACGTAGATAGATTTTATCTTCTGCAAAACTACTAATAATAGAAAGCATCTGATAAGGTTTTCCATCTTCGGTTTCAAACACTTCATCGGTAAATTGCATTTCAAATATCGCCACGACTACCTGATTATTAACGATTTCATAGGCTCCATAAAATATCAATGGATTACGAGGTAAAGTACTGACTTCTTTCGCAAGTTCTCGCAAATTGTGATAGAACAACAGATAGGCATCATCTTTTACGTTTGAATACATCTGAGCCAGTTCTCGCATAAAAGTTTTGAATGTTTCATAGTCCATCTTTTTTAAATCCACGTTAAGTGGCGTGTGTGTCATGGTTTCCATCATTGCTCCTTGTGTTGCTTTAAATTGTTTAGGCTACGGCTAAATATTGGTTATCGTTTGAGGCTTCCAAACATAAACTTTCTAATCCGAATTTTGCCGCAGGTTTCTTATTTCCCTGCCAGTAACCAGTTAAATCTCGTGAAGGTCTGGCTTTCAAACAGCGTTTTAGTACGTTGTCGAATTTGTCTTTATCTGACTGGTAACGAAAATCCTCACGCCATGCGGTTTCATTCGCATAGTGCATCATGT
>ENA-OWMB01000538-OWMB01000538.1-metagenome-genome-assembly--contig:-NODE-538-length-14794-cov-4.162087_pt1 | contig 14794 bp, 7 predicted proteins | sample MGYA00245353_ERZ651112 | MGnify/ENA primary metagenome ERZ651112 (study PRJEB26857, sample SAMEA4031773) | metagenome | biome: human; feature: oral; material: saliva | place: Philippines | collected 2014 | study...
TGCCTCCACTACCCGAAAACGCCCGATTGCACCCACACTGATCCGCGAAGACCCTGACTTCTTGAACCTACTTCAGACGACTTCCCTGCAATCCAGGCAAGCTCAGCCGCCTTGTTGACCCCCTCACGGCAAGCCCCATAGTCGAACCTGATGCTCGCCGCAGAAGAGGCGTTCTTGTACAGATCTCCCTGAACACCCCCTGACGTTGTTGTGGCCGCAGCACATGGAGACCGGCGCTTTCCCGTTGCCACCGGGCAACGCTCAGTAACCATCCATCATCCACATACCGCCACACGGAAGCCGAACCGGGCAAGATGAACGTACATCATCCGCTCCTGACTGGGAGGCCCCGATGCCATTCGCGCTATTTGCCCTATCAAGACGCCGGCCTGCCGTTCATGGCAAAGGGATCTTGCGAGTCTGGCCAATGCTGCTGGGCTGCCTGCTGGCCACAGCATCAGTCCAAGCCGCCCCTTCATCTACTGCCCCCGGTTCGCTACCCACCTCCCCGGCCCCCATCACCCCCCGCACCGACGGCCTGCCGCGGGAGCTGCAGGAATGGGTGCCCTGGGCGATGCAGGGGCACGAGATGCTGGCCTGCCCCAGCCGGCATGATCAGGCAGGCAGCCGTGCCTGCGTCTGGCCCGAGCATCTGGCCGTGGTCATCGATGGCCGGCAGGCACGCTTCACGCTGACCGTGACGGTGTACGGTGCACCGGCGGCGGTGATGCTGCCGGGCGAGGCGGGCAGCTGGCCGACCGAGGTGCGCACCCGTCAGGGGCAGACGCTGGTGGTGACGGGCGGCAGCGATCAGCCGCAGGTGCTGCTGCCGGCCGGCCAGCATGTGCTGACGGGCACGCTGCAATGGCAGGCCGATCCGCAACTGGTGCGGGTACCGGCCCAGGTGGGCACACTATCGGTGGTGGCCAATGGCAAGCCGGTGGCAGCGCTGATGGACCGCAACCGGCATGTGTGGCTGAAGGCATCACGCCCGGCCGCAGAAGCGGATGTGATCAGCAACACGATGACGATGCTGGTCCGTCGCCGGATCGACGACGGGGTGCCCCGTCAGGTGACGACACACTATGAGCTGAACGTGGCTGGCCAGCCACGCGAGGTGGAGCTGCCGGCTGCACTGCTGGCCAACAGCATGCCCCAGGCGCTGCGCAGCGACCTGCCGGCGCGCCTCTACCCGAACGGCCGGCTGCAGGTGCAGCTGAAGCCCGGCAACTGGCATCTGGAAGTGGATGCCCGCCAGATGCAGCCCACGACCGAGCTGGCCCTGCCGGCCGGTGCGCCCGATGAAGAGATCTGGTCCTACGAGGGGCACAATGATCTTCACGTGGCGCAGGTGGAAGGCGTGGAAGCCGTGGACGCGCAGCAGGCGCGTGTGCCCGAAGACTGGCGTCAGCTGCCTGCCTACCGGGTGGGTGCCAAGGACAAGCTGCAACTGGTGTATCGGACGCGCGGCAACGAGCATCCGGAAGCCAGTTCGCTGAAGCTGCAACGGCAGTGGTGGCTGGATTTTGACGGCCAGGGCATCACGCAGAAGGACGTGCTGACCGGCACGCTGTCGGCCCCGTGGCGCCTGCAGCTGCAGGGACCGGCGCAGCTGGGCCATGCCCGCCAGGGCGAGACGGCACTGCCCATCGGCCTGCTGCAACCGTCTTCCTCCTCCGAACAACTGCATGACACTGCCGAGCATGACACGGCCGATACGGCGCCCGGCGTGGAACTGCGCAACCAGAACCTGACGCTGACCACACTGGCGCGACTGGAGTCCCGAAGCGACACGCTGCCGGCCAATGGCTGGAACACGGTGCTGGATGGCGTGGAGGCCACCTTGCAACTGCCTCCAGGCTGGACACTGCTGGCGGCCAGCGGCGTGGACGACGTGACACCGGCAACATGGACCTCACGCTGGCGTCTGTACGATTTCTTCTTCATGCTGCTGATCGGCATGGCGGCGTACCGGCTGCTGCGGCCACTGCCGGCCACCACGGTGATGCTGGCGGCCTTGCTGAGCTGGTATGACCTGGAGGGCGCCGGGGTGCTGATCATCCTGCTGCTGGTGCTGCTGGCCTGCCAGCGGGTGGCCCCCAAGGGCTCTGCCCCCGAGAAGTGGCTGCAGGCCGGCAACCGCATCCTGTGCCTCTTCCTGCTGCTGGTGCTGGCGCCCTTTGCCGTGAACGAGGTGCGGCTGCTGATCTATCCGTCGCTGGAACATGCCCGGGTGCGTGACACATCCGGCTACTACGTGCAGGCTCACCGCCCCGGCGCTGACAGCGAAGTGGCCACCCTGCAGAAACGGGCACGCAGCCGTGCCATGGCCGATCTGTCGTCGATCGATTCGATCGACGCCGACGTGAAGCGTGGCAAGGCGACTGAACCGGTTCGCCACCAGGGCCGCATCATGCCGGTGCAGACCGGTCCTGGCGAGCCAGGCTGGTCGTGGAATGCCTACACGCTGGAGCTGCATGGCGACGTGCAGCCCGACCAGACGGTGACGGTTCACCTGCTGCCGCCCTGGGGCACGCGCATCCTGAAGATCGTGCGGCTGCTGGTGCTGTTCGGCAGCCTGTGGGCGCTGTACCGGGTGTTGCCTGGCGGCTTTCTGCCCCGGCGGCCCCAGGATCCGGAACCGGGGCACGGAATGGGGACCGCCAGCACCGCCACAACCGCCACGACCGCGATGCTGGCGGCGCTGACGGTCCTCACCCTGGCCTGGCCGGCTCAGCCGGTACAGGCGGCCTCGGGCTACAAGGCCGAGCAGCTGGAAGCGATCCGCGAGCATCTGTACCCGGCCCCGAGCTGCCTGCCTCACTGCGCAGCGGTAGCGCAGACACGGGTGAAGGCCGATGCCCAACGATTGACGCTGCAGCTGCTGGTGCATGCTCAGGCCACGGTGCAGGTGCCGCTGCCGGGCCATGACGGTGCGGACAACTGGCGGCTGGAGCGCGTGCTGCTGAACGGCCAGCCCGCCACGACACGACGCGAGGCCAGCCGCCAGGGCGACGGGCAGGACCTGTGGGTACTGATGCCTGCCGGCATCCATGTTGTGGAGCTGCAGGGTACGCTGGGCCAGGGGGCGCATGTACGCCTGCCGCTGCCCATGGCGCCACGCATGCTGCAGGTGGACAGCACGGTGTGGTCAGCGGGCGCGCTGAACGCCCAGGGGCTGCCCAATGACGGCGTGCTGACGCTGACCCGCAAGCTGGACAAGGCGGACGAGCCGGCCACGAAGCAGCTGGCCCATGTGCCCGACGCCCTGCCCGGCTTTGCACTGGTGGAGCGCACGCTGGTGATGGACGAGCGCTGGAAGATGGAAACGCGCATCTCCCGGCTGTCGGTGAGCCAGGCGCCGGTGAAGGTGCGCTTTGCGCTGCTGCCCGGCGAATCGGTCAACGACGACCGGGTGACAGTGCGCGATGGTGTGGCCGAGATCGAGCTGGGCAGCGCCCGGCGCATCACGCTGGCCAGCACGCTGCCCATCAACACGGACTTTGTCTGGCAGGCGCTGCCGGCCATGAACCAGATCGAGATCTGGACCATGCGCTACGGCACCACCTGGCACCTGCGGTGGGAGGGCATGGCACCCACGAACTACGTGCAGGACGGCCAGCTGGCGCCCTGGTGGCAGCCGTGGCCGGGCGAGCGCCTGCAGGTTCAGGCCCTGCAGCCCACGACGGTCAGCGGCCCCACGCTGACGCTGCAAGGCCATGTCACGACGCTGACCCCGGGTGCACACAGCACGCTGGCCGAGACCACGCTGCGCTTCCGCGCCAGCCTGGCCGGCACCCAGCGCGCCACGCTGCCGCCCGGCGCGGAACTCCTGGGCATGCGGCTGGACAACGACGAGGTGCCGCTGCAGGCGCGCGACGGCCAGCTGGAACTGCCGGTGATTCCGGGTGAGCACACCGTGACGCTGCGCTGGCGCGTGCCGCAGGGCACCGATGGCGCCTTCAACCGCTACGAGACGCAGCCGCTGGCCCTGAACCTGCCGGGGGTGAACGCCACCACGCAGCTGAACCTGCCCGAAAGCCGGGTCGTGCTGCTGGTGGGGGGCACCGGCATCGGACCGGCCGTGCGCTTCTGGGGCTTCTTCGTGCTGCTGGTGGCGGTATCGATGGTGCTGGGTCGCCACCGCACGACGCCGCTGGGCATGCTGGGCTGGCTGTTGCTGCTGCTGGGTGTGGCCCCCATCTCGCTGTGGGGCGCACTGGCCGTGGTGGGCTGGTTCTTTGCGCTGGCCTGGCTGCCCTCGCCGCAGCAGCTGCGACGCCTGGGCTGTGACGAGCAGGCCGCGCGCAGCACCATGCCGTTTGCGCTGGGGCTGTGGACACTGTTCGCCGCCATCGCGCTGTACCTGACGATCCAGCGTTCGCTGCTGGGCTATCCCGACCTGCTGGTGGGTGGTAACGGCTCCACGCCCTTCGAGCTGAACTGGTACCAGGACCGCTTCCAGAACCAGCCCGACGCCGACTGGGCGATCTCCATGTCGCTGACCGCCTACCGGACGATGATGCTGGCGTGGTCGCTGTGGCTGGCGTTCTCGCTGCTGGGCTGGATCCGCTGGGGATGGCGGCGCCTGGTGGAGAGCGGCTATATGGGCCAACACCCGGATGGCACACCCGGAGGCGGGGGTACCAAAGGGTCCGATGGGCCGCACGGATCGGGAGCGCCAGGCGTTCCGGGTGACACCAAGGGCACGGATGGTGGTTCCAGCGCCCTGAACCGCGCCCGCCCCACGGCCACCAACGCGAGCGCCGCCAGCCACGCCGTCGCCAGACTCAATGTCACGCCAGAAAAGGCCGTGGACCCGGATCGTTCCACGCGACAGGATTCGGCGGCTCCTGCCGGATCCATCAACGTGGCCGGATCCACCCGGGCAGAAACGAGGGCTACCCCGGACAATGTGGTAGTGGACCGTGTGGCCGTGGAGGGCCCGGCAGCAGACGGTGCGGCGGCAGAACAAAAGGCAGCAGGCGCCACAGCCGTGCCGGCCTCCGCCCGCGAAGTCCATGCCGGCAGCGCGCCTCAGGCTGCCACATCCACGGTTTCGGCTGTCCGACACCCCGCCGCCCAGGGGATGGGCCCTGCGGCCCGACCGTCCCAGCCAACCGGCGCACTGCGCAAGCTGGCAAAGGTGTTTTTCTGGTTTGCGGCCATACTGGGCATCGTGGTGATGCTCGGCCTGGGCTTCGTGCTGCTGAGCTACGGCCGCTATCTGTTCTGAGGGGCCAGGCGGGCCGCCATTGGGCAACCGTGGCGACCATTTGACCTTTTTTGGCAGGGATGCGCACAACGATCCGCCATGAAACACGGTGTTTCGTACTGCCGCCTCGTATAATGCGACCTGTCGGACCCATTCGGGGACCAGGCCGCCGTGCACAGGTCGGCCCGGGTGGTGCCGTACCGGGCCTCTCTCGGCAGGGCATGCCCCTGCACCGTCACGACAGCGTTCAGGCACTGCTCCAGGGCACCCTGCCTGTCGGCGTATCAGCCCGGACAACCCAACCAGACCTATTGTCCTCCTTCCCTCATCTCAACACGGCCCCGCCGACCGTTCCCGCTCCCGTTCCGGGCGCCGGGATGGCTTGTTGCCGGGCTGGAGCCTGACATTGAACACTGACACATCCTTTTCCGGCCTTGGCCTGGCCGACCCGCTGCTGCGGGCGCTGGCCGACGTGGGCTACACCAACCCCACCCCCATCCAGGCCAAGGCCATTCCCGTGGTGCTGACCGGCCGCGACCTGCTGGCCGCCGCGCAGACCGGCACGGGCAAGACCGCCGGCTTCACGCTGCCCATCCTGCAGCGGCTGCTGGACAACCCCATGCAGACCCGCAAGCCGGGCCGCCCCCGCTGCCTGATCCTCACCCCCACGCGTGAACTCACCGCGCAGGTGGAAGAGTCGGTCAAGGCCTATGCCAAGTACACGCGCATCCGCTCGGTCCTGATCTTCGGGGGCGTGAGCATCAATCCGCAGATTCAGGCGCTGCGCCAGCCGGTGGACATCCTGGTGGCCACGCCGGGCCGACTGCTGGACCACGTGCAGCAGGGCACCGTCGACCTGTCCGGCGTGGAGATCTTCGTGCTGGACGAAGCCGACCGCATGCTGGACATGGGCTTCATCCACGACATCCGCCGCGTCATCGCCAAGCTGCCGGCCAAGCGCCAGAACCTGCTGTTCTCGGCCACCTTCTCGCCCGAGATCCGCTCGCTGGCACACGGCCTGCTGGACAGCCCGGCCGAGGTGGACGTGGCGCCACGCAACACGGCGTCTGAGCTGGTGGCGCAGAGCGCCCACCTGGTGCCCAAGACCCGCAAGCGGGCGCTGCTGTCGTACCTGATCGGCTCGCGCCGCTGGACGCAGGTGCTGGTCTTCACCAAGACCAAGCACGGCGCCAACCGCCTGGCCGAGCAGCTGGGCAAGGACGGCATCGAAGCGATGGCCATCCACGGCAACAAGAGCCAGGGAGCCCGCACCCGGGCGCTGTCGCGCTTCAAGGACGGCAGCCTGCCCGTGCTGGTGGCCACCGACATCGCGGCGCGCGGTCTGGATATTGACGAGCTGCCGCACGTGGTGAACTACGAGCTGCCCAACGTGCCGGAAGACTACGTGCACCGCATCGGCCGCACGGGCCGGGCCGGCCACGAAGGCACGGCCGTGTCTCTGGTGGACCGCGAGGAAATGAAGCTGCTCACCGGCATTGAGCGCCTGATCAAGCGTCAGATCCCACGCGTGGAAGTGGAAGGCTTCACGGGCTGGCAGGCCCAGCCGGGTGATTCCACCGACGACATCAACGACCGTCCGCCGCTGCCCCCGGGCCAGCGTCGGGGCGGCAACGGACGGCGGGGTGCGCCCGCAGCCGGCCGTGGTGCAGCAGGCTGCCCGCGCGAAGGACGCGATGGTCGCAGCCATGGCGACCTGAACGGCACGCCCGGCCAGCGCACCACGACACGCGCCGGTGAGCCCGGACGCGCCGGCAACGATCGCCGTCGCAGCCGTGGCGGACGTGGTGGTCGGCCTGGCGGTGGTGTCGGCACGACGCCTTCGCAGGACTGATGCCGTGCGCTGATGCGCCGGATAAACACACAGGAGTGATACGTCACCGAACGATGGCGTGATGACAAAAAAAGGCCGCAGCAGCGATGTGCTCTGCGGCCTTTTTTCGATCTTTCGTGCTTCGGCAATCTTCCCTGCGATGGTCTTCAGGTTTCGCTGAACAAGCGTCACGTACCGGTGCACCACGGACCGAGATACAACGGCCGAAAGGATCTTCTCAACGCATCATGCGCCAGAAGATCAGGGCATGAAGCTCAGCTCATCCTTGATGTCGAAGTGGGCCTGCTGACGGATGTCACGCGATGACGCACCGATACGGACGGTGTAGCGCCCCGGATGGGCCACCCACTGGTGAGCATCAGGATCGAAAGAAGTCAGCCCCCGGGGCTCCACCCGCATGACAAGCCTCTGCGACTGCCCCGGCTGAAGCAGCCGTGTCCTGGCATAGGCCCGCAGCTCGGCAGCAGGTTTTTCAAGAGCGTTGTTCGGCGCCGAAACATAGAGCTGCACCACTTCCTTGCCGGCGCGACGGCCGGTGTTTGTGATAATGACCGAGGCTGTGAAGCCCGCATCCTCACGTGTCAGCTTCATATCCCCATACTCGAAGCGGGTGTAGGAAAGGCCGTACCCGAAGGGATAGGCCACATCAAGACCCCGGGTGTTGATGTGGCGATAGCCGACCCGGATGTCATCGCGGTAATCCACCTCTGCAGCCCGGTCGTTGATGACAATGCCACCGCTGGCCGCAGGATCAGGACCCAGCAGCGTCACGCCGGGGAAGTTCTCGGCGGCGGGATAGTCCTTCAGATCAAGCGCAAAGGTATCGGTCAGCTTGCCGGACGGGTTCACCTTGCCGGACAAAACATCCGCCATGGCATGGCCGGCCTCCTGCCCTGGCTGCCAGGCCAGCAGGATGGCGTCGACCTGATCGCGCCAGCTGGCAACCTCGATGACACCGCCGATGTTCAGCACCACCACGACCGGCTTGCCGGCCTTGTGAAAGGCGGTCGAGACATTCCTGATGAGCGTCTGCTCGGCCTCCGTCAGATAGAAGTCATCCTTGGCCTTGCGGTCGATGAATTCACCGGAATTCCGGCCGATGGTGACGAGAGCGACATCATTGGCCGTAGCAGCCGCGTCGATCTGCTCGGCCGTCGGCACCCACTCGGGCAGCGGTGGCGGCGCCAGGAAGGGATTGGTTTCCGGGCGACGTGCCTTTTCAGCCTTGATGTGTTGGGCATAGGCCCGCGAAAGTGCCTTGTCGGTGGCGTAGCCGGCATGCTCCAGCCCCTCGGGCAATGTCACCGAATAGGCTTCATGGACATCACCACTGCCGGTTCCGCCGATGATGATGTCATGGGTGCTGTTGCCAAAGAGGGCCAGCTTCTTTCCGGCTGCAAGCGGCAGGGCGTCACGTTCGTTCTTCAGCAGCACCATGCCTTCCGTAGCGGCCTGGCGCGAGATCTGCGCATGGGCATCCAGATCGGGTTTATTGCTGACGGACTCATGACGGAAGGTTCGCGTCCTCATGATCAGATCGAGGATGCGTTCGATGTTTCGATCCAGCACCTGCAGATCCAGCTTCCCCTGTCTGGCCGCGTTCAGCAGCGCCTGCTGCTGCGACTGGGTGCCGGGCATCAGCAGGTCGTTGCCTGCCTGCATCTGCTTCACGGCATCCGCCCCCGCAAACCAGTCGGTCATCACGATGCCCTCGAAGCCCCATTCATCGCGCAACACGTTCTGCAGCAGCCAGGGGCTTTCCGAGGTGTAGGTTCCGTTGATCTGGTTGTAGGAACTCATGATCGTCCATGGACTGCTTTCCTTGACGGCGATCTCGAAACCCTTCAGGTAAAGCTCGCGCAGCGCACGCTCGCTGACCTTCACGTTGATGGTGTTGCGGTTCCATTCATGGTTGTTGGCCGCGTAATGCTTGGCCGACGTGCCCACATCCTGCGACTGGATTCCGCGGATCATGGCGGCGGCCATCTTGCCGGAAACCAGCGGATCTTCCGAGTAGTACTCGAAGTTTCGGCCTCCCAGCGGATAGCGATGCAGGTTCAGGGCCGGCGTCAGAAAGACATCGACCCCATAGGCCGCCGCTTCCGTTCCCATGGCCTCGCCCACACGTTCGACCAGTGCATCGTCCCATGCGCTGGCCAGCAGCGAGGCAATCGGAAAGGCGGTGGCGTGGAAGGTCTGATTCGGCGCGTCGTCCCGCGTCGGGTTGATGCGCAGACCGGCAGGCCCGTCGGCCAGAACGATCGAGGGAATGCCCAGTCGTGCAATGGGAAAGGTCGTGCCGGCCGCACCGGGAACCCGGCTGTTCGTGTCGCCCCCGACAACCGGCCCCTGCATGCCCCCCGACATGCCGGCCATGCCCTGACCCAGCACCAGCGCCACTTTCTCTTCGAGGGTCATGGCCTGGATCACGTCGCGGACAGGAGAGACGCCCAGACGGGGCGTAGCGTCATCCGCAGCGGCGGGCGTCGTCATCTGCAGGGAAGCGGCCAGCACCAAGGCCGATGCGGTACGTGAGCAGGAAGGCTTTGATGGCATGGCTGTCTCCTGAAGAGGGGAAAAAACCGGCGGAATGGCCGGGCAAGCTGTCCCCACACTACACGATCAGGCCTGGGCGGGCCTCAGAAGCCCTGCCTGAAGGGCCAGCCGGTGCGTCATCCCCTCGAAGGCATGACGCAAAAAGGCCGCAGGCGCGATGCACGCTGCGGCCTTTTCATGGGCACGGAGAAATCAGCTTACTTCTTCTTCGCGGCCGCTTCGCCCGTCCTGGCCAGGTTGTTGACGTTGGCGTCGATCAGGTCCAGCACCTGACGCGAGGCAGCCTGGACTTTCTCGAAGGCGGTATTGGCCTCGACCACGCTCTGGCGCAGCAGCTTGACGGCCCCTTCGGAACCGGCCGGGGCGTTCTTGGCCAGCGCATCGACGGCGGCCAGCAACTGCTGCTGGCTGCTGGCAACCTGCTTCTCGATGAGTTCGGCCACCTGGCTGTGGGTCTGCTGGGCGATGTCGTAGACATCCTTCACGTAGGCGGCGGCCTTGTTGCCTTCAGGTTTGGAAAACTGCGAGAACAGGTCGGCCAGCAGGGTGTTGAGGGCGCTGACATCCCTGGCGGCCAGAAGGGCCTTGAGCTGCGCCGAGGACTCTTCCATGCCAGCACGGGCCGCCTGCACGTTCAGTTCCAGCAGCTTGCGGGCGCCGTCGAAGGCCGTGGTGGCCACGGAGTTGGTGGTCTTGAAGGCTTCGGCCTGGGCCTTCATCAGCTCATCGATGGAAGGAAACATGGGGACCTCCGGTATCGGGTGAGGCAGGCAATGATGCCAGCCCGGACAAGGTGCAGCGACGGAAACGACAGGAGGCGGAAGGCATCCCGACTTGCTGCATCGCACAAAACTCATTCTCCCATGATTTGCTGCACCGCACAATAGCGATGCAGCCCTGCTCGATGCTTTCTGGCGACGCCTTCCTGAGCCAGAAACGAAACGGCGCCCGTGAAGGGCGCCGTGGGAACGTCAGGAAGCGGGCTCAGGCCCGCCACGCATCATTCCTGCTCGTCGGGGTCCCGTGCCGCAATGGCAGCCCGCACCCGGGCCAGCACCTTGCGCAGGCGGGCGGCGTTGTCGGGGCCGACGCGGATCATGATCTTCTGGCCCGCCGACAGGCTCTCCAGATGATCATCCTCGAAGCGGTAGAGCACCTTGGGCTGCACCAGCCGGATGGGGCCGGTGGGGCGTGGCGCATCCATCATGTCGTCCAGCGCGGCCAGCACGCGGTCATGGAAACGCTCTTCGGGGAAGCCGGTTTCCTCGTAGGTGCGCTGCAGGAGCGGATAGAACTTGGCGTACAGCCGGCCGATCTTGCGCGCATCCATCTTCTCGACGTAGCTGATGATGCGGTCATAGCGCTCGTAGTTGGACGGATCCAGCGTGATGGTCTCGCCGTCCTTCTGCACGCGCAGCAGCTCGGGCACGCCCCGGGTGATGCGCAGCTGCGACGGCACGTGCTCGCGCGGCAGGTTGTCGACGGTGATGACCAGGCGGCGTGCCTGTTCCTGCAGGTTGAAGTACTTGCGCAGCTGGGCCAGCGGCCAGTTCCTGGCCAGCTCCTTGTTGACGGCCGCCTCGCCGACATCGGCCGGGGCCACCTGGACGCGACGCTTGCCGGCCTGGGCGCCCGCCTGATCGGCGGCAGCCAGCTGCTCGGCAGCGGCCTTCTTCTGGGCCTCGACTTCGGCCTTGCGGGCAGCTTCCTCTTCGGCCGCCTTCTTCTCGGCCTCGGCGGCGGCCAGACGTTCGGCTTCCTCTTTCTCGGCCTGCGCCTTCTCGGCAGCCAGGCGTTCGGCCTCGGCCTTGTCGGCAGCGGCTTTCTCGGCGGCTTCCTTGTCGGCGGCTTCCTTGTCCGCCGTCTGGGCGTCGGTGTCGGCCGCTTCTTCGCGCGCCTTGCGTTCAGCGTCAGCGCGGTGGCGGGCCGCTTCTTCCTCGGCCCGCAGGGCTGGCCGGCCAGTGCCGTCATTGTCGGCGGTCTGCTTGCCGTAACCGGCGTACTGTGCGGGCGAGATCAGACCGGACAGGAAGCTGCCGGCCTTGCCCAGCATGCCGGCCTGCCAGCCCCACAGGAGCAGCAGCAATGACGACACGACAGCGATGACCAGCCAGAAGAAAAGGCCGGAGGAGGGCTTGGGAGGTCCTTTGGGAAATGCCATGGCACTCGAACGGCGAAGACGCCGGGGGTTGTTGCGGAGTGGTCCAATGGTACCCGCTGCAGCGCGGAGGGTCCGGGCGGGGCCTTGCGCCGGTCAGGCCTGCGCATGCCGGGCGACCCGGGCGGCCGGCGGGTCCTGTCGGGGGATCTGCGGGGATCCCCAAGGTTTGTCCCGTGCGACGACGATGCGACATCACCATGCCGGGAGCGTCTGCGACAAAATACACCTTTCGGAACGGAAAGATGTAACGTCATGAAACTCGCCACCCGCAAGGACGATTCCCGCGACGGCCAGCTGGTCGTCGTCTCGCGCGACCTGAAACATGCCGTGATGGCCTCGCGGATCACCGGCACCTTGCAGCGTGCCCTGGACGACTGGGCGTTCATGGCGCCACAGCTGCAGGATCTGTACGACGAACTGAACCACGGGCGCGCCCCCAACAGCTTCCCCTTCGACCCGGACGAGTATCTGTCACCGCTGCCACGCGCCTTCCAGCGCATCGAGGCCGGGGCCTACCCCGCCTACGAGAAGCGCCTGCAGAAGGCCCGGCTGGTGGCCGACGCCCCGCTGCCCGAGGACATGGTGCCGCTGAAGATCGCGCCTTCGCATGCGCTGCTGTCGCCCCGGGGGCCAGTCTCGATGAGCTACCCGGACCTGCGCACGGACAGTGGTGGCCGCCCGGTCAGCACCCAGGAGACCGATCCGGACGATTTCGCGGACGAAAGGGAGGCCGAGGAGGCCGACGAACACGCCAAGGCCGCGGCGCCGGGCACACACCGCACGGTGCCCGTTCAGGATGCAGCCGCACGCGAGGCCGCGGCCCGCAAGGCGGCAGCTCGGGGCGGGCTGGATTTCAGTGCGCAGCTGGTGGCCATCTGCAACGATCTGCCGCTGAACCTGACGGAAGACGAGGCCGAGCGCCATCTGCTGTTGCTGGGACTCGCCAATGCCTGGCGCCTGCATGTGACGGGCGATCCGGCCGGTCGAGGCCGTGACCGGGGGCTGGCCCTGGCGCCCGTGCTGGTGACGCCCGACGAGCTGGGCGAGGACTGGCGGGCGGGCCGCATCCACCGGCCACTGCATTGCCGCTTCAATGGCCGATCCACCGGCAAGATCGACGCAGCTGCCGACATGCGCTTCGACTTCCGGCAGTTGCTGCAGGTCCTGTCACGACAGGCCCCGGTGAATGCAGGCGCCCTCCTCTGCACGGGCCCGGTGGCCAGCGCCGATCCGGACAGTGGCTGGACCTCGCTGCTGGAGGCTCGCGCGCGGCGGATCATCGAGGACTCGTCGCAGCCCGGCCCCGCCTTCATGCAGCCGGGGGACCGCATCCGGATCGACATGGCGGATGCACGGGGCCATTCGCTGTTCGGTGCCATCGAGCAGCAGGTGGTTGCCTAGGAATACGGCGGGCTCATCCGCCTGTCCGTCGGCATCATCCATTTGCCCGGTTCACCTGGCCGGGCTCTTTGCAGGAGGAGACCCCATGACCAGAATGAAGGACATTCCGGGCAGTGCCGCACAGCCCTCGGACCCGCTGTCTGCCTTCAACGTTCCCGGCAACATGTTCAATCCTCTGGAAAGCTTCAACCAGGCGTGGCGCACGATACAGGGCGCATCGCCCCTGCCGCCCACGATGAGCGTGGCGGAGCTGGAGAAGCGCATTGCCGAGCTGCGGACCGTGGAACAGTGGCTGAACCTGAACCTGGGCATGCTGCGCACCTCCATACAGACGCTGGAAGTGCAGAAGGGCACGCTGCAGGCACTGAGCAGTCTGTCGGCCATGATGTCCCCCGATGCCGCGCAAGCCGCCATGGGATCCAGCCCGGGCCATGCCGCCACGGGTCCGGATTCCGCGACCGCGGCCATGGACACGGCCCAGCAACTGTCGAAGCAGTGGTGGGACGTGCTTCAGGCCCAGCTGGGGCACTTGACCGGGATGGCCGGGCTGCAGCCAGGCACTGCCACACCCACAGCGGGCAATCCCCCCGATGGCGGGTCCGCCCCTTCCAAACACGATGAACGGGTGGCCCGTTCTGCCAAGGCCCCTGCCCGCTCACGTTCCCGTACCCCCCGACGTTCTTCCGGGCCCAAGTCCCAGGAGCCATGACCCCCATGTCCGCCCATGCGCATCCCTTCCGCCATGCCCACGCCGCCGATCTGTCCTGGCAGGACAGTCTGGAAAAGGTGATTGCCGGCCTGAAAGCAGCACCCGTGGCGCCCCTGGCGCCGGATGCCGAGGAGCTGGGTTTCCTGTTTCTGGGCAATGCGCTCTACCACGTGGCAGACCGCATTCTGGAGACGCTTCAGCAGCGTACCGGGGTACAGCGCTGGGCGGGCGTGGTGGCCAATGGCGTGATGAGTCTGGAGGCCGACTATCGTCTGGAACCTGCCATCTGCGCGATGGTGGGAATCTTCCCGAAAGGAAGTGCTCGCTTCTTTTCTGCGGAGGATCCGCTGCCGCAGGCGCTGTCCGACATGCCCACGCCCTGGTGGACGGCGCTGGTGTACGGCGATTCGCGGCGCGGTGACCTGCCCGCACAGCTGGACGAGGTGGCCGGTCTGGTGCGCAGCGGCTTCGTCTTTGGCGGCCTGACCCAGGGCGCCAAGCAGCATGCCCTGCCCACCTTCGTGGGTGACCGAGTACTTCAGGATGGCACCCTGGCCGGGGTGGCCTTCCGTGACCACGTGTTGCTGCAGGTACGCATGACCCAGGCATTGAAGCCCCTGGGCGGCCTGCATCAGATCACGCTGGCGCACGACAACGTGATCGTGGAGCTGGATGGCAAGCGCGCGCTGGATGTGCTGGATGACGAATTCTTCGACCACCACCCCATTCCGATGCCTCCGCACGTGAGTCTGCTGGATCTGCCGGCGGTGCTGGTGGACATGGGGGTGTATCGCACGGCGCACGCGGCCATCAGCCGGAACAACCGGCAGAACATGGACCACCTGGCCGACCTGGACCTGGTGGCGTTTGTGGGCAATGGGGCGATTTTGCCACGGCAGG
>ENA-OWMB01000547-OWMB01000547.1-metagenome-genome-assembly--contig:-NODE-547-length-14702-cov-5.963679_pt1 | contig 14702 bp, 5 predicted proteins | sample MGYA00245353_ERZ651112 | MGnify/ENA primary metagenome ERZ651112 (study PRJEB26857, sample SAMEA4031773) | metagenome | biome: human; feature: oral; material: saliva | place: Philippines | collected 2014 | study...
GGTAGGTCGCGGCAGGGGCGTCTCCGTGCCCCCGCCGGGTGCTGGCGTGCCGTCAGGCCAGCGGCGGATGCTGGCCCAGCGGGTCGTGCAGCAGCGGGTCGGTGCCGTGCCAGAGGTTGCCCAGGGTGGACGGCAGCGCCCTTGTGGCCGTGTCGCTTCCGGCCGAGGGCGTGCCGGGCAGCAGTTCTGCGGCGTCCAGCGTGTCGGCGGCCTCACGGTGGCCCGACGTGCCGGCTGAGCGGCCCGAGACGGCGGGTTTGCCGAAGGTGGTGCTGCCGTCTTCGGCCTCTGTGATGGTGATGGTGAAGCGTTCGTGGCCGACGTCCGGATCGCGGGCGTCCCTGGCAAGGTGGCCCAGTTTCGTACGGTTCCCCAACAGGGCAGGGTTCTTGCCTGAGCCGTCTTCCACTTCCTGACCCTGCACCTCCACCAGCGTGATGACGCCACCGTGGTTCAAGCGGCTGTCCCAGCCCAGATGGGCCTGGTTCAGTTCCGAGCCAGCGATGATCTGCCCTTCCTCGACCTGACCGGAGAAGTCGGGGTCGTGCTCGCTCTCCAGCTTCAGCGGGTGGTGGTAGTTGTCGTACTCGATGATGAAGCCCTTGGCGCCACTGCCGGCGTCGTGTGCAGCGTTGCCCTGGTTGATGTAGTGGTAGCGGGTCGAGATGTCGGAGCCGATGTTGAACACGTTGTACTCGATGAACTGCTTTTCGTCAGCATCGTCGATGGACAGCAGCTTGCCGCCCATGGCCTGGGCGCGCTGCTGCGCGTCCGCCAGGCTGATGCCATCCGCCTGGATGACCTCGTAGGCGGTCGGTCCTGACTGCCCTCCGCCGGGTAGGGGGCGTCCGGCCAGATCCCAGTTCATCACGCGCTTGGCACCAGGCGACTCATAGGCCTCGATGCTCAGGATCTTGAAGAACCTGCCGTCCAGGCTGGTGTCCGAACTGTTGCTGGTGAGGGCGCTCTTGTCCAGACCGGTGATGGCATTGGGGGCCACGACGGGTTTGGTGGGAGTACCTGCTGCTTGCGGCTGCTCGTCGATGGTGATGGTGCGAACCACTTCCCGGCCGCTGTCGTCCACGAACGGATGGCCGTTCTTGTCCAGCGGCTTGAAGGTGAATCGACCACCATCGGTCTCGCTGGCGTCCCAGATCAGTCGGGAGAATCCTTCGGCATCAATGGTCCGGCCTGCACTGAGTTCCATCGGGCTTTCCCCACCGGGGCCGCGGGTCAGTTGCAGTGACGAGTGGTTGCTGTTGCGGTCGTTGAACTCTTCGATGCTGACAATATGGATTCGGGCTGGGGCACGGCTGGTGTCGGTTCCCCGGATCTCGTCCAGATGGTTCTTGCCGATCTCCAGAACCTGCTGGAACGCGGCGCGCAGCGTTGAGGAGGCTTGTGCATAGACCGGACTCTGATCCCCTTCCTCGACGTAGATGGTGCGGGTGAGGGTGGAGGTGCTGCCAGGGTTGGCAGGGTTGGTGGTCAGGATGGGTTTTCCGTCCGCACCGATCATCGAGAAGGTGAACGAGCCGCCGGAGCTTGCATCCGAGCGCCATACCAGCTTGTCCAGGTCACTGGCCAGGATCCGGCTGCCTTTGGAGACCGGGTCAAGTTGGCCATGACCACGGTCGATGGCCAGCGCGGACGTGCCGGGGGCAGTATCGTCCTTCTCGTAGATGTTGGTGATCTGGATGGCGGTGGGCTCCCGCGAGGGATCGGTACCAGCCAGCAGGGTCCTGTCCAGCGTCAGGGGACGGTTGTAGGGGGTGAAGACACTGGGCATGTGCGCGGCGTAGACAGGGGCCGCCGGCGATTCGATGACGGTCATCGTCTGTTCGGCAGAGCCGGCAATCTCGATGCCGTCCTTGTCCAGGGCCACGAACCGGAATGTGCCGCCCTCGTTGTGGGCCGTGTCCCAGCGGATATTGCTATAGCGGCCGAATTTCACTTCACTGCCCACGGAAAGTGGGGTGCGGTGGCCGGCATCCCAGCTGTAGAGGGCCGCGTGCTCGGTCGCCGACGGATTCTTTTCGTCGATGTGGGTGATGCGGATGGCGGCAGGACGCTGTTTCTGGGGCGTGTTGTGACCGTTGTAGGCCATGCCGTTGGTGAAGGCGGCCGATCCGTCATGGGCTGCGTAGGCCGTCTGATACTGCAGGCTGATGGCGTTCCAGACCGGGGGCAGCGGCGATTCATGCACGGTGACGGTACGCGGTGCGCTACCCTCAATCGCATACTGTTCGGCGTCGTGCGCCGTGAAGGTGAAGCGGCCCCCATCGTTGCTGCTGGTATCCCAGTGCACCTTGTCGAAATCCTCGGCACGGATGGTGGCGCCTGCCTGTACGGCTTCCTTGACCCCGCCTTCGCGCTGGATGTAGAGCGGGGCGGGGTTCACGCCATTGTCTGCCTCGATCTGGTTGATGGTGACGAATGCCGGCTTGCGTGCGGGGTCGTTGCCCTCGAAGACGTTGGCATCAATATGGCGCACCTGATCATGTGCCACCACCTGCAGGGCCTGGCTGGAATAGTCCGGGGCCTTCGGTGACTCGTGCACTGTGATGGTCTGTGCATCGGCACCCAGAATGGGTTTCCGGTTGGAATCCAGCGCCACGAAGCGGAAGCTGCCACCGTCATTGTGGGCGGTGTTCCAGCTGAGTTTGCCGAAGTCGGCGGCGCTGATGATGTCGCCTTGCTGCACGGCCGTGGGGGTGCCGCCGTCGGCCTCCCGCTGCAGGGCAGCGCCCGTGCCGTCGCCATCCTTGGCGTCGATGCTCTCGATGCGGATGAAGGATGGTGCCTTGTTGGCGGTGTTACCGGCAAACAGGTCCTGACCCAGGGTCAGCGTCTGGTCATGTGCAACCGACAGCGGGTCGCGCGTGCTGGGGTAGTCCGGCACCGCCGGGGATTCGCTCACCGTGATGGTCTGTGAATCAGCCCCCAGAATGGGTTTCCGGTTGGCGTCCAGCGCCACGAAGCGGAAGCTGCCACCGTCGTTGTGGGCGGTATTCCAGCTGAGCTTGCCGAAGTCTGCCGCGCTGATGACATCGCCTTCCGAAACGGCCGTGGGCGCGCCGGGGCCATCGCCGTCGGCGTCACGCTGCAGGGCGGTGCCTGTGCCGTCGCCATCCTTGGCGGTGATCTTTTCGATGCGGATGAAGGCAGGTGCCTTGTTGGCCGTGTTGCCGGCAAACAGGTCCTGACCCAGTGCCAACGTCTGGTCGTGTGCCACCGCCAGCGGGCTGCGTGCGCTGGGGTATTCCGGCGCGGCAGGGGATTCGTAGACGCTGATGGTCTGCGGCTGAACGCCCACGTAGGGCTGTCCGGTGCCGTCCAGGGGCACAAAGCGGAAGCTGCCGCCTTCGTTGCCCACGGTGTTCCAGGTCAGCTTGCCGAAGTTCTCGGCCGTGATGGTCTGGCCGACCGTGACAGGTGTGGGCGTACCGTCACCCCGCAGTTGCAGGGACGGGCTTGCACCGTCATGGCTGCTGGGCTCAATGGCCTCGATGCGGATGGCAGCCGGCTTGTAGTCCTGGTTCGTGCCGGCAAAGGTGCTTTCCGGGAAGGTGGCCGTCTGCTCGTGGGCCACGGCGCGAATGACCGGATCAGCCGGGTAGACAGGCGCGGTGGGAGATTCGTGCACAGTGATGGTCTGTTCCGGCGCGCCCAGAATGGGCTTCTGGTTGGCATCCAAGGGCACGAAGCGGAAGCTGCCGCCGTCATTGTGGGCGGTGTTCCAGCTCAGCTTGCCGAAGTCTGCGGCGCTGATGATGTCGCCTTCCGATACGGCCGTGGGGGCACCCGGGCCGTCGCCGTCGGCGTCCCGCTGCAGGGCTGCGCCCGCGCCGGTGTCACCATTGGGGGTGATCTTGTCGATGCGGATGAACGCCGGGGCCTTGCTGGAGGTGCTGCCCGTAAACAGCTCCTGGCCCAGCGTCAGCGTCTGGTCGTGTGCGACCGACAGCGGTTCACGGGCGGCAGGGTAGTCCGGGGCAGCAGGGGATTCGCTGACCGTGATGGTCTGCGCGGAGGCGCCCAGAATGGGCTTCTGGTTGGCATCCAGTGGCACGAAGCGGAAGCTGCCGCCGTCGTTGTGGGCGGTGTTCCAGCTCAGTTTGCCAAAGTCTGCGGCGCTGATGACATCGCCTTCCGACACGGCCGTGGGCGCGCCGGGGCCATCGCCGTCGGCGTCACGCTGCAGGGCAGCGCCTGTGCCGTCGCCATCCTTGGCATCGATGCTCTCGATGCGGATGAAGGCCGGGGCCTTGTTGGTGGTGTTGCCCGTAAACAGTTCCTGGCCAAGCGCCAGCGTCTGGTCGTGTGCCACGGCCAGGGGTTCGCGTGCGGTTGGGTAGTCCGGAGCAGCCGGGGATTCACTGACCGTGATGGTCTGCGCGGAGGCTCCCAGAATGGGCTTCTGGTTGGCATCCAAGGGAACAAAGCGGAAGCTGCCGCCTTCATTGTGGGCGGTGTTCCAGCTCAGCTTGCCAAAGTCTGCCGCGCTGATGACATCGCCTTCCGAAACGGCGGTGGGGGCACCAGGTCCATTGCCGTCGGCGTCCCGCTGCAGGGCGATGCCGGTGCCGTCGCCATCCTTGGCGTCGATGCTCTCGATGCGGATGAAGGATGGTGCCTTGTTGGCGGTGTTACCGGCAAACAGGTCCTGACCCAGGGTCAGCGTCTGGTCATGTGCAACCGACAGCGGGTCGCGCGTGCTGGGGTAGTCCGGCACCGCCGGGGATTCGCTCACCGTGATGGTCTGTGAATCAGCCCCCAGAATGGGTTTCCGGTTGGCGTCCAGCGCCACGAAGCGGAAGCTGCCACCGTCGTTGTGGGCGGTATTCCAGCTGAGCTTGCCGAAGTCTGCCGCGCTGATGACATCGCCTTCCGAAACGGCCGTGGGCGCGCCGGGGCCATCGCCGTCGGCGTCACGCTGCAGGGCGGTGCCTGTGCCGTCGCCATCCTTGGCGGTGATCTTTTCGATGCGGATGAAGGCAGGTGCCTTGTTGGCCGTGTTGCCGGCAAACAGGTCCTGACCCAGTGCCAACGTCTGGTCGTGTGCCACCGCCAGCGGGCTGCGTGCGCTGGGGTATTCCGGCGCGGCAGGGGATTCGTAGACGCTGATGGTCTGCGGCTGAACGCCCACGTAGGGCTGTCCGGTGCCGTCCAGGGGCACAAAGCGGAAGCTGCCGCCTTCGTTGCCCACGGTGTTCCAGGTCAGCTTGCCGAAGTTCTCGGCCGTGATGGTCTGGCCGACCGTGACAGGTGTGGGCGTACCGTCACCCCGCAGTTGCAGGGACGGGCTTGCACCGTCATGGCTGCTGGGCTCAATGGCCTCGATGCGGATGGCAGCCGGCTTGTAGTCCTGGTTCGTGCCGGCAAAGGTGCTTTCCGGGAAGGTGGCCGTCTGCTCGTGGGCCACGGCGCGAATGACCGGATCAGCCGGGTAGACAGGCGCGGTGGGAGATTCGTGCACAGTGATGGTCTGTTCCGGCGCGCCCAGAATGGGCTTCTGGTTGGCATCCAAGGGCACGAAGCGGAAGCTGCCGCCGTCATTGTGGGCGGTGTTCCAGCTCAGCTTGCCGAAGTCTGCGGCGCTGATGATGTCGCCTTCCGATACGGCCGTGGGGGCACCCGGGCCGTCGCCGTCGGCGTCCCGCTGCAGGGCTGCGCCCGCGCCGGTGTCACCATTGGGGGTGATCTTGTCGATGCGGATGAACGCCGGGGCCTTGCTGGAGGTGCTGCCCGTAAACAGCTCCTGGCCCAGCGTCAGCGTCTGGTCGTGTGCGACCGACAGCGGTTCACGGGCGGCAGGGTAGTCCGGGGCAGCAGGGGATTCGCTGACCGTGATGGTCTGCGCGGAGGCGCCCAGAATGGGCTTCTGGTTGGCATCCAGCGGCACGAAGTGGAAGCTGCCGCCTTCATTGTGGGCGGTATTCCAGCTGAGCTTGCCGAAGTCGGCGGCGCTGATGACATCGCCTTCCTGTACGGCGGTGGGCGCGCCAGGGCCATCGCCGTCGGCGTCTCGTTGCAGGGAAGCGCCCGTGCCGGTGTCACCCTGGGGGGTGATCTTCTCGATGCGGATGAAGGATGGAGCCTTGTCGGCAGCGTTGCCGGCAAACAGTTCCTGACCCAGCGTCAGCGTCTGGTCGTGTGCCACCGCCAGCGGGGCACGCGCGCTGGTGTAGTCCGGCACGGCGGGGGATTCGTAGACGTTGACGGTCTGCGGCTGGACGCCGTCATAGGGTTGACGCTCGCTGTCCAGCGGCACAAAGCGGAAGCTGCCGCCGTCGTTGTCGGCGCTGTTCCAGACCAGACGGCCGAAATCTGCGGCGGCAATTTCCTGGTTCTCGGCAACAGGCGTCAGCGATCCGTCGTCGGCACGCAGTTGCAGCGCGGCCGATCCGGCGCGGGCGCCCTTGGCCTCAATGCCTTCAATGCGCACGTAGGACGGGGCATGTTCGGCATCCTTGCCGGTGAAGGTGCTGGCGCGCAGCTCCACCGTCTCGTTGTGCCGGGCCGCACGGGTCACGGGGGCGTCGTCATAGCTGGGTGCGACGGGACGCGGTGAGGGTGCAGGAGCCGGTTCGGGAGCAGGCTGTGGGGCCGGTTGTGGAGCGGGCTGCGGGGCAGGCGCAGGTGACGGTTCCGGCGCAGGAGCAGGTTGTGGCGCCGGTTGCGGAGCGGGTTCCGGCGCGGGCTCAGGAGCCGGGGCCGGCTCGGGTGTCGGGACAGGCGAAGGAACGGGCGCAGGCTGCGGTGCAGGCGCGGGCGAGGGTTCCGGCGCAGGAGCAGGTTGTGGTGCGGGTTGTGGAGCAGGTTCCGGCGCCGGTTCGGGCGTGGGCACGGGGGCCGGCTGCGGAGCAGGGGAGGGCCGAAGGTTCTGGGAAAGCTCGTTGGCGTGCCGGTTGGCCTGGCTGATGGGGCCTTCGCCCCGGGATGCGGTGGCCGTCAGCACGCCCAGTGCGGCGGCACCGCCCGCCAGCGCCATCGGGCTGAAGGCGAACGCGCCCGGCGTGACGGCCAGACCGGATGCCGCCGGTGCGGCTGCCTGAACGCCTGCCACTTGGGCAGCCTGTGCTGCACCGTTGACGCTGGCAGCACCGGCAGCCTCACCCGTGGCTTCGACCGCACCCAGTGTGGTGGCGGCATCGCCTGCTGCAGCGCCGGCGGCGCTGTCCGTGGGTAGCCAGGCGGCACGGCGGGCGCCTTCCTGTTGCACCACGGCTTCCTGGTAGTCGCCCAGAGGGCCGTATTCGCGCTCCAGGGTCTGCATCATGCTGTCATCGGCTGCCTGCATGTTCCGGCTGGCGGGTGACGTGACCTGTGTTTTCGCACCCGCTGCGGATGCAGGGTTCGTCTGTGCCCGCAGCGGGGCCGACGTGTTTGCAGAGGCAGAGGAGGGTTGCAGGGTGTTCATAGGCCGACCAGAGAATGAGGCATGAGATGCTCGAACCTGAATCTTGGTACGCACCGCGAGGCAGCAGCACCGGCAGCGCATGGACGGCTTCCGGGGGCCGCCGGGTGTGCGGCAAATGTGGGTTTTTCGGTAAGCGGATACCGTTTCTGACAGACAGTCGACACCCGCAGAAGAGCGGCGTGCCAATGTCGGCGCATGAAAAGCGAAGGGGCCGCTTCCCTTGCGGAAAGCGGCCCCTGGAGGCTGGTGCAACCCAGTGTTGCAGCTGCACGGAAAGGTCCCGTCGTGCCGGCGGACCGGCGGGGCCGTCACCCGATGCTGCCGGGTGACGGTGACGGGCCTTCAGGCTGCCATCAGATCAGCGGGTTGATCTGGTTGTGCAGGTCGTCCAGCAGGTTGCTGCTGGGCTCGGCCGGGGTGTAAGCGGCCAGCGACTTGGCGCTGATCGTGAGCGGGCCTTGACCTTCCGAAGCACCGAACAGCGACTGGGGGTTGATGGCCAGGGGCGCATCCTTCTCGGTCACCGTGACGGTGTGCACCACGCTGGAGTCGATGGGCTTCATGTCACCGTCCAGAGCGGTGAACTTGAAGGAACCGCCTCCGTTGTGGGACGCATCCCAGCGCAGGTTTTCGAACTGCGCAGCACTGAGGACCGTGTTCTCCGGATGAGAATCGTCCACCTTCAGGTCCTGCGCGTGATCACCCACCAGGTGCAGTACGCGATGATCGCCCGCCTCTGCATTGCTCGGAGAGATCTCCGTGATGCGGATGAACATCGGTGCCTTCGCGGCATCAGATCCATCGAACATGGCCTTGCCGAACGTGGCGTCACCGTTATGTTCGGCTTCGGCACTGAAGGTCGTGCCCGAATAATTCGGCTGCTCGGCGGCTTCCTTGACCGTGAAGGTCTGCGTCTGCGCGCCGGCGATTTCCTGGTGATCGGACGTGACCGGAACGAACTGGACCTTGTAGGTGCCGCTGCCGTGGTCGACGGAGGCATCCCACTGAACCTTGCTGAAATCGGCCTTGTCGATGAACTGACCTGCCGTCAGGTTGCGGGCAGAGCCCCCGTCACCCAGCGTCATGATGTTGGCGTGCGTGTTCTCACCATCCGGGCCTTGGACGGAGACGATTTTCACCGCATCCGGGGCCTTTTCGGCGTCCGTGCCTGCAAACGGGCTGGTCTGCGAGTCCTTGGTCAGCGCGCCCTTGAGAGCATCGTGCGCCACATCGAACTTCACGGCTTCAGTCGGGTACACACCCAGCTTCGGCTCGGCATTCACCACCGGGGCAGGTGCCTCGTTGATAGTGATGGTCTGCTCGGTAGCACCTTGCAGTGCGTCACCGTTGGCCTGAACCGGCGTGAACTTGAAGGAACCACCTTCGCCCTTGGAGGCGTCCCAGGTCACCTTGTCGAAGTCCGCGGCAGCGATCTTGTCGCCAGAGTTGATGGCAACACCGTTGACCTTGAGCGTACCTTCGGCAAAGCCAGTGGCCTTGACAGCCTCGGGCTTGTTGGCTGAGTTCGTGCCTTCGAAGACTTCCTTGCCGATCTTGGCATTGGTTTCGTCGTGAGCGACGCTGACGGACTTGTTGGGCTCGTAGGAGGGCGCTGCCTTGACCGGAGGCTGAGCAGGCTGGTTGACGGCGCCGCCCGTCTGAGCCTCGGGAGTACCAGCAGGTTGGCTGGGGGCGTCACTGGGCTGGCCGCCGGGGGCAACAGGCTTGCCGCTCGGGCTGCCAGCTTGAGGGTCGGAGCCAGCAGGTTTGCTGGGGGGAGTCTGACCCTGGGACTGGGAACCTGCATCCTGGGTGGTGCCACCGGCCTTGGAGTCGGAGCCACCTTCCTGGGGCTTGGAGCCGCCTTGAGCACCGGCACCACCCGTCGAGCCACCCGCTGCAGCGCCCTGGCCGCCGGGGTTGCCGTTACCCTTGTTGGCGTCGCTACCAGTCGTGCTGTTTTGCGGGGTGTCGGCTTTGTGATTGCCGCCATCCGTGCCATGCTCGCCACCTTTCGGCGGATCGCCAGCCTTGTTGCCACCCTTGTCAGCTTGCTGATCGCCTTTATGCCCTTCGCCGCCGGTCGGAGCCTTGTTGTCCTGAACCTCGGGCGTGCCGGCGCCACCCTGCTGCTGGTTCTGAGCCGGGTTGGAGGCCGGGGCCGACGGGTGCGTGATGGTGGCCGATTCGGACACGGTCAGGGTCTTCTCTTCGGCACCTTCCACCTTGGCGGCATTGGCTTCGTTGCTCTGCACGGCCACGTAGGTGATCTTGCCACCCATGTTGTGGTCGCCGTTCCAGACCAGCTTGTCGAAGTCGGCCTTGTTGATGATCGTGCCGTCCACGACCGGCTTGCCTTCCAGGGTCAGCGGGGCCTTGTAGTTCTCGATCTCGATGACGAAGCGGCTCAGCTTCTCGCCGGAGAAATCGTAGGCCTTGTAGCCCTTGGGCAGGTCGGTGCCATTGCCGTTGCGGATGATGGCGTCAGCGTTGGCGACGGCACCTGCGGTGCTGTCCTTGCCCAGCCAGGCGCCGTTCTTGGCAAGCTGTCCGTTCAGGACATCCTGTTGCGCAGCCTTGGCAGTGTCACCCTTAGCTTCAGCAACGCTTTCATCGCTGTCATACTCGCCCAGCGAGCCGAACAGCTTCTGGCCAATGAACTGGGCTTCTTCGGCGCTGTCGATGGTCAGCAGCTTGCCGCCGCGTACCTTGGCCATTTCTTCGGCCTGAGCGCGGGTGATGGGCTCTTTGGTGCTGATGACCTCGTAGGCGGTGGTGGACACGGTCTTGACCGGAGCAGGGGCATCCGGAGCCTTGCCGGTGACCTTGCTGGCGGTCTCGACCTCGCGGAAGATGCGCGTGCCAGCCTCACCTTCGGACGTGTCGACCCTGACGATCTTGATGAACTCGACGTTCTTGCCTTCGCCAGCGGCCTTCTCGAATGCGGAGGCGACGTTGGCCAGCTTCGTCTCGCCATTGGCGGCAACCTGCGGTGCTGAGCGAGCGAGCTTGTCACTTTCGTTATTGTGCCATTGAATATACTCTTTTTTCAATGACTGTGCTTGAAGAATTGCTGGTGAAACCAAGCAACCAAGCATAAGCAATTGTAGTTTCTTACTTGCCATAGGATTGTTTATAATTGTAAATGTTTAGTCAATATCATTAACTATTAGGGTGAATAATAAATGCTTATAGCGGTGCAAATATACATCATTATTTGATATAAAACAAATTTTTGGGATAATTTAGTTGATTTTAGTCAATATCTTTCTATCTGCCTGAGAATGAGGTGTTGAGCTATGGCTTTTGAAAAGCATGGCTATTGAGGTGCAAAACGATTGTTTTTGAGGGCGAATAGCAATGTTATTGAAGGGTAAAAGCAGTGCAGTTGCGAGGGGGTGAAAAAGAAAGGGAGACAAGAACCATTGTTCCTGTCTCCCAAAGTAGATACATTATTCGTATTTAGATAATTGTTTTTTCGTGTCTCATGGATTGAATTATACTATTTATCTATATTGAAAAACAACCATTATGAATGGAAGATAAATAAGTTTTCGAGTGTTTCTAATTATCCAATCATCTTTTGAAGGTCTTCTTCCACTGTTGTAATGCCTCCCAATCCGAATTGTTCTACAAGCACTTTAAGTACTGCTGGTGAAACGAAAGCAGGAAGAGTAGGACCAATGTGAATGTTCTTCACGCCTAAGCTCAATAGTGCAAGGAGTACAATTACGGCCTTTTGTTCATACCACGCGATGTTGAATGCCAATGGAAGGTCGTTGATATCGGCAGCACCGAATATCTCTTTCAACTTAAGAGCCACCACTGCCCATGTGTAAGAGTCGTTACATTGACCTGCATCGAGCACTCTTGGTATGCCATTTATATCTCCAAGATTTAGTTTATTGTATTTAAATTTAGCGCAACCAGATGTTAGTATCACCACATCTTTAGGCAATTGCTTTGCAAACTCAGTGTAGTAGTCACGACTCTTCATTCTTCCGTCGCATCCACCCATCACAACAAACTTACGAATAGCACCGCTCTTCACAGCCTCAACGATTTTGTCTGCAAGTGCAAATACCTGATTGTGTGCGAAACCTCCAACGATTTCACCAGTCTCAATCTCTGTAGGAGCTTCGCAAGTCTTTGCCAACTCGATTACTTCAGAGAAGTCTTTGTGTCCGTTTTCGTCTGCTTCGATGTGCTTCCAACCAGGGAAACCAGTAGAGTTAAGAGTGAAAACACGGTCACGATAGTTGTCTCTTGCTGTTGGAGGAACGATACAGTTGGTTGTAAAGATAATAGGTCCGTTGAATGCAGCGAACTCTTCTCTTTGCTTCCACCATGCGTTTCCATAGTTACCTACAAGGTGTTTGTATTTCTTTAGTTGTGGATAATAGTGTGCAGGGAGCATCTCTCCGTGTGTATATACATCCACTCCAGTGCCTTCAGTTTGCTTTAATAGCTCTTCGATGTCGTGCAAATCGTGTCCACTGATAAGGATTCCAGGGTTTTTACCAACGCCAATGTTCACCTTTGTGATTTCAGGATTACCATAAGAAGTGGTGTTTGCCTTGTCGAGAACAGCCATTGCGCTAACGCCTTTGCTACCAGTTTCGAGCACAAGACTTAGTAATGTGGTCATATCTGCATTGGGATCAGCGATAGTTGCCAATGCTTTGTGAATGAAGTTGTTCACCTCTTGGTCGGCATAACCAAGTCTTCCAGCGTGTTCTGCATAAGCAGCCATACCCTTAAGACCAAGAACTGTGAGCTCTTTTAATGAACGAAGGTCTTCGTTTTCATTGCGAAGAATGTTCTCTCTCAAGCTTTCTGCATCGTAATCAGCTTTCTCTCCGCCCCAAGTAACTTCTTGATAGTCGGGAAGTTGAATATTGTTTTGAGCAGCGATAGCCAACAGTTGTTTTTTAAGTGCAACACCTTTGTCTACTCTGCGCAAGATAGATGCATCGTCGAAGTTAGCATTTGTGATGGTAGAGAACAATGAATCGATAACGAAACTGTCTACTCCTTCAACGCTTTGAATATTGTTTTGACGCAAAAGATGCTCGATAGTAGAGACGCCTCTCACAACTCCTAAAAGCAAATCCATATAGTTTGAGGTTGAAGCTTCTTTGCCACAAACTCCTTTAATGGTGCACGCTACACCCTTAGCTGTTTCCTGACATTGGAAACAAAACATCTTATTTTCCATAATCTTTTTGTATAATTTAATCTTGTTGGGTGCAAAATTAGATCTAAAAGAAAACTCCAAGAGTAACAATTGTTACTTTGGGGCTATAAAAAAAGTTAAGTTTTTGATGTTTTTTCATTGTAAAGCCCCTGCAACAAAGGGCTACACCTATTATATATAAAAGGGATGTTGTGAGGCTTTGGTGGTGGGCATTTATGCAAGAGGAGCACAAAGACTGTGTAAAAGCTTGGTAAAACAAAGGGTGCACTCGAATGAACGAATGCACCCTATGTCTGTTTTATTGATGTTTTAAAACAAAAACCGAGTTTATTTTGCGTTGAAAGCAAAAGCAACGTTGGCTTTGTTAGTGTTTAGTCTGTACCAAAGAGGTGGAATTCTACAATACTTACACGGCCTGTTGCGGGCATCTTTAAGATGCTATATTTTAGGTAACGTGCCTTAGGACTACTTAAAAGTGTGATGTTTTGATAGCCTCCACTTGTTTGAATTGTGCCCAACGATTTCCATGTTACATTGTCTTGCGAAACGGCAACCTCCACTTCTTGGGGCGCATAGTTATTGCTTGTCCACGACCAAGAGGTGGTGTTAACACCCGTTATGGTTTTGATACTACCAAGATCTATCGTTATTGTGAAGCCTTGTCCACTGCGTGCAACATCTGTCCAATAGTTTCCATCAATTAAATTATCACCAGAATTTTCGGCTCCTTCACTCAATGTAATAGTCCAAGAGGTACGATCTAACACGTCATTCACCTTTGGTTCGCCCATTATCATAGATTGCAAGGCTCCTTTTTCAACCTTTGCTGTGAGATTGTTGAGCGTTGTCATGGGTGAAATGAGTGTGTTGGGTTGCGTTGTTTCGATGCTTTTTAGGGCTACATCGAACGACAAACTAACCTTTTGCTCGTTTGTTTTTAGCTCGCTAAGGTTGGTTGCTACAATGTGAAAGGTGTCGGAATGTTGCTCGCCTGCTTTGATAACAATTTGCGAAACATCGACTTTTTTGCCCTTGTTGTCTTGTAGCTCCAATCCTATATTAGATGCGTTGGCATCACGAAGTTCGATGTTTACATGCACATCTTGGCTGGTTGGCTTTTGTGTTTTAGCCACAAAAGGCATGTTAACTTCGCCTGAAAGACCTTCTTCAGAATGATTAATGTAGAAGGTTTTGGGCGATGGAGTTAAATAATCTAATCGTTGCAGATAAACATAAGTGGCAGTCCACTCGTCTTCTGCAGTGTTATTTTCGCTGTGGCAACCACATAATAGTAGTAGGCTTGCTATGGCACAGCCACCTATTTGAAGTAGGTTATATTTGTGTTTCATAACTTTTTGTTTTATTTCCAATCGGTATGTTCATCTGTTGACTTTATTCCTTCAACCCAAGTTGGTGTTTGAGTTGCGGTGATGGTGTGTCCTTTGCCTGTTGCATCGTGGAACACATTGCCCGTTCCTTCATTAAATCTCCAATAAGCTTCTAAGCCTTTTGCTTTCGGACTTACTGTTGATTGGCTCTTTTGTATTTGTGTTTCGGTGCGACAAACCGACCAAACACGGGCTTCGGTGATTAGAATTTTGCAGTGTCCCCAACGGCTATAAGGATCATCTCCTTTGGTGAACCATTTAAATTGTTTAAAGGTGGTGCTACCAGCAGGGATGTCTTTCACACCAGCAAAGGCTCCATTGATATACAAACGATAGTGAGAACCATCGCAAGTGAGTGCCAAGTGTTGCCATTTGTTTGGCTCGAAAGAGAAAGAAGGATTCATATAAATACGGTTTCTACCCACAATTTGCACCAAAGAGTGCGCCTTATGTCCTCCATTGTCGCTTTGAGGATCTTCGAAACGAAGCAATACAAAGTTGCTTTCTCCAGGTCCGCTGTTAACAAAAACGGCACGATCTCGATCGCCAGTGTCGCTCACTTGGAACTTAACTTCTATGGTGTATTCGTTAAATGTTTCGTCTCCCTTAGGCATTGCAGCCTCTAACATCGGCGCACCAGTGAACTGAGGAAGTGATGAAGTGACAATTGCTTCGGTTGTAATGACGAACGAAC
>ENA-OWMB01000553-OWMB01000553.1-metagenome-genome-assembly--contig:-NODE-553-length-14644-cov-7.208308_pt1 | contig 14644 bp, 12 predicted proteins | sample MGYA00245353_ERZ651112 | MGnify/ENA primary metagenome ERZ651112 (study PRJEB26857, sample SAMEA4031773) | metagenome | biome: human; feature: oral; material: saliva | place: Philippines | collected 2014...
CTCATGAATTTCTTGTAATAACTCTTCCGATAAAAACATAAAAAGCCTCCTTAATAGTTGTACATCGTTAGTATACGATTAGGGAAGGGTGGATGGCAAACGGCATGACTGGAAAAACCAATCATGCCGTGCAGTTTATTTCTTTCTATAAATATCAATTTTATTCCCGTTAGCGTCTTTCCACTCAACCCAGCCATTGTTCGCTTTACCAATCACTACGAAACCAGCTGTCGAAGGAGAAGAACAAACCAAATCTTCTTGCAAAATGTTATCCTTAATCTCTGCCTGGTTGTACAGAGTTGGAATTACATCCGTTGTTGCCTTCGCACAAAGACTACCTTTCAACAAGGTGAATACTCCACGCTTCACCGATGCTCGACCATTTACTTCGCCAAATCCTTTAATTTTTCGATTCAAACGATATTCACCATCAGGAAGTAAATCAAGTCCTTCACGAGCTTTCAACTCGTCTGTTGCTTCTTCAAAAACTTCTTTTTTCGTTAGAGTTGTTGGATAAATTTGTTTTCCTTCTAGAGAAGACAACAGAGAAACTGCCGTCACCATATCTGTTGCAAACAACTCAGAAGCCCCCACACGACTCTTACTATAAATTTTGTGAATGAGACCTTCTTTTTTACCATATTCATCCACTTCAATCGCAAAATGTCTCTTCAAACCGCTGATATTCGAATACCCATTTTTCTCAAGGTAATTCATACGGTTTTCAAACTGATCAGTTCTTGTCTTTCCAATCTTAATAATCCCTGGAACAACGGTTTCCATAATATAAATGATCCCTTTTGCCATAACTGCCTCCCGCTCAAATTCTTCCTCTCCAGTATACCACGTTCCAGATAGGTAAACATTACTTTTGTATGATTTTTAAACTAGGTTCTGCTCCTCTCCAAAGCACTAACCCTTAACAATTTTTATCGAAATAACATAAAAAAGTAAAACTCTTTTTAAATTAATACAAAAAACAAGACCGTAGGTAATCGCTACGGTCTTGTTCCGTTTATAATCTCTATTTCTAAATCCCCACAAACTCTTCTGCTATAGCTCTGATTTTATCCAAAACAGCTTCCTTTTTCTTTTCTCTAGCGCCTTGTCTACGAGAAGTCGGCGGAATAATTTTATCCAACTCATCACCGGCATATTCTACATAACCCTTGCTTATAGCTTTTTCAATAAAACGAACCGAATCTTCTTTTAAGTTTTCATTTTCAATCAGCTTTTCAATATTCGCTTGCTTTTCTTTTCTTGCAAATCTATAAAACGATTCTAGAATATCGTCCGTATTCTGTAATTCAGAAAGTTTCGTTTTATTAATATATTTGATAACGAGGTCTTCTTTCGCACGTGTCCCTATGCTAGATTTAATCACTCGTCGGATTTCTGATTTCAAGCTTTCTAAATCATCATGCTCTTTAGATTTTTCTAGTATCAACGCCAAAATATAATCTAAATTAATTTCATCCGTTTTTAGCAAATCAATTTGGAACTCGATATCAGAAAAATCCATCAAATCTTCATCGCCGTCTTCTTGTCGCCGTGGACGTAAGATACTTTCTCGAATATCTACATAGACACTCTTCATATCCTGCATTTGTCTATCTGATATCAGTTTCTCAAAGCCAGCAAACTCATCAAAGTTCTTTAGAATATTCTCTGCTTTCAGCAATTCACCAAAAAGCTGTGCAAACTCTTTTTTATCGGCTTCAAGTTCAATTTCGGTTGGCTCAGGGAATTTATCTAATATTTCTTCGCAAATTTCAATGTACCCTTTAACAACTTCTCCCGTATCATCATCTTTAAAACCATGAAGATAATCGTCATAGCTCTTTTCTAAAATAATATTGACACTATTTTCATCACCGAAAGTTTTGATTGCTTCCCGCGTCGCTTTCTCTAAATCTCTAAAGCACACGATATTACCGAATGTTTTTACTTTATTCAGAATACGATTTGTTCTTGAAAAGGCCTGGATAAGACCGTGATATTTTAGTTTCTTATCCACAAATAAAGTGTTCAAGGTTGGAGCGTCAAATCCTGTTAAGAACATTCCTACAACAATGATTAAATCCACTTCTTTATTTTTCACTCTAAGAGATAGATCTTTATAATAATTCTGGAATTCATTACCATTCGTTGAGAAGTTGGTTTTGAAGTACCCGTTATAATCATGAATAGCTTTTTCCAAAAACTCTTTTGCGCTAGAATCCATCGCAGACACATCAAAGCTTTCATCGGAAATTTCGCCTATTGCACTCTGCTCCTCATTCGCTGCAAAACTATAGATTGTAGCTACTTTAAGCTTTTTCTCTTCAGATCTGCCACTTTGTTGTTTTTCAAATTCTTCATAGTACAGTTTAGCAGCTTCGACACTTTGTACTGCAAACATCGCATTAAATCCATTCAGTCTTCTACGTTTTAAATCGTAGTATTCATTACGGTGCGTTTTTCTATCGAAAACTTTCAGGATATGTTTTGTAATTTCAGTAATCCGTTCAGGATGAAGCAACATCTTTCTTTCTAATTTTGCTAGTTTTTTATCATCTTCCTCTTCTTCTGCCGTCTTAAATTTAGGTGTAATGTTATTATAATCCACCTTGAATTTTAAGACTTTTCCATCTCGGATGGCATCCGTAATAACATAGCTGTGAAGTTGAGCCCCAAAAATACCCGATGTAGTATCTCCACCTAGAGAATTTTCTGGGAAGATTGGTGTTCCAGTAAAACCAAACTGATAGTACTTTTTAAAGGCCTTTCTAATATTTTTTTGTGCGTCTCCAAACTGCGAACGATGACATTCATCATAGATTAACACACATTGTTTGTCATAAATTTCATGATTTGGATTTTTCTTTACAAACTCATTCAGTTTTTGAATAGTAGTCACTACAATTCGATTATCCTGGCTTTCGATACCTTCTTTTAATTGTTTGGTATTTTTACTTCCATTGACACTATCCGGTTGAAACTTCTGATATTCTTTCATCGTTTGATAGTCCAAATCTTTTCTATCTACAACGAAAAATACTTTATCTATAAACGGCAATTCTGTTGCTAATTTCGCTGTTTTAAACGACGTTAATGTTTTACCTGAGCCTGTCGTATGCCAAATAAAACCTCCGGCTTCAGCTCTACCCGCCTTTTTAGACTCAAAGCTTGATTTGATTTTCCATAAAATTCTTTCGGTAGCAGCAATTTGATATGGGCGCATTACTAATAATGTATTAGTAACATCAAAGACACAATATTTCGTAAGAATCTCAAGAATTACACGTTTTTCAAAGAAAGTCTTTGTAAAATCGTCTAAGTCACGAATCACCTTATTTTTTGCATCCGCCCATTCACATGTAAACTCATAATGATTTTTATTCTGTGCAGTTGTATTAGCAAAATAACGAGTATAAGTTCCGTTAGAAATTACAAATAACTGAACATATTTATATAATGAGTTTTCGCTATTAAAGCTTTCTTTACTGTATCTATGAATTTGATTGAAGGCCTCGTGCATATTGACCCCTCGTTTTTTGAGCTCTATATGAACAAGAGGTAACCCATTGACCAAAACAGTTACATCATAACGATTTCTACTCTTCCCTTCTCCCCACACTTGATTGGTCACTTGTAGAAAATTATTATGAATATTCTTTTTATCTATAATTTTAATATTTTTCAGATGGCCATCATCAAAGATAAAATCATAAATATGGTTTTCTTGGATTTTACGAGTTTTTTCAATGATACCTTCATTCGGGGCATCTAGATATTCTTTTAAGAATCTAGCCCACTCATCATTAGAAAATGTCACATCATTGAGTTTTTCAATTTGAGTCTTTAGATTTCTGTATAGATCACTGCTTGACTTTATTGTTATACGTTCATACCCTTGAGAAATTAAATTCTCAATCATTTTGTTTTCTAATTCAGCTTCACTTTGATAGGCAGTTTCTTGAATCCCTGTTTCTTTTTCAAAGTGAGCCAAAATAATCCCATTCGTCATCTCTGCAATCGTCGATATTTCATAACTCCCATTTTGTTCTATCATTTAACCTACTCCTCCCATCAAAACTATTTCTTAAAATCTAATAATTTTTCACGATAATACTCATATTGTTTTTGTCGTAGTTCAATTTCTTTTGGAAGCAAACCTTTTGTATCTGCTAGCAAAGATTGAAAATTATCAAGAGTCTCTACTATTTGAAGTTGTACCTCAATAGGCACTATTGGGATTTCAAATTTTCCATATTGTTTTGCATTTATATTAGGTTGCGAACCCTTGCTCTTTGTATTTTCAACAAAATTTTTATATCTGCTCGTATTTAAACAATAAAAAACGAACTTTGGTAACGCAATTTCTCTGTTTACTACTAACCTAATTAAATATCCAGCATATATACATCTTTCATTTGTTAAGTGGATATAATTTTTACCAACAGTCGCGCCACTCCTAGCTAATAAAATATCTCCTTCATTTACAATATAATTTTCTTCGATTACATTAGGAGATTTTTTTTCATCATTCAGCTGACCTGTACTGTTAATATCTGTAATTCTGATATATCTATTTTCCCCATCATAATCAATTGCCGACGCCCCAGAACCATAACTTAACTTTTCAACAGCAATTTCATCCAGTTTTCTCCATACCAATTGTGATTTTCTCGTTAATTCAACAGAACTTTTATCTAAATATTCTTCACTTAGAAGCATATCTCGATAATATTCATATTGTTTAGTTCTAGCCTGTAATTCAGCCTGTAATTCAGTAACATAATTCGTGAAATTGTCAAGTGTTTTTACAATTTTTTCTTGTACTTCTCTTGATGGGATTGGGATTTGTAAATCTTCAAGGTTATTTTTTCTTAACCCTGATAACGTACTCCCTTTAAGAAACTTTTTTACCTCTCTTTGTATATAATCCGATTTCAAATAATATACTAAATATTTAGGAACTATATTTTCTTTATTTGGTTTTAATACAAAGGTAGATTCATTCACATCAAAATTATCGGGTTTAAAATCTACAAATGCAATTTTACCTACTGTTCCAACTGCAGAAAATAAGATATCATTAATTTCTAATTTACTTCTTCTATTTATTACTTGTCTTGCTTCTTCAGTAATACGAGCAGTCTTCCCCTCAACAAATTCAATTTTTCCGTTAAGAGAATAGTCTTTAGTGGTAATATACCAAGAAGTTAACTGTCCCTGACTAGAATCATTTAATTTAAAATTCTTTCTTGGGTTTAATCCTGTTGTTATAGACAAGCAAGTATATGAGTCCCCAAGTTTTTTCCATTCAACCTTTTCATTTTTTAGCAATTCATCTATCTTACTCATATTCAAGCTCCTTTACGATTTCGTTTATTGAGCTTCTTAATGCATCTATTTTCTTTACTGTCTCCTCAAGTTCTTTATTCAATGATTTTATGTCGATGACTTCTCTTGTATCTTCTTTTTCTACATAAGTGGAAACAGATAAGTTATAGTCATTTTCTTCAATTTCTGACACATCTACATATCTTGAAAAATACTCTACATCTGTTCGGTTTCTAAACTCTTCAACGATCGCATCAATATTCTTTTCTTCTAAAATATTATTATTTGTTTCTTTTTTGAATTCTTTGCTTGCATCAATGAAAAGTACTTTGTTTTCCGTTTTGTTTTTAGACATTACTAGAATACAAGTGGCAATTGATGTCCCGAAAAATAGGTTTTCAGGCAATTGAATTACACAATCAATAAAATTATTGTCAATTAAATATTTACGGATTGTTCTTTCTGCACCTTTTCTATAAAAAATCCCTGGGAAACATACAATTGCTGCTCTACCTTTACTTGAAAGATAGCTTAAGGCGTGCATAATAAACGCAAAGTCCGCATAAGACTTCGGTGCTAATTTACCAGCCGGAGCAAAACGTTCATCGTTAATCAACGTTGGATCCGCGTCCCCTACCCATTTAATGGAATAAGGTGGGTTTGAAACAATGGCGTCAAAAGGTTTTTCCTCATTATGTAGAGGGTTAAGCAAAGTATCTCCACGCTTGATAGAGAAGTTATTATAGTTTACGTTATGAAGAAACATATTCATACGAGCTAGGTTAAAGTTTGTCATATTAATTTCTTGACCATAGAACCCATCTTCAATAATGTGGTCTTCAAATTGCTTCTTCATCTGTAACAATAAACTTCCACTTCCACAAGTTGGGTCATAAACTTTATTGATACTTGTCTTCCCATCCATGACTAATCTTGCAAGAAGTTTTGAGACCGTCTGAGGTGTGAAAAACTCTCCCCCAGATTTTCCGGCATTACTTGCATAATTTGAGATTAGATACTCATAAGCATCCCCAAAAGCATCTATATCATTACTTTGAAAATCTCCAAAATTAATTTCTGCAATTCCTTTTAAAATATCAGTCAATCTTTTATTCTTTTCGGCAACTGTTCCGCCTAAACGGTTGCTCGTAGTATCAACATCCTCAAACAACCCTTTAATGGCATCTTCCGAGGCAAAACCAACAGCACTTCCCTCAATAGCTTTAAAGATATTTGCTAAATCAGTATTTAAGTTTTCATTATCCGCAGCATTTTTAACTACATTTTCGAAGAGTTGGCTAGGCAAAATAAAGAAACCTTTATCTTCAACGGTATTTGGTCTAAAATCTTTTTCCGCTTCTTCGTCAGAAATTTCTGCATAATTAAAATCTAGGTCTCCTGCTTCGCGTTCCGCAGCATTAAAGAACTCTGTAATATTCTCAGAAATAAAGCGATAGAATAAAATCCCTAAGATATATTGCTTAAAATCCCAACCGTCAACGGCCCCACGAACATTATCAGCAATTGCCCAAATTTTTCTATGCAACTCTGCTCTTTGTGTAGTTTCATTATTTACTAATTTTGCCATACTATAACCTCTTCAATTCCTTTTTCTTCTATTTCTACTTATCGTGAGTCTTCAAGTTTGCAACTTGATTTCTCACATTTAAAAGTCTTTTTCATTATAGCATTTATTCATAATAAATTTAATCTTTCTTTCCAAGTTGATTTGGATAAAAATACTAAATTCCCCAAAGGAATAATCATTAAGTACATTGCAGCCGCTTATGTCATTCATTCTTATTTTAGAAAACTTCCCTCTAACCTATTTTTATGTTTATTTATAGAATATGTTATACTTAACATGATAAATAAAAATATTCAAAGGAGTTTCCTATGGTAATCGAATTACTAGAATCATTAGAAAATAGTAGAGCATTCTCATCAATAGATTTGATAATCTCTAAATTCGATAAAGATAAGATTGAATTAGATTTTTCTAACTTGGTTAAATTAATCAATATTTCTGCAAATAATCCAATAATAATTACGGTCCTTTCTACAAGATATAGTATAAACAGCTCAACTTCAAACCGAAGAAAATTTTTTTATAATAAAATCGATGACCTTCTTTCGGAAAGAGAAAAGTTAGATAAAAAGACAATTAATAATTTAAACAAGCTATATAATGCGGCGTACATAGGATTATTAAAATGTAATCAACAAAAAGATGAAATATATCTCTACCATGCCAATAGTCTAAAGACTTCTTTAGCGTTTATTTCATCAAAAAAGTTGTTTTCAAGAGAATACGGAGAACGCAAAAAATTTTCTCAAACTCCGCAAAGTTCAGACAAACTTGACCAAAAATATAAAATTTATAATGATATTTTCTTTGACAATAGTGATATTGCAGCGAGACTCCTTAGTGTTTATGGCCCAATCACATTTGTCTTCAAGGCAAACTATTTACTTAATTCATCGTCCGAGGTTAAAATTAGCAAGGAAAATCCTCAACACTGGGAAAAGAAGGGATTATACAAACTAAGTGATCAATATTTTACGTCCTTAAATGAATTAATATCTAGATTTGAAAATTCTAATTCTTTCAATTTTTCGAATGATTTTGCTCACCATACTATCTTTAAAAATTGTCCTTTTTATAACTCTCTGAGTTAAATTTAGAAAAGATTCTAATAGAAAATCATAAGAATGTTTCTGCTATGAACACTTTTTCGTCCAAGAATACGTCTGAACAAATAAAGAAGAGAATTAAAGATACGTTAGAAAATGTAGGTTTAAGTAATATAATTGTAGAGGTACGAAAAGTCAAAAATAAGAAAAAAAAACCAAACTGTGAAATATGCAACAAACGTGGAAGATTTATGGTCAGAAAATTAGATTACACATTCTATTAACAAAATACTAACTATTCTTAAAATATTACTGTCAAAACACTCATACCTAAATGTTATGCAGTTTAAAAACTTTAATTTTGATAAATATCAATAATAATAGACTTTGTAATAGAAAACCGTCCTAAGCCTTTACTGGCACTGGACGGTTTTCTATAAACTATATACATCTAGTTATATTTTAAGTTTAAACAATAAGATAAACATCAATAATCATCAAGCATATTATTCATAACCTCATCCTCTAAATTAAATCCCGTATAATTTGTATACTTTGTACAGATTTCTTGTATTATTTGATAAAAGGTATCAACAATCTGATTAAAAGATGAATATTCTTCAATTCGAAAGTTTTCATTTTGGTGAGCTATATTATTTCTTATCTTATCTGTATAAATTGACAAAAAGGTTGTAGCATTCGTTGCACTTTGTTTATTCAACTCACCAAAATCTTCAACATTCTGTACAAGTTGCAATTTATCTAAAAAATCACCATCCCCAAGAATTTCCTGAAAAAGATTCTTATAATAGCCATTCAGTTTATCTTTATGCAAAAACTCAAAGCGTATATGAGTTTCCAAAGTTTTCTTATCAACATTTGATTTTAACATTTTGAAAAATGAATCAAACGCCTTGTTCCTATCTTTCTTATTTGAAAAAATGTCAACAATCTGCTTTTCATTTTGGACAAACCAAGCATGCGCAATTCTATCTGACAATTCAAGTACCATCACACCTTGTTTTTCCTTATTATAAATGTAATTATCAATTACTTTTTTTAAAAAATTCTCAAAAGTAGTGAACACAGATAAATACAGTGAGTTTTCCAATAGCGCTCTAGCTAATTCCGAAGATGTTTCTCCATTAATTTCCGGAAGTACTTTTTTATATATTTCTTTATACGAGTTATAGCTTTCTTTAATTTCCAAAAGCATAGTTTATGCCTCCTTTAAAGTTGCAGAAAGCTGTTTTCCCCATTCGTACCTTTTTTCTACATTAGTAGTATTATTAGTACCTCTTAAAAAAATATTTTCATCACTATTGTTTAAGAAAGCTTCAAAAGATTTCTTAATAGCAACCTTATTATTAAGAACTTCTTCCAGTTTAAATTTTGACAAAGTCACTAATTGCAGTTCTGCAATCGTTTTATTTATACTTGTAGAACCTGGTTTATTTATTCTAATGAAAGCTTCCTCTCCAAATACAGCGTCCACTTTTTCAATAGCGTCTTTAATAAAATTAACTAGATTAACAGCTTCTTCTTTATCATTCCTAAATTCTTTCAAATAATCAAGAATGGCAGTATTTAATCTTCCATTATAGGTGCGATATTCTTTTTTTAAATTATTTCTATTTTTTACTTCGATTTCTTTTAGAATCCAATTTTCACTGTCAACAAATCCCTCTATCACCTTTGCTCTTAACAAAATTTCATTATATCCAAAACGTTTTTTTAAAACTGGTCTGCTTCCAAACAATTTATCTACAGTATCTTTTTGTGACTCCTGATTTAAGGCATCAATTAAAACCCCGCGATACATAACATTTAACAATTCTTGGTTATTTAATTTTATTGACCCACTATTAATTCGAGAAAAAATATCATATTTAATGTCTTCCGTGGAATCTTTTTTTATGATTACAACAGGCAATGAAACGTTATTGAATTTCCTTTGTACATCTCCCATACTCGAATATTTTTTACCATTAAATTGCTTTAGAGTTTCCAAGCCACTCAAAGATAATACATCCGAATCACGTAAGTAAACAGGTAAATTTTCTAATTTGCTATTATCCAGTTTAGATTTCATAAAATTAAAAATCGTCGTAAGCCTTTGTTGACCATCAATAACTTCAAATGTTTCATCATTATTTTCAGCTAAAAAAATAGTTGGTATGGGAATAGACAATAATAAAGATTCAATAAACTTTGACATTGTTTTTTTATCCCACACAAAATTTCTTTGATAATATGGTTGTAAATTTAATTCTCCCTCAATTATCATTCTAAATAAATCTGAAGTAGATTTGTCCACTTTATCTACATAGAGCTTCCGTGAATCATCGTGCGATTCAATTTCTGTTTCTTCTTCAGTCTCTAAGTCAATTTCTGGTGAATCAATTTTTTCCAACAACTCATTTTGCAAATAACGTTCATTTGTCATTCGTTATTCCTCCTAACATAATCTTCATAAAAATCTATATATAAAATAAACCACTTACTATCCCCAATTAATTTATGCATCAGTCAATATAAGAAACCTTTGGCCATCCAATATTAATATATTCAATTTCTTACTCCCATTCGATCGTAGCCGGCGGTTTGCTCGTGATGTCGTAGACGACGCGGTTGACGTGGGCTACTTCATTTACGATGCGAGCGCTGATAGTTTGCAGCACTTCCCAAGGGATGCGAGCGAAGTCACTCGTCATGCCGTCGATACTCGTCACGGCACGGATTCCAATCGTGTAGTCGTACGTTCTGCCGTCACCCATTACTCCAACGCTGCGGATGCCTGGTAAGACAGTGAAGTATTGCCATACGTCGCGTTCGAGGCCGTTTTTGGCGATTTCTTCGCGTAAGATAGCGTCAGATTCGCGGACGATTTCAAGTTTGTCTTCGGTCACTTCCCCAAGGACACGGATTCCAAGCCCTGGTCCTGGGAATGGTTGGCGCCATACGATGGAGTCTGGCATGCCAAGCGCCGTTCCAAGAGCGCGCACTTCGTCTTTGAAGAGCGTGTTCAGCGGTTCGATCAGCTCGAATTGCATATCCTCTGGAAGTCCCCCTACGTTATGGTGAGACTTGATGGTTTGCGCTGTTTTCGTTCCGGATTCGATGATGTCTGTGTAAAGCGTTCCTTGCGCAAGGAAATCCACATCTGTGAGTTTTACCGCTTCGTCATCGAATACGTACACGAACTCATTTCCGATGATCTTTCGTTTTTGTTCAGGGTCGCTCACGCCTTTTAGTTTCGATAGGAAACGTTCCTGAGCGTTCACGCGGATAATATTGAGGCCAAATTTACCAGAAAGGCTCTCCATCACTTGGTCGCCTTCCCCTTTACGAAGCAAGCCGTGGTCTACGAAAATACAGATGAGTTGGTCGCCGATTGCTTTTTGCAAGAGAACCCCAACCACACTAGAGTCTACCCCGCCAGATAATCCAAGCAAGACTTTCTTATGGCCCACTTTTTCGCGAATCTTCGCAATTTCCATTTCAATAAAGCTGTCCATCGACCAGTCGCCTGTTGCCCCACAAATATCGAACACGAAGTTCCGCAGCATGTCGTTTCCGTGAATACTATGGCGCACTTCTGGGTGGAACTGTACGCCGTAAATACGACGTTCTTGGTTTTCAAAAGCCGCAAATGGCGTGTGCGCATTCGAAGCCGTCACGCTGAAGCCTTCCGGAATCGCAGTAATACGGTCGCCGTGGCTCATGAGTACCTCTTCCTCTTCAGCTAACCCTTTGAAAATGCCTGAAGTCGTGTTAAAGACATCGACTTTCGCAGAACCATATTCACGCGTTGTAGACGATTCTACCTTCCCACCGAACAGATGCGTTGTCAGTTGCATCCCGTAGCAAATCCCAAGCACTGGAATTCCCAATTCAAAAATCGCAGGATCCACGGTAAAGGCATCCTCTGCATAAACGCTATGTGGTCCCCCAGAGAAAATAATCCCTTTTACGTTGCCATGTGCCTTAATTTCTTCGGCTGTAATGTCGTTGTGTAGCAACTCGCTGAACACACCAAATTCACGAATACGACGCGTAATCAACTGATTGTACTGACTACCGAAGTCGAGCACGATAATCTTTTCTAATGAAGTGGTTTGAGCTGTCATAAGAGGCCTCCTTAGTTTTAGTTCTTTTTCATTGTAACAGAAAAGCCCGAAAATTACTTAAAAAAACTGAATTTTTTGTTCGGATTTTTCTGGCTCGTTTTCCGCGTCATACTAAGCTTTCATTCGGATATATAAATTAGTATATAGAGTGTACACTCGCTCGCCGCAACCTTTACAAACATTATTAAATCAACGTTTCTAGCTGTTGACATCACGTTCAAAAATCGTGTTTTAATTTTTTGAAATGTAGCATATATGCTACTTTTTGTTTTTTACAAAAAAACTAGCCAATAGACGTACTACTGGCTAGAGATTGTATTCATTTAACATTTTTCAAGAATTACCGTTCTTGCTTTTTCCTCGGTATCGCCACTTTCATCAAACCCATCATACGGAGCTTTCGGATCTTGCACTTTCGGTTTGCGCCTCAAGGCATTGCAGATTTCATCCACATGACGAAATGCAAACTCAAAATCATCTGTCCATCCGGTATGACCTGTAATGATTTTTAGCGAAAGATTTCTCTTTCTGAGCTTTTCTTCTAGTCGTTTCAACGATACACTTTGTAATTTTCTATCTTCTGCGAGCGTGTTTAAAAACGCATAACCACCGTCTGTACCAAACCAAATCGTGTCTCCAGTAAACAAATACCCATCATCGATTAAATACACTAAATGTCCCCACGTATGACCAGGCACAAGGAAGGCTTCGATTTTAATATCGTGAATATAGAAAATCTCCCCATCTTCTATCAATGTTTTGTCATTTTCGATATGCACTTGCGGAAGTTTATACAGTCCCCAATACACTTTGCGACGAACTCGGCCTTCCAAGTACTCATTCTCCACACGGCCAACATAGATTTTTGCCGTTTTAAATAACCCTTGACTATCCACCTCAATCGCTCCAACGTGATCCGTATCCTGGTGCGTAATAATAATCTCCTTGATACTTTCCGGTCGAATATCGAGCCACCGCATCTTCTCGGCAAGTCTGTCATAGTTATACCCTGCATCAATCATAATTGTGTAACCGTCTTTGCTGTAAAAGTAAATATTGGCCACATATTCTCGGATACAACTCACTCTTTCGTCGATATGCCCCGTGTTCAGCGGTTTGAAAATTTCCTTTCCTCTAAACATAAACGACATGAACTTTTGTTGCTTTAAAGAATCTTTTTTCGCCATCGCTCTCACCTTGATTCTTTTGTCGTGGCGATTCTAAAATCAAATTTTCTTCAACGGAAACCATCGATTCACTCTCGCGCAATAGTCCTTATAGGCCTCCCCGTGCAGTTCGTAAAGCCATTTTTCCTCGGTATTACGAATCACAACGGTTAATATCACCCACTGAATTGGAATAAGAATCAGCAACCACACATTATGCATGGTTAGGATACTCCCAATGCCGCAGAGCCACCACGAAAAGTAAATTGGATTGCGTGTGCGCGCATAAATTCCATTCGTCTGAAGTTCATTGTTTTGAATGCTCGTATCAATATCTGACTTCACCACGCTAAGCCACCAGATTCTCGTCGCAACGAACATTAAGATGAATCCAATTAAATCAAACAAATCTTTGAATCCACCCGTTAACAGTCCACTTTGGAGCACTGAGTTACTCAGCATCAATCCAGTCAAATTCATCGCAATTATACACATCACGAGATACGGCCCAACTCCATAGGTCGGTAGTTTTTGATGTTTATCTTGATCACTTTTTAAGTACATGTCCTCACCTCATTGTTAAAGAAACCATACTACAAGCTACAATTTTTCACCTACATTTTACCACTACTATTCCGCGGTTTAAATAGGATTTTTAAGGATTTTACAAAAAAGAGATTCCCCCACAAATAGGAATCTCTCTTCATTTATTGAGTATTCAGTTATGTCTTTTTAGTCCTCTAACACAAAAATCTCTTCAACATTGAGCTGGAGTAACCTTGCTATCTTCATCGCAAGTTCAAGGGTAGGATTATATTTATCATTCTCAATGGCAATAATGGTCTGTCTGCTTACACCCAACGTTTTTGCCATATCCTCTTGTCGCAATCCTGCTGCTTTTCTTAGCTGTTTAATATTATTTTTCATATGCCATCACGCTTTCTGAAAAAAATAAACGCCAACAGCCAATACTACGATAACAGTGACAACTGCTAGAATGACTCCTTGAACAAGTTTATTTGGTTCTTTATACTCTTCATCACCAGCAATCATATTACGTTTCATTGCGGTTTGAGCAAATCCTTGCACACTTACAGATAAGATCAAAATTAAGCAAGGAAGCATTTCAAGTTTGCCACCACCAACAAGTGCTTGATAGATATTAAATCCTGTCCATGCACATAAACCCAAAAGCGCTGTTTTATAGCCCCACTCCTCAGAACGCAACTGAATATCTCTGTCCATTTCATCCATCTTTTTCATGGCTTTGTTCCTCCAAATTTTTGTAATAATGTCAAGAGCTCTTTACATTTCTTATTATACTCTAAATCGATAAAATGTCAAGATGTTTTAACATTTTTACTTTTTTTATTTTCTTCATCTATT
>ENA-OWMB01000559-OWMB01000559.1-metagenome-genome-assembly--contig:-NODE-559-length-14570-cov-3.811299_pt1 | contig 14570 bp, 7 predicted proteins | sample MGYA00245353_ERZ651112 | MGnify/ENA primary metagenome ERZ651112 (study PRJEB26857, sample SAMEA4031773) | metagenome | biome: human; feature: oral; material: saliva | place: Philippines | collected 2014 | study...
GATGATGTCGCCCACTTTCAGCACGGTGCCGCCGTCTTCTCCGAGGACCAGGGCATCAAGGATGCCATTGGTGTCGTTTGCTTCGACGATATTGGTCACCTGGACGTAGGCTGGGTGCTCGTTTACCAGATGAGGGTACGCGTCCAACAGATCAAAGTTCGCGGCAGCGATGTGGTACAGCGGCCTGGCCTCGTTGATGCTGACGGTCTGCTCGACAGCACCCGGCAGGGCCGTGCCCTGGGCATCCTGCACCGGAATGAACTTGAATGAGCCGCCCTCGTTCTTAGAAGCGTCCCAGACCACCTTGTCGAAATCGGCACGGGAAACCACGCTGCCGGCCGTGAGGGCGTCACCGTCCTTCAGGCTCATCGTGTTGGCAGCAGCCTCGCCGTCCTTGCCCTGAATGGCCGTGATGCGCACGAAAGATGGTGCGGTGGCGCTGTCCGTGCCGTTGAAGATGTCAGCGCCGACCGCCTTGCTCTGGTTATACGTATAGGCCACGGACATGTCGGCCTCGTAGGTGGGCAGCGCAGGGGCCTCGTGAATGGTGACGGTCTGCTCGAGCGCGCCCGGCAGAGCCGTACCCTGCGCATCCTGAACCGGGACGAAGCTGAACGAACCACCCTCGTTCTTCGAGGCGTCCCACACCACCTTGTCAAAATCGGCGCGGGAGATGACCTGATTGGGGACGATGGCGTTGCCGCCCAGCAGGCTCATCGTGCCGGCGGCAGCCTCGCCATCCTTGCCCTGGATGGCCGTGATGCGCACGAAGGCGGGAGCCGTCTCATCGTTGGAGCCGCTGAAGACAGTCGCTCCCAGGGCCTTGTTTTCACCGTGCGCGTAGGAAACCGATGCATTTTCGCTGTAGGCGGGCAGCGGCTTGACCTGTGGCAACGCGTTTCCGTCACTCCCTTCCGCAGGTTTCGACGCATCCGCGGTGGGGGTGTCTGGCGCGGATGGTGCGGCGGGTTCCGTGGAGGCTGCAGCTGCTGCGTCGGCTACAGCGGGCGTTCTGGATGCCTCAGCCTGCGTGCCTTCGTTCGTGGGCCGGGAAGGGGCTGTCGGTGCGGTTCCGGTTGCCAGCGGGGCCGTGTCCGTAGAGGGGGCAGCGACCGATGATTGTCCTTCGGTACCTGCGTTCGCGTCCTCACGGCTGCTGTCGTGCCCGGTGGAGAGGCGGTTGCGTGCCGAGATATTGTGCAGGGGGCCATTGTCCTGCAGGTTGGCACCGGCGGCCACGGCGAAAGCACCCAGAATGCTGGGGCCAAGCAGCGCCGACCCGGTTGCAGCCGTCGTGCTGATGGTGCCAGCCGTGCCGGCAGCTGCGCCGGCTTCAGTCATGGCAGCAGCTTCAGTCGCAGCACCAGCGCCAGTACCGGATGGCAGCCAGAGTGCCGCCTTGTCATCGTCGTCATCCTCCTGGGCTTCGGGTGTCGATGCCTGCGCAAGCTTCAGATGTTCCGGCGTCTCGTCGGCAGGAACACCCTCCTTGGCGTGACGGTAGGCTGCACGTGCATGCCGCAGGACTTCGCGCCGCAGGATATTGTGAGGGGTGAGGGCGTTGCCAGGATGGCTACCGGTCTGGGGAGTCATCGATCGATCTCAGGAGAAAAAGGGACGAAGGGCGGCCATGCGTGAGAGGCGTACAAGGGCGCATTCTTCATTGATACTTATATAGATGATTTGATATCTAAAGAAAAAGAGGCAGATATGCGGCCGGATGGCGTGACTGGACGGGCGGCCGTTGTGTTCTTTCTGGGAAACCCATTCAAGGCACTGACAAGAAAAGGGTGCCGGGGACGTGTCCCTCGGCACCCTTGGCAGCTTTCACGGCATGTGTGGCGCTGAATCAGAGTATTCCGTGGCTCACCTGATGTTCAAGCAGGTTGTCCAGCGTGCTCTGGCCGTTCACCGAGAGGTGAGAGGACCCGTGGAAGGCCGACGCTGCATCCGTGAAGGACTCGGGGTGCAGGGCTGCCGAGTGACCCTCGATGCCATCGCTGTCTTCGCTGTCTTCAACGTCGGTCTCTTCACCACCGGGCTCTTCGGGAGGCACTTTCCCGGTCCGGGTCTTGGCATAGTCAGCCATGTACAGCTGCAAGTGCTCTTCGTTGCTGATCTCGTGCCCTTGTGAATCCAGTCCGGCGAGCTCGAATCGTCCGCCGTTGTTGGACGTATAGTCCCAATACAGCTTGTCGAAATCCTCGGGCCGGATCAGATCCCCCACCTTGAGAGGCGTGCGCTGGTCGCCATCCAGCTTGAACATGCCGTCCAAAGTGTTGTTGGTGTCCTGGTGTTCCGTAATCAGGTGAACCTTGTAGTGCGAGAACCTCTCTACACCTTCAACCGCGTCCAGGAACGGCTGCTTCGAGAAGTGGTACACGTAGTCGAAGCCGATGGAGACGGTCTGCTCGGTGGCACCCGGCATCTCCGTGCCCTCGCTGTCCATCACCGGAATGAACTTGAAAGAACCACCCGGCGCTTTCAGCGCATCCAGAAAAACGTTGTCGAACTGCTCCTTGCTGATCACCTGGTCGGTGGTGATGGCCTCGCCCTCTTTGCCCAGCGTCATGGCATCGGGCACTTCTTCACCGTCCTTGTCCAGAACCGCCGTGATCTTCACGAAGGAAGGTGCGTGCGCCGGGTTGGTGCCGTTGAAGATGCTCGCGCCGACAGGCTTGTTGTTGGCGTGGATGGCCTGCTGGACCGACTGGTTCGGGACGTAGTCCGGCGGAGTGGGGGGCGGCGTAGTAGCCGGCGGATTGCTCGGAGATACCGTATCCTCGCCGTTCTTGCCCTGCTCGCCCTCTTCGCCCTTGGTGTCTTCGCCCTTGGTGCCGTCACCCTCGGCGCCGTCACCTTCGTGCTTGGCATCACCATCGCTGGTTTGCTCGCCATCGCTGGTTTGCTTGCCGTTGTCGCCGGTACCGCTGCTTTCGGTCTCGCTGGTACCGGTTTGGGCACCGCCAGTTTGGGCGCCCCCCGTTTGTGTGCTCTCGCCCGCGCCCGGGGTGCCCGTGTCCGAGCCGCCGCCCGCATTCTGGGGAGGCGTCTGCTCACCGCTCGGGCTGCCCTGGGTCGGGGAAGTCGTCTGCTCGCTGCTGCCCTGGCTGCCCGGAGTCTGAGCGGGTGGCTGGCTTTCGCTGCCTTGGCCACCTGCATTCTGAGAAGGCGCCTGGCCGTTGCTGGCCTGGCTACTCTGTCCTTCGCTGGGGGTGGAACCACCTTTATCGGAGCCGCTCCCTTTATTGCGGTCCGAACCTGAGGTCGAGCCGGAGCCGCCGGCCGAGCCGGAGTCCGAAGCAGAACCCGAGGTCGATTCAGAGTCCGAGCCCGTCACGGGCTTGTTCTCCGAGCCTGAACCCTCTGCGCCGGGTTTGCCGCCTGCGGGCTTGGTGCCTTCACCGCTGTTGGCGCCTTGGTTGGACGTTTGGCCCGTGCCGGAAGGCGAACCCGCGTTCTGGGTGGTTCCGTTACCCTTGTCGTTTCCGGAATGATGACCGCTCGTGTTGTTCGGGCCCGTACCGTTATTGGCCGTGCCGGTGCCTCCGTTTGCTCCCGTGTTTGCGCTGCTACCCGTGCTGGAACCCGTATCGGAGCCGGTGCTTGAGCCCGTACCAGAGCCGGAGCCTGCACCCGTCTGGGAACCCGCCTCATGACCCGTGTTGCCGCCTTCACCGGAAGAGGCGCCTGGATTGCCGCCGGGGGCAGGGGTTTCGGGGGTCTTGATGACGACAGTCTGCTCGACAGTATTCGGTGCAGTGGTGCCCTGGGCATCCTGCACGGGAACGAAGCTGAAGGAGCCGTCGCTCTTGGAGGCATTCCAGAAGATCCGCTCGAAATCGGCGCGGGAGATGACCTGGCCGACGACGATCTCCTCACCGTTTTCCAGGGTCATCAGGCCGTGGGAACTGCCAGCGTTCTTGCCGCGGATGGCGGTGATGCGGATGAACGCCGGAGTTTCATTGGTGTTGTTGCTATTGAAGATGTTAGCGCCGATGGCCTTGTTCTCGTTGGCGCCATAGTTCAGAGAGCGGGTATTGGCTGGATCGGCAGCGCCAGCGCCCCCCACATTGCCGGAGCCACCCGCACCACCTGCATTGCCGGAAGCACCAGCACCACCGATACCTCCAGTCGCCCCAGAGCCGCCCGCATTGCCAGAACCCGCGGCACCACTGGTGGCATCGGAGCTACCCGCAGCACCGGTACCGCCCGCAGCGTCAGAGCCGTCAGCTGCATTGGAACCGCCCGCGTTGCCAGAACCAGCGGCACCACCAGCGGTATTGGAACCACCTGCAGCACCGGTGCCACCCGCAGCGTCGGCACCACTTGCGGCACCGGAGCCGCCTGCAGCGTTGGAACCTCCCGCAGCACCAGAACCGTTCGCGGCGCCCGCATTACTACCAGCGCCGATGCCGCCAGCGCCTGCACCCGAGCCCGAAGCAGAGCCGGAAGCTGCACCAGCATCAGCGCCCGAACCTGCGCCTGCACCGCTGGCTGTTTGTTCGCTGCCACGGTTTCCTTGTGCGTTACCGTCAGCAACCGATCCTTGCTGCCGCCCAGCGCCAGAGGCGAGGGGGGCCGATCCAGTCGAATTCGAAGAGCCGCCACCACTACCACCGCCGCCACCCAGGGCGGCAGCAAGGGCCACGGTGCCCAGGACGGCACCTGCCGTCAGCAGGGTGCCTGAGGCCATACCAGCAGCTCCCGCACCTGCCGCAGCGCCTGCGCCCGCAGCTCCAACACCAGCAGCCCCTGCACCGGCAACTCCCACGCCCGCGGCGCCTGCGCCGGCAGCGCCAGTACCAGCACCAGCAAAACCAGCGCCAGCAACGCCTGCACCGGCCGCGCTTGCACCGGTGGTCCCGGCGCCAGCAGCGGTGACAGACGATGCGCCTGCCGCAGCTTCGGCTGCTGCGCCCGTCATGGAAGATCCGCCGGTGACGGATGCCGTGCCGCCCAGGGCATCGGTCGCTGCAGCCGCTTCATCGCCGGTGGGCAGCCATGCTGCATCGTCGTCATCGTCTTCGTTGCGCTCATGGCGCCGGGCAATCTCAGCCACGCCAGCGGCAGCCAGCTGCTTGCCGTCGGCAGCCTCGTCGCCCGTCAGCGCCAGCATGCCGTGGGCATGGTGCTTGGCCGCTGTCGGGTGTGCCTGTGCCGACGCGGTGCGCGTCGGCACGGGTTGGGTCATGTCGGTCGATTGCTTGGTCATCGGGGCGGTCTTTCAGGAAAGGAAGTCCGTTGACCGGCGCGATGGCGACATCGGGCATCGTGCCGGAGTTATCTGCACGCTGCATGATGTGTGTCTTCAGGAATCGGCGGTAGGGGCTGTCGGCCGATTGGCCGAGGGGGCGCGACGGGTGGCTTCGCGACCGGATGTGGCCGTGACGCGTCGCACACGACGCCCGCGGCCTGTCCGGCCGGGCGTCGGGGCGCTGTTTCAGGCAGGGATGATGACGCGGGGCCGAAGGCGGTTCAGCCCCGGTCGGTCTCGTCCTGAAGCCGTGGAGGAAGGCTGTCGTGCCCGGCCACTTCCACGGTGTCCAGGTAGCAGGCCCACAGGGCACAGGCAATGACGGAAAACACCACCGGCAGGACCAGCAGGAAGATGGGCGAGGCAAAGGGCAGGGCAGGAGCGCCGCTCAGGACCTGCGTCACCAGGGCCACGCTGATCAGGAAGACCAGCAGGCAGAGCGCATGGCAGACGAAGGCCAGCGCGTTGCGCCCGACCGCCACGGCCGAGAACACCACCGATTTGAGCAGTGGCAGACCGTGCAGACCGGCAAAGATGGGCGCATACCACAGCAGCAGGTAGCAGGGCACGGTGATGACGGCCATTGTCATCATCGACTGGAACACCGGCATGATGAGGTTGCTCATGGCCTCGGCGTCAGGGACCTTGTTGGCCGGCATCTGGCTCAGTGTGTCGAACATGGCCGCCACGGCGTCCTGATAGCCCGACAGCCAGGCAGCGCCCGTGTCGATGGCCAGGCTGAGCAGGCCCAGCTGGGCCACGGTCAGCAGCGCCCGGCGGTTGCCCTGCGCCCAGCCGAAGAAGACGCGGGCGTTGAAGATCTGCGTGAAGGGACGTGTGCCGGGTTCTGGCATGGCGGCGCTCTGCGCGGCCAAGGGCGTGTCGCTGCCGGGCGGTGCCAGCTCCCGCAGGGTGGCCAGGTAGCCCACCAGCAGCACCGGCACCACCAGCTTGGCCAGCACCAGGCCAAGAATGCCCAGGATTCCGAACAGGTTGCTGGCCGTGATCAGCATCAGCATGAGCAGCAGCAGGGGCAGCGGGGCCCGCCCCAGCAGGCCGAAGCCGCGCTTGAGCCAGTACCAGCCATGGCTGGCGGGCACGCGGTGGACCTGGATGCCGCTGGAAGTCGTCTGTCCTGCCATGTCAGTGCAGTTCTCCCGAAAGCGTGCGGCGATCGGTCAGAATCCGTTCGAAGTGGGTGGGATCCTTGGGCTGCAGCATGGCGGCCTCGCGGGGCAGCAGTAGGTCGTAGAGGCGCGACAGCCAGAAACGCAGGGCTGCGGCCCGCAGGGCCATGGTCCAGCCCCGGCGCTCGATGTCCTGCAGGGGGCGCACGCTGCGGTAGCCGGCCAGCAGGGCCTCGGTGCGCGCCGGGTCCAGATGGGCGTCGTCGGCCGACAGGCACCAGTCATTGCAGACCACGGCCAGGTCGAACAGCCAGGTGCCGTGGCAGGCGAAGTAGAAGTCGATGACGCCAGGAGTGGACGGCGTGGTGAAGAGCACGTTGTCGCGGAAGCAGTCGGCATGGACGGCCGAGGCGGGCAGCTCCTGCCATTCGGACGTGGCCATCCAGGCCTGCTGGGCAGCCAGTTCGTCCTCGGCCAGGGCCAGCTGGGCGGGCGCAAGCTTCGGACGCAGTTCCTTGATGGCCTGGGGCCACCAGCCCGGGCCGCGCACGTTGGCCGGGGCCGGTCCGAAGTCGGCGGCCGCCAGGTGCATGCGGGCCAGCAGTGCCCCCATGGCCTGACAGTGTTGCGGCGTGGTGTCCACCACCGACTTGCCGGTCAGCCGCGTGACCAGCGTGGCAGGCTTGCCGTTGAGCATGCTGAAAAGCTGCCCCTGGCGGTTGGCCAGCGGGGCCGGGCAGGGAATGCCGCGGCGGGCCAGATGCTGCATCAGCTCCAGGTGGAAGGGCAGCTGCTCGACAGGCAACCGCTCGACCAGGGTGAGGACCCAGCGGCCCTTGGCCGTGTCGACGAAGTAGTTGGTGTTCTCGATGCCCGAGGCGATGGGCTCGATGGCCAGCAGCTCGCCGGCATCGTACTGGGCCAGCCAGTCCTTGAGCTGCTGATCGGAGACGACGGTGAAGACGGCCATGGGGCGGATCCGGGGGTGGGGTGGGGATGCGCCGATTCTAACCGTGTGACGGAATGCCCCGTCGGTTCGGTCGGACGGTGTCGGCCGGGTCCGACGGATCAGAGCTGCAGGTTCAGCTGCCGTTCCTCGCTGGTGGCATAGAAGCCGCGCTGCTGGTAGAAGTCGAAGATGGCGTTGACCACCTCGTCCGGGTCGTCGATGACGCGGATCAGCTCCATGTCGGCCGCCGAGACGGTGCCATGGGCCACCAGCGTGTCGTTCATCCAGTCCAGCAGGCCCTTCCAGAAGGTCGAGCCCACCAGAATGACCGGAATGCGCCGTCCCACCCGGGTCTGGATCAGCGTGAGCACCTCCATCAGCTCGTCCAGCGTGCCCCAGCCGCCGGGCGCAGCCACGAAGGCGGCAGCGTACTTGGCAAAGGCCACCTTGCGCGGGAAGAAGTGCCGGAAGTGCAGGGACACGTCCTGATAGGGGTTGTCGTGCTGTTCGTTGGGCAGCTCCATGTTGAGGCCCACCGATGCCGAGGCGCCGGCAAAGGCCCCCTTGTTGGCGGCTTCCATCAGCCCCGGGCCGCCGCCCGAGATGACGGCGAAGCCCGCGTCGGAGAGCTTGCGCGCCAGCGTCTCGGTTTCCTTGTACCAGCGGTGGTCGGGCTTGATGCGGGCGCTGCCGAAGATCGAGACGGCCGGGCGGATGTCCGCGAGCGCCTCGGTGGCCTCGACGAACTCTGCGATAATGCCCAGCACGTGCCAGGACTCTCTTGCCTTGATGGCGGTCGCTCGCTCGCTGGGCATCATGTTGCTCAGCTTGGGTGTATTGGGGATAGCTTTCAGGATGTTCTTGACCATGGGTCCCGGGTTCTTTTTGCTGCTTTTCTCTCCGTACCGGGCGGTTCCGGAGGCAGGCGTGGCTGTCTTTGCTGGTTCCGAGCGTATCAGACTCCGGCCGAGCGGCCGGCTTTGACCCCCGGGCGCGGCCCTGTTTCCGTCAGACCGACGTTTCCCGATGACCGACACCCAGACCCTGCTGCTGGTCGATGGCTCCAGCTACCTGTTTCGCGCCTATCATGCCCTGCCGGACCTGCGCAACAAGGCGGGCGAGCCGACCGGTGCCATCCATGGGATGGTCGGCATGCTGCGTCGGCTGCGCGACGACACCCGGCTGCATGGCGGCGCCACGCTGGGGGCGGTGATCTTCGACGCGCCGGGGCGCACCTTCCGCGACGACCTGTACGAGCACTACAAGGCCAACCGCAGCCAGACGCCGGAGGCGCTGGTGGCACAGATCGCGCCCATCCATGAACTGACCCAGGCGCTGGGCTGGCCGCTGCTGGTGGTGCCGGGCATCGAGGCCGACGACGTGATCGGCACGCTGGCCACCCGCGCGCGTGCAGCCGGCATGCGCACCGTCATCTCCACCGGCGACAAGGATCTGGCGCAGCTTGTTGATGACGAGACGCTGCTGGTCAACACGATGACCCGCGACGGCGTGCCGCCCACCGTGATGGACGCTGCCGGCGTGCGCGACAAGTTCGGCGTTGATCCGGGACAGATCATCGATTTCCTGACGCTGACCGGCGATGCGGTGGACAACGTGCCGGGTGTGGACAAGGTGGGCCCCAAGACGGCCGCCAAGTGGCTGAACGAATACGGCTCGCTGGATGCCATCCTGCAGCACGCCGACGAGATCAAGGGCAAGGTGGGCGAGAACCTGCGCGCAGCGCGCGACTGGTTGCCGCGCGGCCGCGAGCTGGTGACGGTGCTGCGTGACGCCGACCTGAGTGCCTGGGTGGGCAGCGTGGAGACGCTCAAGCTGCGTCCCGAGGACGAGGAGGCGCTGCTGGGGCTCTTTGACCGCTGGGAGCTGCGTACCTTTGCACGCCGGCTGGTGGCCGATCGGCAGCGACGCGAGGCGGGCACAGGCCACGTCGCGGGTACTGCGGGCGCTGCTGCGGGTGAGGGGGCTTCGGCCGGGCAGGGCACGTCGGGACAGGTATCGGCCAGTGCGGCAGGCAGTCGGTCAGGGCATGGTGCGGCCGGTGATGGTACTGCGGGGCTGGAAGCGCTGCCCGGCGGCATTGGCCACTTCACGCGTGACGGCATCGTGCTGGAAGCACCGCCGGCAGGCGAGCTGCAGGCCGAGACGGTAACCACGCGCACGGCGCTGGATGCGTGGCTGGCGCGCGTGCAGGCGGCCGACCGGGTGGCCATCGACACCGAGACCACGTCGAAGGATCCGCATGCGGCGCGGCTGGTGGGCATCTCGCTGGCCGTGATGCCCTGGCAGGGTTGCTACATCCCGGTGGGGCACAACTATGCGGGCGTGCCCGAACAGCTGCCGCTGGACGAGGTGCTGGCGGTGCTGAAGCCCTGGCTGGAAAGCGACGCGCCGCAGAAGGTGGGCCAGAACATCAAGTACGACATGCACGTGCTGGCCAATCACGGCATCACGCTGCGCGGCGTGGTCGATGACACGATGCTGGAGTCCTACGTGCTGGAGGCGCACCGCACTCACGGCATGGATGCGCTGGCCGGACGCCATCTGAATCGCACCACCATCACCTATGAGGAAGTGGCGGGCAAGGGCGCCAAGGCCATCAGCTTCGACCAGGTGGCACTGGACGTGGCCACCCCCTATGCAGCCGAGGACGCCGACGTGACGCTGCAGCTGCATCGCACGCTGTGGCCGGCCATCGAGGCCAGCGAACGGCTGCGTCACATCTACCGCAACATCGAGATGCCCACGCTGCAGGTGCTCTATGACATGGAGCGCCACGGCGTGCTGCTGGACCGCGACCGGCTGCGGGCCCAGTCGCAGCAGCTGGCCGAACAGCTGATGGAGCTGGAAAGGCAGGCGCACGAACTGGCGGGCCAGCCCTTCAACCTGGGGTCCACCAAGCAGCTGGGCGAGATCCTCTTCGAGCGGCTGGGGCTGCCGGTGGTGAAGAAGACGCCGGCCGGCAAGCCGTCCACCGACGAGAGCGTGCTGGAGAAGCTGGCGCTGGACTACCCGCTGCCCAAGGTGCTGCTGCAGTGGCGAGGCCTGGCCAAGCTGAAGTCCACCTACACCGACAAGCTGCCGGAGATGGTCGACCCGCAGACCGGGCGCGTGCACACCACCTATTCACAGGCCGTGGCCATCACCGGCCGGCTGGCCTCCAGCGATCCGAACCTGCAGAACATCCCGGTGCGCACGCCGGAAGGGCGACGCATCCGCGAAGCCTTCATTGCGCCGCCCGGTCACCAGATGATGTCGGCCGACTACTCGCAGATCGAGCTGCGCATCATGGCGCACATCTCGCAGGATGCCGGGCTGCTGAAAGCCTTTGCCGACGGCGAGGACGTGCACCGCGCCACCGCATCCGAAGTCTTCGGCGTGCCGATTGCAGAGGTCAACAGCGAACAGCGCCGCTATGCCAAGGTGATCAACTTCGGCCTCATCTACGGCATGAGCGCCTTCGGCCTGGCCGCCAACCTGGGCATCGAGCGCGGTGCGGCACAGGCCTACATCGACCGCTACTTTGCGCGTTATCCTGGCGTGGCCGCCTACATGGAGCGCACCCGCGCCCAGGCTCGTGAACAGGGCTACGTCGAGACCGTGTTCGGCCGCCGGCTGTGGCTGCCCGAGATCGGATCATCCAACATGGGCCGCCGCCAGATGGCCGAGCGCGCCGCCATCAACGCTCCCATGCAGGGCACGGCCGCCGATCTCATCAAGCTGGCGATGATCGACGTGCACGCCTGGCTGCGACGCGAGAACCTGGGCGCCCGCCTGGTGATGCAGGTGCACGACGAACTGGTGCTGGAAGTGCCCGACGCCGAGGTGGAACGCCTGAAGACCGACCTGCCAGCCCGCATGGCCGGCGTGGCCCAGCTTTCGGTGCCGCTGCTGGCCGAAGTGGGCGTGGGCGAGAACTGGGAGCAGGCGCATTGAGCGTAGACGTTCGATGACAGCGATGTACGTGTCATGCGTGCTATCTGGATGTGTCGGCAAAGCCTGTGGAAGACGGGAGGGGTGAAATGCGTTCTGCTATCGAACATCTGCTGACACAGCCGGAAGGCAAGACGCTGGAATTCAAGCGTGACCTTTCATCACCCCGGAACCTGCTGAAGACATTGGTGGCCTTTGCCAACTCGGCCGGAGGAGTCGTGCTGATCGGTGTGGCAGATGACCGGGCAGTGATTGGTCTGGAGCAACCGCTGGATGACGAGGAGCGGCTGGACAATCTGATCGGCGATGCCATTGCACCCCGTCTGGTGCCTAATGTGGAAATACTGAGCTGGCAGGACAGGAGCATCCTGGCCGTGGAGGTCTTTCCGGGTAGCAATCGGCCTTATTACCTCAAGTCGGAAGGGCAGCCAGACGGCGTTTATGTTCGCCTAGGGTCCAGCAATCGACAGGCGGGATCAGCGCTGGCAGCCGAGTTGCGGCGTACCTCCGAAGGCATCGTGTTCGACGAAATGCCGATGCCGGACCTGGGGCCGGATGATCTGGACATCCAGGCAGCACAGCGTCTGTTCAGTGATCGGCGAAAGCTGGATGAGCAGGCGTTGCTGAGTCTGCGGGTCCTGGTGCGTGACCAAGGCAGGTTGGTACCCAGCAAGGGCGGCATGCTGCTGTTCGGGAAGGATCGAGGCGCCTATTTCCCAGATGCCTGGGTGCAGTGTGGCCGGTTCATCGGTGTCGACAAGGCGCATATATTCGATCATGCCGAGATCCATGCAAGCCTGCCTGATTGTGTCGAGCAGGTCATGCTGTTTCTGAAAAAGCATGCCATACGCGGTGCGGATTTCTCGAACGTCCGGCGTCAGGATGTCTGGAGCATCCCGTTGCTGATACTGCGTGAAGCCGTCACCAACGCCTTGGTTCATGCCGATTATTCGCACCCTGGTGCACCGATACGGGTGGCCTTCTTCGATGATCGGATCGAAGTTGAGAGTCCGGGCATCCTGGTGCCGGGTATGACCATCGAGGAAATGCGCCAGGGGGTTTCCAACCTGCGCAATCGCGTCATTGCCCGGGTATTTCGTGAGTTGGGCCTCATCGAACAATGGGGCAGTGGCGTGCGTCGGATGTTCCGGGAGGCCAGCGAGCTTGGCTTGCCCGAGCCGGTGATCGAAGAGATCGGCATGCACTTGCGGATCACCGTGTTCATTGGCCAGAATCGACTGATGAAGACCCCAGCGAAGTCAGGGGTAGAGTCAGGGGTAGAGTCAGGGGTAGAGTCAGGGGTAGAGTCAGGGGTAGAGTCAGAAGATGGGCCTTCTGTGAGCTGGCGGGTTCTACATGTCCTGAAGGAAGGTGCCCCGCTGTCCAAGATCGAGATCGCCAAGGCCTTGGGGCGTACCCGACCCAATCGATACCTGGATGAGTCGATGCGCCGACTGATTGCTGCCGACGAGGTGGCCTATACCTTGCCGGAAAAACCGAACAGTCGCCTGCAGAAGTATCGACTGACCGAGAAAGGCAAGGCACGTCTGTCCAGAATGGGCAATGAATGACGCCATCCTGGCCGGCTTCAGCGCCGGGCTCAGTCTCGTTCTGGCTATTGGCTCGCAGAATGCGTTTGTGCTGCGGCCGCGTTTTGCTGCGCCCCGTGTCTGACATCACACCGTCCGTACACGCCCTCAGGTTCCGCAGTAAGTCATGTATTCCCGGCTGTCCTTCGGAACCTTCTGATAGGCCCGAATATTTGATTCGGGGTCGAATGGGCGCTGCAGGACGGATAGCAGTGCGTTGAAGGGCTGCATGTCGCGTGCTTCGGCGGCTTCCAGGGCGGCTTCGACAAGGGCGTTGCGGGGGATGACGAACGGGTTGGCTGATTTCATCCGTGCGGCGGTTTCCTGTTGGCTCTGTGCCTGCTCATCAAGCCGCGCATGCCAGCGGGTTTTCCAGGCGGCAAAGGCCTCGCTGGAAAACAGGGGGTCGGTGCCATCCAGATCGTGGCCCTCCTGGCCGTCCATGGCCAGCGTGAGGCGCACGAAGGTGTTGGTGTAGTCGGCTTCGTGATTCAGCATCAGCTGCAGCAGGTCAACAGCCAGCAGCTGGTCGCTGGCGGGCACTTCTGCATCCTGCGGGGCGAAAAGGCCCAGCTTCTGGCACATGTGCCGGGTGTAGCAGGCCTCGAACTGGCTGGCGAAGGCGTTCAGTTCCTCCTTGGCCATGTCGACGGCTTCGTCCTGATCGTCACTGAAGAGCGGCAGCAGGGTCTCGGCCAGCCGGGTCAGGTTCCAGTGTGCGATAGGGGGCTGGTTGCTGTAGCGGTAGCGGCCTTGATGGTCGATCGAGCTGAACACGGTATCTGGATCATAGGTGTCCATGAAGGCGCAGGGGCCGTAGTCGATCGTCTCACCGGTAATGGCCATGTTGTCGGTGTTCATCACGCCGTGGATGAAGCTCACTGATTGCCACTGCGCCACCAGGGCGACCTGGCGTGCGATGACCCGGCGCAGCATCAGCCGGTAGGGGTTGAGCTTCGGATCCGCAGCGGTTTCGGTGCGGATGTCCGGAAAGTGCCGTTCGATGGTGTAGTCGGCAAGCGCCTTCAGTGCGGCGACGTCGCGCAGGGCCGCAGCATACTGGAAGGTGGCGACCCGGATATGGCTCTGGGCGGTTCGGGTCAGCACGGCCCCGGTTTTTGGGCCGCGGCGATGGACGCGGTCACCCGTGGTGACGACCGCCAGACTGCGCGTCGTCGGGATGTGCAGCGCGTGCATCGCTTCGCTGATCAGGTATTCGCGCAACATTGGTCCCAGCGCCGCCTTGCCGTCACCCTGGCGTGAATAGGGCGTTTGCCCGTTGCCTTTCAGCTGGATGTCGATGCGTTGCCCATCCGGCGTGATCTGCTCGCCGATCAGGGTGGCCCGCCCGTCACCCAGCATCGCAAAATGCCCGAACTGATGGCCCGCATAGGCTTGCGACAGTGGCAAGGACCCCTCGGGGAATCGGTTGCCCGAGAAAAAGTCGGCGGCCTCCGCCATCAAGGGGCTGCCATCCGACCATGGTGTCGGCGTTGCCGGATGGGCGGCTGCACTGGCATCGGCACCGGCGCCGGCATCGGTCGCAGTGGCGTCTTCTGTGGGCAGCAGCCCCAGCTCGCGGGCCAGGGACTGGTTGAAGAGCAGAACCTGGGGCCTGGGGAAGCGGGCGGGCTGAGCGTCCGAGAAGAAGGCCTGGGGCAGCGAGCGATAGCTGTGGGACAGGTTCCAGTGCAGGG
>ENA-OWMB01000577-OWMB01000577.1-metagenome-genome-assembly--contig:-NODE-577-length-14325-cov-37.097687_pt1 | contig 14325 bp, 11 predicted proteins | sample MGYA00245353_ERZ651112 | MGnify/ENA primary metagenome ERZ651112 (study PRJEB26857, sample SAMEA4031773) | metagenome | biome: human; feature: oral; material: saliva | place: Philippines | collected 2014...
CATAGCAATACTGAGTGGTAAGCAGTAAAATACATTAGTAAAGGAAATAACTGACTGATGGGCTGCTACTACGGCAGATCCAAAGTGAACCATCAAGAGGCCAGCGATACTAAAGATACTGGCTTCTAAGAAGATGGAACCACCAATAGGAATACCCACATGTAATTGCTCACGAATATAGTGGAAGCTTGGACCTTTAAAGTCTTTATAAATACGATAACCTTTAAGCTTCGGATGTAATAGAATAACCAAGCTAAAGAGGATAAAGTTAGTCCAACAAGCACCAGCTAAACCGTAACCCGCGCCAACACCACCGATTTCAGGGAAACCGTAGTGGCCAAAGATGAGTGCATAGTTTAAGAATACATTAATCACAAAGCTTGTAAAAACGATAGCCATAGAGTAATGTGTTAACCCATGGGAATCAACTGTATTACGCAACGTATTTACCCAAAGTAGAGGGAATAAACCAAGGGCAAAAGCTTTCAGATAACTAATGCAAACCTCAGCGGCAGCAGGTTCTAAATTTAACGTAGTCAGTAATGGGCGAAGACCCAATATACCGATTAGTAAAATGATAAATGCTAGGCCTGTACCAATGAAAAGACCTTGATGGAAAATCATGGAAATATCATCCGTCTTCTTAGCTCCCAATAGCTGAGAAATGATCGGTGTGATACCCATTAAAGTTCCTTGTGCAAAGATATAGAAGAGGAGCCATAAATTATACCCCGTAGCGACCCCAGCTAAATCTATGGTACTATATTGTCCCGTTAAAAAGATGGCTATAAAAGTACCACCTATAAGGGAAAATTGCGTTATACACATAGGAGTAAATAGCTTAATGAACAACCATAACTTTTGTAATATAGAATATGTTTGATACATACTAACCTCCCTTTTATTGATATACTATACAATATCATAAAATCGCTTAATTTAATAGATAAAACCTAGAAATAATAGGAATTAAATCTATTAATCAATAGCGGTTATATTGTTGATTTTGAGAATAAAAATAGTTATGAATTCCCACTCATGAAGGTGAAGAATGTATGAGAAAAATGTATATATATGTTAATAATTGAATTTTACACTACCTAACTATATCGATTATAATATATATACTATAGTTTAATTCTAAGGAGGATACATTGGACATCTTAACTGTACAAGGCTTATTGGCGATGCTTCAAATCATCGTTATCGATATTTTATTAGCTGGCGACAATGCCATCGTTATCGGTATGGCGGCTCGTAACTTGCCAGCTCATTTACAGAAAAAAGCAATATTCTGGGGCACTGCAGGTGCCATTATTCTACGCCTTGTTATGGCATTCTTATTCGTAGAAGCGTTAAACAACATTCCTGCTCTACGTTTAGTAGGTGGTATCCTTCTTTTATGGATCGGCTACAAGCTCGTTGCTGATGATGAAAGCGAGCATAATATCGAGGCTAAAGATAATTTACGTGCTGCCATCACGACAATTGTCATTGCGGACGGTATCATGGGCATCGATAATGTTATCGGCGTAGTGGGGGCTGCTGGTGGTGACATGACATTAGTTGCTATCGGTATGCTTATCACTGTACCTATCATCATTTATGGTAGTACTTTGTTTGTGAAAGTAATTGAACGCTTCCCAATCATCCTATACGTAGGTGGTGGTATCCTCGCTTGGGTAGGTGCTGCTATGAGCGTGGAAGATAAATTGATTTCTCACACTGTTGAACCATATGCACTGTTCATTAAAATAGCTGCAGTAATCCTCGTAGTAGGTGCATCTCTATTAGCAAATAAACTAAAAAAATAATGAAACTTATCTCTTCTTCTAGTAATAGGAGGAGAGATATTTTTTGTAAAAAAATATTCTTAATAGAAATCATCATAAGGACTAAGCCCCATGTATAGATGAGAAAATATAATATTTATGGTATAGTTAAGGGATAGTTATAGAATTAGTAGACTGAATTGAGGTAAGTACAAAATGGAATTTTTAGAAGCCGCTACGTGGATAACCATTAGTAAAATTATTTTAATAGATATTTTATTAGCAGGAGATAATGCTGTAGTTATTGGAATGGCAGCAGGTAAGCTAGCTCCAGAACTACAAAAGAAAGCCGTAATTTGGGGTACAGTAGGTGCCATTGTAATGCGCCTTGTATTTGCTACCCTTTTAGTAGAGGCGCTTACTTTAATTCCTCTTATCCACTTAGGTGGTGGCTTTGTACTTGTATGGATTGCCATTCAATTATTAAAAGGTGGAGATGAAGATGCACATATTGAAGCTAAGAATTCATTAATGGGTGCTATTTGGACGATTATTGTAGCCGACGCTATGATGAGTATTGATAATGTCATCGGTGTAGTAGGAGCTGCTAAAGGTCATTTAGAGCTTGTTATTGCAGGTATGTTAATTACTGTTCCAATTATCGTATTTTGCTCTACATTATTTGCTCGAATTATTAATAAATTCCCTGCCATTCTTTGGGCAGGTGGCGCACTCCTTGGCTGGGTTGCAGGCGAAATGATTGTGGAAGATCCACTACTTATACCATATATTCAAGGTGAAGAATTACTCGTTAAAATCGGTACTGTATTCTTCGTTCTTATTGTGACCGGTATGATTAAAATTTGGAAGAAAAGAGACGCGTAATGAACGGTACTAATCGTACATCTCGTAAAAAACAATCTAAACAACATAGAAGAAGTAATCGCTCTAATTCACAGCAAGCTATAAACGGCCAATTATCTAAAAAACAACAGGCTATTTTAAATGCGCCTGTTAAACTAGGTGATGAAGTATTGGTAACTATTCATGGCATCGGTAGTAGCGGTGAAGGAGTAGGTCGTGTAGATGATTTTACAGTCTTTGTTCCCTTTGCTTTGCCAGGGGAAACTGTAAAAGTATCCATCAATATGGTTAAAAAGACTTATGCTACAGGTAAACTCTTAGAGATTGTTACTATGGCTCCTAATCGTATCGATCCTAATTGTGACCTTTATGGATTTTGCGGAGGCTGCCAACTACAACACATTACCTATGAAGGTCAACTTTCACTAAAAACACAAAAGGTGAAGGACGTTATCGAACGCATTGGTCATCAAAATCCAGACCTTGTAAAACCTGCATTAGGACCTAAAGAACCTTGGGCATATCGCAATAAAATGCAAATGCCTGTAGGCGGTACTAAAGGCGATATTCAAATGGGATTCTATGCGATGGGATCTCACGATATCGTGCAAGGCACAAACTGTCCTATTCAAGATGAAGGGAATAATATCATCGCTCAAGCTTGTTACCAAATCGCTAAAGAGTTTGATATTGAACCGTATGATGAACATACAGGAAAGGGTGTACTGCGCCATATTATTGGACGCATTGGACAATCTGGATGGATGATTATCCTTGTAACTGCTACAGATTATTTACCACATCAAGAAAAGTGGGTAGAAAAATTAACTGAACGCATATCTCAAGTAGAAACTATCATTCATAACGTTAATAGTAAGCGTACTAATGTTATCTTAGGGCCTAAGAATAATATCCTCTATGGGGATGGGACGATTACAGACCATATTAAGGACTTACAGTTTACCTTATCTCCACACTCCTTCTTCCAAGTGAATCCAGAACAAACTACAGTACTTTACGACCAAGCATTAACTTATGCGGACTTAAAAGGTGATGAAACCGTTATCGATGCGTACTGTGGTACGGGGACTATTTCATTATTTTTGGCTCATAAGGCAAAACATGTAATCGGTATAGAAATCGTAGAACCAGCTATTATCAATGCTCGTGAAAATGCACGTCGTAACGGATATGATAATACGGAATTTATCGTCGCTGATGCGGCCGTAGAAATGCCAAAACTCTACAAAGCTGGCGTACGGCCAGACGTTATCGTATTCGATCCAATCCGTGCAGGCTGTAAAGAAGAAGTACTAATCTCTGCAGCTGGGATGGAACCAAAACGCATTGTTTACGTATCCTGTAACCCAGCCACCATGGCAAGAGACATTGAAATCCTTACACACTACGGCTATGAACTACAAGAAGTACAACCAGTAGACATGTTCCCTATGACCGCTCACGTTGAGAGTGTCGCATTGCTGTCAAAGACACATAACTAAATTATTAGAAAAGGCTTGAAATAAAGCGTTACCGAGCATTTTGGTTACCTAAATGCTCGGCTTTTTGCTTTGTAGGGACATATAAAATGCCTATAAAACGTGGTAGAGTTGACAGGACAAAAATGAGCAAGGTGGAGTTGATAAGATGATTTTATCAAAGTTGAGTTGATAGGCGGATAAAAAATACCCTGTTCTCATTTGAGAGAGCAGGGCAGATAAATTTTTATAATGTAATCTCAATTTCTTTTAAAGATTGTCCAGATTTATCAGTCCATGTTTTAGGACCACTCACACTGTATCCACGTATAAAATCAGCAGCTGCAGAAGAACTTGAAAAAAGGATATCTTCAGTAGTGGATAGGTTGTGAACTTTGCCATCTAGTAGATATTTTTCTCGTAGCTTTACAACACTCGCAGCCAAGGATTTTACCGACATTTTTTCGTTTATGGTAGCACCTTTAAGAACAACAAACCCTTCAGATGTAATCTTTCCTACTGCAGAAGCAGTACCTTTATTTATGTAAAGTAGGACATCATCTACAGCGGTGGAGTCGTTTGGATTTGAATGAAGCAATGGGTCAAGAACTTTATATCCCAATGCGTTAATAAGGATTTTTACATTATCAATAAATTCTTCCATAGCAGCTATTTGCGATTCTTTAATAACAGTGTTTTTATACGTGTTTTTGGTAAGAATTATGTAACGATTACAACTACGAGCAATTTCAACAAAGAGATTTTCAAGGTAACGAATTAGAGCTTTGTTCAAGTCTCTGCCAATAAAAATAACCGCTGTATTCCAGTAATATTTTTCTTTTTCTGATTGATAATCACGAATATGTTGCACAAGGCGTTCTTTTATATTTTCAGCCTCACCAATATAAACGGAATCAGATCCGTCATCTTCCTTGCAAAAAAGAAAATATACTCCTGCCTGTGTAAAATCATCTCTATTACAATTTGAAATCTCTATACGTGGGATTTTTATTGCTTTTCCATTCCAATTGGATAGTTCAGCAATAATTAGGCTATCAGCAGTCCCGTTAGCCAAAAATAATTCAATGGATTTTCCATAAGCCATTGTTACTTCCTCCTTCATTATAATCGTTGCTGCGTTCCCCAAAAAGGTACATTTATTTCATGTAGGAATTCGTTGTATTCATTGATCTCTTTGCAATTAAAGGCTGAGAATTGTATTGTTGACTCGACCAATATTAATAATATCGGCATCTACAAATAATGTTGGATGTGATATTTCATATCCGATATTTTGCTCGGAAGATCAATCATATACATCTATAATACCGCTAGTAAAGGAGATAGCCTCCTGTAGACTTCCATCATAAGATAGATATTCCGTATTCACGATATCTAATGACATTAGTCTTGTCGCTATATCGCGGATGGGGAGACATTTAGGAGTGTATATAGCATCGGTACATTCGTACTTGCGAAGAAAATCTTCAGCCTCTTTTTCCAAATCTTGTACATAGTCCATAAATGGATTTTTAGCCATATAATTTCCTTCTGTTACTTTTTTTTATCATTGCCGTATGCAACGACATCTTCAGCGGCTTTTGGTGAGGTGCTGTCAATTATTTCTGAATAATTTGTGGATACTGAAGTTCCTCGTAATAAACGATATACTTCGGTCATAAATACATTAGCGAATTTTGCCCTGATTTGTTCATTATTTAGGAGTAGAGTATAGAAATCAATATTTTGGTCATAACCTTCTACCAATGCGTCTTGTACACAGTCATCATATGTGAATTTGAATTCACTTAAGGAGTTATTCTTTGCACTTTTTTCAAGTCTGTCTTTAAAAGCTGGATTTTTCAAAAGTAGATCGCGGATTTGCATAGCAGCCTTCGTTGTAAAGTCAGGCTCATAGTCTTTATCATATAGAGCGTTTACTTCATCAATAATTTGGGAGAGCAGTTTTTTCTGTTCTTCTTCGATGCTTGCAGGCTTAGGTTTTTTGATTTTCACTTCTGGTTTAGCTTCGATTTCTTCTCCTTCATGTTTTTCCATCTCTTTCTGTCTAAAATCACTTACTGTAATTTTGTCTGCAATATCAAAGTTGTTTCCACTACCACCGGGATTCAGTTCTTTAATCAAGTATGATAGGAAGTTATATCTTTTGTGGAATTCTATATTTTCATAAGTCGTAGCTTGGATAAGGAAACAATATCCCTTTAAAAAACGACGAATGGTAATTTTGATTTCCATTTGTTCTAATTCAGGGCGTCTTGTAATCAGTTTTAATGAACTGTCAAGTAAAGCCCACATTCGCTGTTTATCCTTTGAAGTGCGGTTATCCTTATATAGATAAGTATTAAATTCATCAATATTATCTACATCTAAGAATTCGTAGGCATCAATCTCATGATCGAGGTCACGAATATCGGACGGCGAAATAGTCTCGAATAAAACAGTATCCTTGTAGTATGGTTCAAAAGCCGCCTTGATATCATTGTAGCTATTTTTGAAATCCAAAACAAAAGTTGTTTTATCATATGGCGGGCAAATTCTGTTTAAGCGAGAAAGTGTTTGAACAGCCTGTACCCCACGCAGACGCTTGTCGACATACATTGCTACCAATTTTGGTTGGTCAAATCCTGTTTGATATTTATCGGCAACGATAAGTACTTGGTAGCAACTGCGGTCAAATTCATATCGAAGTTCTTCTTCCTTAAAGCCGTTCATTATTGGTTCAGTGTATTCTGTATCAGTCAGCTTTACTTTGCCGGAGAAAGCCACAAGTGCTTTAATTCCTGAATAACCTCTTGCTTGGATATAATTTTCAAACTCTTGTCTGTATTTAACAGCAGCAGGACGAGAGGATGTGATTACCATTGCCTTTGCTTTACCACCAAGGCAACCAGCGACATTAGCCCTAAAATGCTCAATAATGATTTCTACCTTTTGTGCAATATTGGTATCGTGTAAATCAATAAATCGAGCCATTTTACGTTTTGCAGATATTGATTGAAGTTCAGGATCGCTCTCTATGGCTTTATTAATATGGCAGTAGGTTTTCCATGTGACATAGTTATCAAGAACATTTAAGATGTATCCTTCTTCAATAGCTTGCTTCATAGAGTACAGATCGAAGGATACTTTTCTACCTTCCGCATTAAGAGTACCGAAAAGTTGAAGTGTGTCTGGCTTTGGAGTAGCAGTAAAAGCAATCATAGAAACATTTTTCTGCTTTCCACTTTTCTGGATCTCTTCAAGCATTTTATCCTCTTCGGTTTTTTCTTCCTCATCTTCTTCGTTGCTCAAAACATTTGTGACTGACTGCATATATACGCCTTCAGTGGAAGAGTGTGCCTCATCAATCAATACTGCAAATTTTTTATTTTTAAGATTTCCGAGCAAATTATTATTAAGAATATAATAAAATTTATGGATTGTGGTAACGACAATTTTTGTGTTTCCACCAAGTGCGATTGCCAAATCTTCAGAATCGCATTTATCATCCATTACTTTGACTTGACCACTCTTATGTTCAATGCCGAGTATAGCTTCTTGAAGTTGACGGTCAACGATGATACGGTCAGTAATAATTAGAACGGTATCAAACACATTCTCATTATTTTTATCATGTACTGTTGCAAGTATATGAGCCAACCAAGAAATTGTTTCTGTTTTTCCGCTACCTGCAGAATGCTCTATGAGGTAATTGCAGGATGTGTGATTGACAATAACATCATTCATAACTTGTTCTACGGCGCGAAGTTGATGAAAGCGAGGGAAAATTAGAACTTTAGACTTTTTGATTTTCCCAGTATCAGCATTACGGATTTCTTTTTTCTTAATGTAAATGAAACGTTCAATCAAGAATAGTATTTCATCTTTAGTCCATATATTTTCCCACATATAGGAAACATTCAAACCATCTTCATTGTGAGGATTGCCTTTACCGAAGTTCTCACCAATGTTAAATGGATTAAAGAAGGTGTTAGCGCCTTTAAGTTCAGTGGTGAAATACACTTCTTTTAAATCCATAGCAACGGCAGCGAAAACCCCCACATTGGTTTTGAAAAGACGAGTAGAGGCATCACGTTCTTCTTTATATTGTTTGATGGCATCTTTGTATGTTTGGCCGGACGTATTGCATTTTAATTCGATGGCAAATATTGCAAGACCATTAAGGAATAGAACTAAGTCAATACGTTCATCGGATTTATGATGCACTTCTTCCATCACCGAGAAGATGTTCTTTTTATAATTTGCGACAGCCTGTGTATTGATTGTGCTATCGGGCTTGCGATACATAAGCTTTAGTGTAGTGCCATTATCGAATTCAACACCGTGTTTGATAACATCAATTAAACCGCGACTGTCTTTGTTAATCTCAGCATTAATATAATTAATTACTGTTTCTTCTGTACGATTCTTATACATACGGCGAAGATGTTCCATTTCATCATGCTGGGTATCTTCTAGGAACTCTAGAAGCATTTCAGTATCCATGGCCAAGCCAGACTTATATGCTGTATTTGGACGGATACGAAAATTATTATCTTCATGTAAACGTTCTATAATCAATTTCTGATAATCATCTTTTTCTCGAAGTTGGTCTGCTTTGATAGGCATATTATTGAACCTCCTATACTCGCTTTTTTCCTGTTATATACTCAAAAATAGTAGAGCTTTTAAGTCTTACCATAATGTCTAAGGATTCTGTTTTTTGGCTGATTTGTTCATCAACTGTTTTCAAAATTTTATTTAGATAATCTACGATAGCATTTTGTTCGTCACGATTATTTGTATATGGAAGTATAATATTTTGAGCCGCCCCAATATATAAACCATCTTGTGCAGATTTATTGATCAGCAATTTTTCCTGAACAAGAGAAGCATTTGCTTGCAAAGCATAGGTTAAAAAATATGGATTAACATTTCCTTTAGGGCGCAGGAATATCGTGCTTCGTTGAAATGCGTAAGGCCGTTCATACTCATATACACAAGTACGTCCAATCGTTCCAACGCAGGAAAGCAAAACATCACCTTTTCTTGGATAGCCATTTGATACAATGGATTTATAATCCTTGGGTGAGATTAAACTTTCATTATCGGAAATATGCAATCCGTCGTTAAACACATTTTTTGCACTTAACAACATTTCGCCCTCATCTAATCTATCAAAGGTTCCGTGAGTTCCATCTTTTATTCCATCAAGTAAATACTTGATTCGAATCAACTTCCAGTGAGTCGGTAAAGATGGGATATGTGGATTATCTGTTCTTTGCAATTCTACATTGCTATGGATACCTTTGGTCATTGTTTCTGTTATCAAAGATAAACGATAGTTTGTCAATGTTTCTAACTGTTGCTCTAAATCAGTAATAATGCTATCTAATTCACCACAATGCTCATCAAGAAAATCGGCGATGGCTTCTTGTTCCTTATAGCTTGGAAAAGCATACAGGAACTCAGCAAAATCACCTTGATACAAATGGATAATGGTGCTGTTGCCGGCATTTCTGAAATTGAACCAATTCCAAAATTCATCGGATTTAATCACCCAATACAGAAATCTACGACTGTATCCTTCAACTGGCATAATGCGTAGAACACCACTATTAAGGGATGTTTCGCCTGGCATATCTGCTACAATTGCGACTTTTCCGATGGTACCGTCCTTGGTAATTAAAAGGTCTCCATTTTGAATTTGGATATCTTTTGCTTCCTCCCAACGTTTCATTGGTACATGAACGCAGTTTTCCCAATCAATGCCACCATCAGCAAAGTCAATGCCAGTGATAAGGTACGCACCTTCATCTTGATATTCGTCGGATGTGAGTCCTTGCCAACCAATACGTCCTTTTAAACTAGCCATATATTTAATTTTTATTGTTTTCCAGTTGTATGGTATATCACCAATCCACTGGATACCCGTTTGTTTCGTAGTTTCCATTACTTTGCCCCTTTCTGTAAGGTGGCAATCTTTCTGGACAAGGAAGCCTCTAATTTCATAAACTGAGCCAACAAATCATCAGCTTTTTCCGGTTCACGATATTCATAGAAATAGCGCGTAAATGGGAATTCAGCTCCTAAGCGTTCTTTGTTCGTTGGACTTTTAGCCTTTTTCTCGTCAAACTCGTAACAGTAAATAGCATCTGGGATGTGAGGGAATACTTCAGCATCCATATAAGCTTTAACGTCCTGATTTAAACGGATAATCTCGGTGTCTTTGGTAGTAGGATCAATAACGATATGGCCTTTTTTATCCTTCTGAACAACAGCAGTCTTGTCGATAACCGACATTTCCATAGCAATCCCAGCTAAACGGGAAGGAGAGAGTCCATCCACACCCGCAAGAGCCTTTTTCAAAGCAATTTCAAACTTTGAAAAGTCTGTAAATACGGAGTCTGAAATATGGGCGGTCAACGCATCGATAACAGAAGCAGTGAACTTACGTCCCTTAATTTGCTTCTGGTATGCTTTTTCGTCAGTATCACTGCGTGGGTTGGTTTGCTCCAATTCCTCAAATTTTGCTTCGTTAAAAATATTCGTGTTCGCTGTGAAATAACCACTGTTACGAAGTGCCTCAATAGTCTCAGTATTAATGGAACCACTACGCTGAAGAGGCTGGTACACAGACCACTCTTTATAAAGAAATTCCTCGCGGTCAAAGATTTTGCTTTCAATCACGCAATCATGTTTGCGTTTTTCATCCCAAATGGTTTTCTTTCTAGGAGCAAAATCAGAATACATTTCAGTTATGAGTGTAATCTGTGTCTTGGATATTTCTCTACGTTTTTTACCGAGGGAGCGTTTCAAAGGAGTCCACATATCTGTTGCGTCAATAAACTGAACTTTTCCTTTTCGTTCATCTCTCTTGCCTTTGGACAGGATGAAGGCATAAATAGCAATATCGGTGTTATAGAACAACTGAGAAGGTAGACCGATGATTGCTTCTACCAGATCATTTTCAAGAAGATATCTTCTAATTTGGCTTTCGCCACTAGTAGTATTTCCGGAGAAAAGAGGAGAACCATTGGTGATAATAGCTGCACGACCTACTTTTTTCTTCATTTTTGCAACGGCGTGTTGCATGAAGAGTAACTGCATATCTCCAGTTGCAGGTAGACCCGCAGGGAATCTTCCATCTTTTCCTTTTTTATGCTCTTTGCGGACCGCATTTTCAACACCATCTCCAGCATCTTTTCCACCCCAGGATTCGCCAAATGGGGGATTTGCTATGACAAAACGCATGTCTGTCTCTTCGAAGCAGTCTTCTTTCATAGTATCTGCAAAGCGGATATTTTCAGCAGCTTGGTTTTTTATCAGCATATCTGCAAGGCAGATAGCATGAGATTCAGGGCTGTTTTCTTGTCCAAACAGACGAACGTTTGCATCTGGATTCATACGAACAATAAAATCATGAGCTGTTGCAAGCATACCTCCGGTTCCACAGGCCATATCCAACACAGTAACTTCACGACCTTCGCTGAAAATATCACTGCATCCTTCTGCGAGTAAGATACTTGTCAGAAGACGAATAACTTCACGAGGAGTATAGTGGTCACCGGCAGAGGCATTTTCAGAGAATCTACGGATGATTTCCTCAAACATATAACCCATTTTTAGATTGTCCACTTTTTCTGGATCCAAATCTAGTTCGGAAAATTTTTTAACAACTCCAAGCAAACGATTGTTTTTATCTAGATTTTTGATTTCTTCTTTAAACTTCAGTTCTTCAAAAATTGCCTGCACATTAGGAGAGAACGATTCAATATAAAAAGTAAGATTTTCTACGATAGCAGGTGCTTCTGTAAGTAGTTTTTTTAAATCGTATTCGCAAGTATTGTAGAACTGATAACCAGATTTTTTGCATAGTAATTGTGAAGGTGCCTTTGGGTTTTTCTTATAGACATTCACAACTTTAGTTTTTGTAGTTGCCAATGCACACTCAAGACGGCGTAGAATGGTCATCGGAATGATTACATCTTTGTATTTATCTGGTTTGTATGGACCTCTTAGTGTATTTGCAATAGAAAATACCATTGCTATTTCTTTGGACGCATCAATTGTCTTATCGTCCATCATAACTTCTGTAATTTTAGCTTTAGCCATAATATTTGATTCCTCCGGATTAATATTCGTTTATATCGATACCTGCTTGCAGTAGTCGTTTATATCGTTCGTTTGAAATAATGACTGCCATAGGTTTACCGTTTTTTAGGACAAATCCTGCTTTATCCTCATTTGAAATAGTGGTAATAATTCGTGAAGACTGACCACGAAGGAAATCTGACATATTGTAATGTTCCATTGGAGTAATGCTTTTCTTTGTTTCAGACATTGTTTGCCTCCTTATATTTTTCTGTAATCTATATTATAACATAATGTAATTACTTTTATACATATATTTGTAAGTACATTTTATAATTTTAGCTTTAGAAGAAAATTTTTGTAACTCGGTGAGTTACGATTTAAGACAATTAGAAGAATAATCCCTGTTTTTCTCATTTCTCAAAATACAGAAATGCATGAAAAATGGGGATTTTTTGCATGCTCACTTGTAACTTGGCGAGATTCGAGGTTATAGGGGTGCAGAAAATATAATTAAATTGTCGGAAGGAAATATTCCAATGACCGAAGTGGTAGACCTTAAGGCGTCGGGATACATCAAGAGTCTAATTCACGATACAGTCGTGGACAGACCAAAGATCTATCCACAGTGCTTTGCTATGCTCATTTCCGGTATCAGAGTCGGTGTGTAGCATCAAATTGGCTCTTTTTGTGTCCCTGCTGCCACCCGATCGGGCGGAAAAGAAAGGCTGGGATTTTATGAGAAAGTTCAAAACAGCGGAAGAAAACTGCACAAATTACATCTATTACACAGCAGAGGGAAAGCAGATTGTTATTAAGCCAGGTATGACGGACACAGATGGCAGAGAAGTAACAAAAGAAATGATTACCATTCTTCACGGCCTAGATGATGAAGAAGTTGATGAAAATCGTAGAGAGGAATACAAGTGTCAGGTTCATTACGATGCTTACCGTGATAGAGACGGTGAAGATGCGGATGACCGCAACCCTTACCTTGCAGACTTAGAGTCAGGTCCTTTGGAATAGTTGCTTTCGTCCATTGATGAGCAGGCGTATTCCGACAAGCTGGAAAGGATCGAAGTAGCTCTTTCTACTCTTAACGAATTGTAGAAAGATACTGTCTCCAAGAAGTTTTATCTGAAGATGACAAATGTGGATATTGCTTCGGAAGATGGCGTATCTGAGGCAGCTATCAGAAATCGACTGAAATAGATTTATGCAAACTTCTCGAAAATAATCTGAAAGAAGGGGGGGCGATTCCCTCGTTTATTTCGCATATCGACAGAGGGAAAGCACAAAAGCCCCTCAGAAAGGAACTGAAGCAATGAAACACAAAGTAAGTATCAACATTGTAAAACCAGGCAGTACACCAACCCCGGTTATAAGAAGTGGAATGATGCAGATTCGAAAGAAACTTCTCGACTTCCTCTTCGGGCAAAACATGAATGTTCTTGTTCTATCCACTGGGGATTTGGTTTCAGACTGTCGAAATTAGAGCAGTAAAGGAAGGGGGTGAGTAGCATGGATAACAAAAGTACAATTTATTTCTTGATGCGATAAGGATTATGAGGTCATTAGCAGATGTCTTTGAAGCAATTGCATTTACATATAAAGATGCAACGGTAGTAGAAGCTGATGCCAAGGTCATTGAAGCACAGGAAATAAAGGAACTACCAGCTGAAAAGGAAGTAACTCTTGAAGATGTACGTGCAGTTCTTGGTCAGAAAAGCCAAGCTGGTATGACTGTTGAAGTGAGAGAACTTATTTTCAAGCACGGCGGCACCAGACTATCAGATATTGATCCAAAAGAGTACAAGGCGCTTTTAGGAAGCGGAGGTGCTTGGGAATGAGTAATCATGCTTCCTTTTATTTTCAGGATCTCATAGGTGGCTTAACTGTACACCAAGTGCAATGCTTGAATCCGAGTTTCCAAGTGGCACCAGTTTGGTAGCAGAAGAAGGAACAGCAGCACATGCATTTCACGAACATAAGTTAAAAAAGGCACTCCTTAAATGAACCGACCCCTTAATGTTAGACCAAAAATCTTAACGTTAAGGAGGTCGGTTTTTCTATGGCAAAATATAGCCTTATATTTAAATTAAAAGTCGTTACCGCAT
>ENA-OWMB01000582-OWMB01000582.1-metagenome-genome-assembly--contig:-NODE-582-length-14251-cov-5.099676_pt1 | contig 14251 bp, 7 predicted proteins | sample MGYA00245353_ERZ651112 | MGnify/ENA primary metagenome ERZ651112 (study PRJEB26857, sample SAMEA4031773) | metagenome | biome: human; feature: oral; material: saliva | place: Philippines | collected 2014 | study...
CCGAATCCTGGCAGCCCAGCGCCATTGGCGAGCGCCTGCAGCTGCGCGACAACCTGCCGATGATCGGTCCGGCGCCGGACCTTGCCGCCATTGCCGCCCAGGCCGATGACCTGGCGCGCAACGACCGGCTGCCGATGCCGCAGCGCGAAGGCCTGTACCTGCTGACCGGCATGGCGGGCCGAGGGGCGCTCTATGCCGCCATTGGCGCCGAGATGATTGCCGCCCGCGCTTGCGGCGAGCCGGATGTGGTGGACGCGCGGCTGGCTGCGGCTGTCTCCCCTGCCCGCTTCATCAAGCGGCGGCTGCAGCGGGCGTGGAGTGGGCGGGGGAAGGATCAGGGGGCTGGGGGTGAGTGCGTGGAGTGCTGAAGAGCATGTTCCGGCAAATGCTTGCGCGGACATGTCCCGAATATGCCGCAAACAATCATGCAGGTAAAAGGAAGGAAAGTCCTGGCAGGAATTTCATGCCCAGGAATTGATCAGCCAGTGTTGAATGCACGCGACTGACATGGGGCGGTTGTGGCAAAACTGAGATAAAATTTCAACCCGTCTCTGCAAGACGGGCCCATTGTTTTCTGGCTTACAACTCTTTTTAACGACAACCGTGAAACTCAAGCCGATCCCCGTGATAGACCTGTTTGCTGGACCTGGCGGGCTGGGTGAAGGTTTTTCATCCCTGCTTGACTCCGAGCAGGATCCGGTCTTCAGACTGAGCGTCTCTGCGGAAAAGGATCCGGTTGCGCATCAGACTCTTTCCCTCCGGTCGGTATATCGAAAGTTTCCAAAAGGCAAGGTGCCTGAGTGCTACTATGATTTCATTCGGGGAGATATTTCCCGGAACGAGTTCTTATCTCATCCGTCCGTCATTGAGGCCGGAAAGGAAGCCCAGGAGGAGGCGCTCTGTTTCGAGCTTGGGAAGGACGACCCCGACGATCTTGATCGTCGTATCAGGGCAGGACTTGCCGGAGAGGACGATTGGGTCCTGATCGGTGGCCCTCCGTGTCAGGCTTATTCGCTTGCGGGGAGGTCAAGGCGTCGCAATGAAAACAAGATCGAGTTTGAAAGCGATGAAAAGCACTTCCTTTACAAGGAATATCTGAGAATCATCAGGGAGCACAAGCCTGCCGTTTTTGTCATGGAAAACGTCAAGGGGATGCTTTCGTCCCGGCTTGCTGGTTCCTTCATCTTTGACCAGATCATTTCGGATCTTTCCAGTCCAGGACAGGGACTGCGTTATCAGATCCGGTCCTTTGTTCAGCCGGGAACAGCAGAAGAGCTTTCTCCTTCCGACTTCATCATCGAAGCAGAGCGGTACGGGATTCCTCAAGCCAGACACCGGGTGATCCTGTTCGGCATTCGATCGGACGTTGCTGAAAGGCTCTCCGGCCGGCTTGTTGACGAAAGTTGTCTTGTTTTTCCCGGAAGGGACATGAAACAGGTCAATGTCATAGATGCTCTTTCCGATTTGCCACCCCTGCGAAGTCGACTTTCTCGAGAACCTGACAGCTTTTCTGCCTGGCGGATGGCTCTAAGGGAAGGTGCACTCCTGATGTCCGGGCAGAAGACCGGGTTGATGGGGCTTGTGGCCGAGGAAATGAAGGTTGCTGCAACCAATGCAGAGTGTCATGAATCTTATGGAGGAAAATTCATTCGGCACAAGAAGCGCATCAGGAGTCGAAACCTCTATTCATGGCTTCATGATGACCGTCTTGGCGGGGTCATCCAGCACGAAACGCGATCGCACATGCGTGCCGACCTTCAGCGCTACCTGTTCGTTGCCGCTTATGGAAGAGTTCAGGGTTTCTCACCCAGGGTTTCAGATTTTCCCGAAGTCCTTCTTCCTGCGCACCGAAACATCCATGCTGAAAATGTTCCCTTCGCTGACAGGTTCAGGGTCCAGATTGCAAATGCTCCGTCCTCAACGGTTGTTGCCCATATCGCCAAGGATGGGCATTACTTCATTCATCATGATCCTGCACAGTGTCGGAGCTTGACCGTCAGGGAAGCTGCTCGCCTGCAGACATTTCCGGACAACTACTATTTTTCGGGAAACAGGACAGAGCAATACACGCAGGTCGGAAATGCAGTCCCTCCCCTCCTGGCGAGGAAGATTGCCGGTATTGTCAGGATGCTGATGCATGCCCTGCGGGAGACCCGATCTCGCCAGCGCGATTCGTCTCGTCCTGAATCCACTCGATCAGGCGATCCGAAATATCCTGCTGCTGCCCGGCCTTCCGCCGTGTTGCACACTCCCAGACAACCAGGACACGCCAGCCGGCGTTGAGCAATGCTTCGCGATTCTCCTGATCGCGTTGAACGTTTCTCGACAGCTTGCTTGTCCAGAACTCCTGCCTTGTTTCCGGAATCTTCGAGAATTTGCAGTTTTGATGTACGTGCCAGAAACAGCCATGAACGAAGATTGCCACGCGAAGTCCTGGCATGACAATGTCTGGCGTACCCGGAAGATCCTTCCGGTGCAACCGAAAGCGGTACCCGGCAGCAAACAGCGCTTTCCGGACCATGACTTCGGGTTTCGTGTCCCTCGCGCGAATGGCGGACATCATGCGACTTCGGGTTTTTCGATCAACGATGTCCGCCACTGTTCACTCCTTCCGATACTCCGGTACCTTGACGGAAGGGGGAGAGAACGGGGTTTCAAAGACCTTTTCCAGACACTCCGGGCGTTTCGCCCATTCCGATATCATTTTTCCGCCTGACGTTTCCTTGAGACGTTGCTCGACTTCAGATGCCCAGATGACGATCTGGTCTGTCAATTCGGATGAAATCTCCTGTTTCTGCCAGACCCTGTCAAGGTCCAGCTTGTCGCCGTAGTACCTGGCCAGAACGGAAACAGTATAGGAGGTCACGTTGGCAAGGAAGGCTTTCACCCGTGCGCGTGCAGTTTTGTGGACCGCCTTGAAAATGATGGCTTTGGCGACAAGCTCCTTGAAGAACGCGGGACTTGGTTCCTGATATTTTCCGTCAGCTTCCTTCTCCGCCAGAGCCGTCATGAAACGGTCAAAACATTTCTGCGTGCCAAGACTGACAATGTCCGGCCTTCCATCCCAGGCCATCAGGTACTTTGCAAGATCGGTCTTCGTGATCTTCCGGTTGGATGGCATGGAATCCTTCAAGGCTTTCCGTTTTGCGGGGGTTGTCTCCCTTGCGAGCAGCGTGTTGTAACTCCCGGCTGCACGCTCATAAAACCATCGTCCTACACCGTCCGGGCAATATACGGTCATGGACAACCGCTCCACATCCACATGGAAGGGCTTGTTGGCAGAAAGATCGGACTGACGCACGGCATTCTGTGAGTTGGCATATCTGGAGATGCTGGCGATGAGCGACTCCTCTGAAACAGCATCGCCCCCATTCATGATGATGATCTTCGCCGGTACACGAACTTTCCCGAGGTCAACTGCCGGATACTTCTTCTTGGTGAAGTAAATGGATGCCGTTGTCTGTCCGCCATTTACAATCTGCATGCCGCGAAGCCAGGCGATCCCGGGGGAACCGTCCTCCGCTCGATCGAGGGTCATCTCATCCGCAACAAGAACGATGCCGTTGTTGTAGGCCATGAACCGCTCCGGTGATTTCTGCAGGGTTTCCTGAATTCCTGCATTCACGCCTTTGGCCTTGACACTCAGGAAGGAGCGGACATTTGCCTCCAGAAGGCGCTGGCCATACTTTTCATATATGAAGCGCAGTGCTTCCCCAGGAATGGCGGTGAGTGCGTAGGCATATTCACCATCTCCTGAAGGAACATACACGCATGGCAGTGGCGAACCCACAACGTCGCGGAAGTTCATGACGATCTCGTCACGTGGCTTGCCTTCCGCCCGGTGGCGATACAGGCGCTCGATGTCCATCACTTCCAGGGTCACCGACTTTCCGGAGATCTCCCTGGGCTTGAAGCTCTTTGAGCGTGCGACACCGTCCGTGAGCACGAAAATCCGTATCGTTTCCAGCTCGTTGTACATGCCATGAATGCTCATGGCAAGCGAGTTGACGTCATGTGACGGGTCAATACGCCCCTGCAACTTTCCCGAAGCGCACAGGTCAAGGAAGCGGATGCATTGTTGGGCAGCCATTTTGGTTTCACTGTCAGAAACAGGTTTCAGCTGATCAAAGTCTCCGTACAGACTGACGAAAAGGTCCAGCTGATCCGCTTCCTCCGACATGGCATATCCGCTGAGACGGAACCTGCCATTGCCTATCTTTCCGTCATAGTGGCACGGTACCGGCTCGAAGGTCATGCCAGCATCTTGCAGATGCTGCATCACGACCTCGCAGAAGACCAGTTCCGCGTAGGGCTGGCCGTCAGCAACCTGTGACAGCACCTCATGGCGGGTCTCCGCCAGAAACTCTTCCAAGGTCATTGGAGCACTCCAAGATTCAACAAGGCTTCCTTCATCCCGATCTCAAACTGCTTCTGGTGGGTCAGCTCGATATCATAGGCGCAACCGGTGACGCCTTGTGGCACCAAAGCGGGGGTGAGTCTGGGAAACCCGTCATCCACACGGTAGAGCATCCGGCCTGTCAGGGAGAAACGCCGGCCTGAAAGCCGTTCGCCGGATGGACGGATTCCCAGTCTGGAGAGGGACAGGCGAAAGTGGTCAAGCAGATCCTGGCGGCCAGGAAGGCGTTGTTCCACACCATCAATCAGGTCTGAAACGGATTGTCCTGCCTCGGTCTGAGCAAACCGGATTGCGGCGAGAAACAGGGGGGACGCCACCTTGTCATCCAGCTGCTCCAGTGAGCCGATCCGGGCAGGAAACCCGGCCGATGATATGCTCGACTTGACCTCGATCGCACCGGTGCCCAGCACGAAGTCCTGAGGCGCATCTTCAGGGCCTACCCAGCCTTCGATCACCGCATCAGGTTCAACACCGGCATCCAGAAGGCACAACAGGAACGCCAGCTCTCCGGCAAGTCCCAGTTCCTTCTCACGATCAAGCGGCATCCCTCCTTTTGCCATGAAATGCTGCCACATCCGCACGCGTTGCAGCATCACGTGCACGAGCTGCCCTTGGGCAAGAGATGTGCAACCGTCCAGGCACGCGACGACATCCCTGACCATTTCCGTGAACAGTTCCGGACTTGCTCCTTCCTTGCGGGACAGTGCAATCCAGGTCCGCCCATCGAAGGGGGCATCCGTCACTGTCACTCGAAAGCCCTTGCCTTCAGGTAGTGACAGGGAGGAGGACGGGATTGCATCCGGCAAGAAGCCGGCAAGCAGGGATTCTTCATTACCAGGATGCTGCCTCGCAGCCTTAATAAGAACTCCACTTGCAGGTTGAAGGGCAATGGCCTGCCACCCACCGATGTCCCGCTCGGGATCTGACAGTGCACTCCATGCGATGGTGAACTCCTCAATCTTCCGGGCCATTGAGCTCCTCCCAAAGAAGGTGGTCAACCTTGTACTGTACCGTGGTCAGGGACCTGCTGACGGGGAAGCTGATGCCAAAACCCACCACCGGAGCTGACCCGGCAGGAAGGCCTGCGCCTTGAGGATCCATCGGATAAAGCAGCAGGAGTCCCCGATCCCGATGAGGTGGAACCTTGCTGCCCTCACCTCCGCCTCGAACATGCCGTATCCAGATTCCACCAGGCGCTTCAGGACGCCTCTTCATCACACGAATGCCTTTCACCGTCCGTTCCGGATTGGCCTCCCAGTCCTCTACAGTGAGACGCAGGGCCTCATTCCATTCCGCTTCATCCAGGTCGATTGCCTCATCCCGTGGCGAGATCAGTCTGCCAATCGAGTAATGGGCGCCCTTGGCTTTTTCCTCCTGGTTACGTTCCACCAGGCGACCTATCCGGTACCTGTTGCAGAAGGTCCAGCCAGCGGAGCTGCCTGCATCCTGCCCAGCGCCCATGAGCGCGACGGTCCAGTTCACGAGCTCGCCTTCCCTCTGCTTTCTCCTGATGAAGTCCGCGAGCAGCTTGCTGTTCACCTTCTGTGCTGCAGGATGGGTCTTGTACGTCTCAAGGAAGGCAATCACGGAACTTGCAGGTACATTGTTCCACCGGAAGCCATTCCAGACATGCGACTTCTCCCCGCGCTTCAGCGTGAACGAACCGTCTCCTTCTACAGGACGACCGGCTTCTTCCAGAAGCTTCTCCGCAGCAGCAAGATTCTGCGCAATGACGGGTTCCTCCCGGTGCAATGAGACCGTTTCCGTGGATTGCCCGGAGAAACTGACCTGGACGGTTCCTGCGCTTCGCATCTTGAGGGCCGAGGTGACCATCAGGACAGGGTGTGACTGAACACGCATGCCATAGTTTTCCGGCGTTTCCCGGATCTGGGCCATCCATTCGAAATCGCCTCGAAGTTCCTCTGCCGCATCCGTGATGTGCTCAAACCACTCCACAACTTCTGGCGTTGTGTAAAGTCTGCACAGATCAAGATATCCCGGTCGGTACCCGAACCAGCGCCCCATCTGCATCAGGGTATCGTACATTCTGGTGGACCGGACGAAGTAGCTGACGCACAGACCTTCCAATGTGAGTCCTCGTGCCAGTTTGTCTCCACCTACAGCGATGACCTTTAGACCGACTTCTTCACGCGCCGCATAGTCCAGAACGTCACCGGCGGTTCCGTTGATCGTCTTGACGCCGACATCCGCAAGGTCTTCAAGAACGTCCTGCAGGACCCCGACGACCTCTTCCCACGAGGGAAGATAGCAATTGGTTGCCTCCTCTTCGACCCTGGACCGGATCTCATTTGTCGTAGGAATGAAGTCTCGTTCCCAGAGCGTTCGCCACTCCTCCAGTAAGCTCGTCCTTTCCTGTTCACTGAAGCCCCTGATACCTCCCCGAAATGCGGCGAGAAGATTGCTCACCTGCTCCTGTACCTTTTCCTGTACGGCAGTGAATCGTGTGACATGGATGAGCATCGAGCAGTGTTTTTTCCCTTGGCCACGCAGCTTTCGGACAGCGCAGCAGAGCACGAATGCCGAGATGGCTTCACGCAATGACGGAGGGACTTCGTAACGCCCGTCGAACAACGGGACGTGATGCTTGTCGTGCCCGACGGGCATCCATCTCAGTTCAGGTGAACTCACAGTTCCACCGAACTCCCGGATCAGTGGGAGCCCCGGATTCTCCTCCCTCTGGCCTGGTGCGCCGAACACACGGACCGGACCGATGTAGTTGGAAGGTGCGGGCAGATTGACAATGAAGGACTTCGGGAACAGGTCGGGGCCTTCCGCTGCGGTGGCTTTCCTGCGGTCGATGAAGATGTTGGCAAAAGGTGTTGCCGTATACCCCACATAGGCCTTCTTCTCGAAGTGATGAAGCAACTTCCTTATTCGCCGATTGATCGCCTTCGGTTCATATTCGTTCTGTGGATTTCCGTCTCCGTCGATGCCCTGATCCCCGGTATCAATCGAGGCATGGTCTGCCTCATCGTCAATCAGCAGAAGCGGGAACCTGGAAACCATGCGACGGCCTTCCGGATCCTGCTTGTCCGCGACATGCTCGTTAACCCATTTCAGAAGTCGGTCCAGGACGGTCTTGTTCTTCTTGATGACAAATAGCCAGGGTCGCTCTTCAGGACGGATTGCAAGATGGTTGGCAATTGCAGTCGTGAAGTCGCCACGCTCCGAGCGGTTTGTGGCGCAGTTGGGGCGAAGATCCGCGTCCTGCCCGGTGGCGCCAACCCCTATGTAACGCTTGACATTGTTGTTTCCGGATGTCTCGAACCCGAGGAATCCCTCTTCCAGCCTGATCTGGGTCTGTGCACGAAGATTGTTGTGCACGCCTGCCAGAACGATGATGATCTTGTAACCCGCATCCGCTGCCTTGCAGATCAGGCCGGTGTAGTTGGCTGTCTTTCCTGATTGCACATGGCCGACCACAAGCCCGCGGCGATCCCATGAACCTTTCCGTTCCGGGTCTTCAAGAAGGCCCAGTACCCGATTGGTCACGTCGTCAACGCCATCAACGGCCTTCAATGGCATCGACCTTTCCAGATACTCCCGATATCGCTGCCAGTAGCGCCATCCCTTCTTTCGGTCCGCTGTCAGCCATTCCACGTGATCGGCATCGTCGGAGAGTACAGCTGGACTCTCAATCCAGGTGCTGAAACGGCGTATGAGTTCTTCCTCGACCTTGGTCTTGTCCACTGATGATCCCTGATAAAGAGCGGACATGACGAATTCGACTTTCTCGTGGATCAGCTCCAAGGTCATGGGCTGGTCCCTTAGTGCCTTGCGCAGGACCGTTTGTACAACGACAACGATGTCAACAAGTTCAGCTTCCTGGCTTTCACTCATCTTTCTCTTCCACGGTTGGCGTATTCAGAAATGCTTGGCAGTGAGCGCACAAGTTCAGCGTACTGATTGAAGGGCTCCTTGCGCAGCAGGGTGTCGATGGCGACATCTGGTGTCATTCCGACCCTCTCCGTCATGTCAGCGTACAGGGTTTTCAGAATGTCAATGACTCCTTCAGGAGCATCCGCTGCTAGACCGGCAAAGCCCATCTTCGGTGTTTCCCTGTTCTCCACCGTGTCGAGCCAGATTCTCTGGACGGGTACCGTTTCTTCCAGAACCCTGATCATGGTCTTTACCAGATCACTTCTTTCACCACAGGCCGCAAGCACCGCGGCCACGGCGGGGTGAGTTTCATCCACCCGGTAGCAGACGCCGCTTCGAAGATCCCGTCTGACCCAAACGGAAGAAACCGGCGCGCCGCCTGGAGAGGTCTTGTAGCTTCCACGGTAAGCAAACGTCCTGCGTGCGCGTTCACGAGTATCTTCGGCGAGGTTCGTCAACCAGGGGCGGATGGCAATCGGTGGATGGGCCATTGATTTTCGGACATCTATCTTCCAGTCTGAGTCCACACTGTTAGGAATGTCCACCCGGATGCGTGCCAGCTTGTGCGCCTCCTCGCGATGCCACGCCCTTCCCTTGCCCAGACCCAGCCAGCCTCCGGCCACGAGCAGACGCCTGTTCCGGTACACGTAGAATCCCTGTTGCGAGACCCAGCCTTCCGGACCTGCGGCACGATCAAGCTCTTCCGGCTTCAGCATGTCCTTGTGAGGCAGGACGTGGCATTGCACCTCAAGCGTGGCCCCTCCCACGACGCGCCGCTGAACGGGAGACTGCCAAGGCTTCGCCGGATGATCCATCATGAATGGATCCCAGGGCTTCAAGGGCCTGTCATTGACAAGGATTCTGAAAGCTGCCGATTCCCCTTCCAGCAGTCGGTGAAATACCATGGCCAGGCGCGCCTCGGCATCCAGAATCACCTTGACGAACTCGTCATAGGTCATGTCTGCCGTGACGATCCGGTCCAGACCCTGCCACAGGACCAGTGTCCCGGATGCGTGCTCATCCAGAAGCGAAATCGCCGATGCTGCCTCGGGCTCGGCTCCCTCCAGAAGATTCCAGCCGCCCGTCGGATCACGTTCTATCGCGTCAAGATCCCATCGCAGGCAGGCGAGCATCCCGCCTTTCTTGCGTGACGCCACTGTCAGCTTCCTGCATTGGGAAAAGGATGCTGTTTTGAGCCCCAGTCCGAACCGTCCAAGATCGGAGGCAGCACGCTCATCCCGGGGGTTTCTGGATCCCAAGGTCATGGCGGCCTCCAGCTCCGGGTCCGTCATCCCCACGCCGTTGTCAAGAATCGAAACCCTGCTGTTGACACCGCGCCATTCAAAACGGACATGCACTTCAGTCGCTCCGGCAGCCAGGGAGTTGTCGATCACGTCAGCCAGTGCGGTGGCTGTCGAGTACCCCAGACCACGCAAAGCTTCCATCATTGCTGCCGCGTTGGGTGGTGCAAACCGGTTTCCTTTCATTGCCTTCATGCCTGGCTCGTTGTTGACGGGGGTCTGCATCTCAGAGAATCCGGAATCTCTTCCGAGAATGAACGTGAGTGACGAAATCCGGGATGGTGCTTCAGCTTTTGAAGCGCCTTGGCCTCGATCTGTCGGACCCTTTCACGTGTCACGCCAAATTCATTTCCTATTTCCTCGAGTGTCATGGCGTCGTTTTCTTTAAGGCCATACCGGCACATGATGACTTCTCGAGCCTTTTCATCAAGGCTGCCAAGGGCGCACACGATCTGTTGACGCAGAACTGCATTTTCCATCGCGTCACGGGATTCAAGATCGGTTAGTCGCGCATGAATATCATCAAGGTCAGGAATCGGAATGCAGGGGTTTTCCATTGAGACGGCCTCTTCAAACTGGGAAATCATGGTGCGTACCTTGTGGAACGGAAGGCCTGTCCTTTCCGAAGTTTGAAAATCAGATTCAACCTGTCCTGTCCTTCTGAATTCTTCCTCGCGACTCTGCATGAGTTTCCATCCGGCATCCTGAAAGTGAACCGGCGTCCTGACGATGCGTGCATGGTTTGCTACCGAACGCTGGACGTTCTGCCTGATCCACCAGGTCGCGTAGGTGGAGAACCTGCTCCCTTTCCTCCAGTCGTAGCGTTCAACGGCCTTCATCAGACCAATGTTTGCTTCCTGAATGAGGTCATCCAGCGGGAGCCCGGACCAGAGATACTTCCGCGCAATCGCAAAGGCCAGTCTGAGGTTGCTGACGATCATCCTTTCGCGTGCAGTCTCCTGTTTCCGGATTGCCATGACAAATTCCCTGCCGTCATTCATGCATTGTGCAGTATCGGCAAGAGTCATCAGGAATCCTCTGGAAAGGCGTGCCTTCTCCAGCGCCTTTTCACGACAGGAAATGTCTTCACCAGCCTCCTTCAGTTCTGCTGCGGCGGAGAGAAAAAGGGCCGCCACTTCGTCGGTATCTCCATCAGTGCCGTCATCCGGATCCGCCCCGTGCTCTCTCGAGGGCTCGTCCTCTTGAGACGGTTCCGGCCCGGTACTGTACAGCTCTGCATCTGCATGGCCGGAAAGGACACGAGCGGCTGCTTCCTGAACCAGCATGAGCCCGGCAGGCCAGCGGGACAACGCGCGGACTGCCTCCTGCCCTGCGTTCTCGATTGCGCTCGCGGTTTCTATTTCCTCCTCATTCGAAAGAAGCGGATAGGGCCTCATCTCGCGCTGATAGTGGCGAAGCGGATCTCCCGGATTCCTGACGAGATCTTGCAGAAAGGTCATTGCCTCATCGAGGAGCTCTTCATCATCATCAGTCAACCGGAAGGAAGAATTCTCCGTGATGACTTCACCTTCAATGATCCGGATTCCAAGGTCATGGGCCACAACTTCCAATGCCAGTTCAAGGTCATGGTCAACATCACCGCCTGTTCCTGTACAGACATCCACGACACTCCTCCGGGCAAGCATGCCTGTCAGCATTCCCTCCGCAAGCAACGGTCTGAACGGAGCTTCGGAATCTCCTGCCAGCGTGGCGATGATCGTGGCGCGGGCGGGGAGATCAAGCTCGATTTCATCCCAGCCTTCGCCGTCATCAACCGGCGTGTGGCTACCGATACGCTGTTGAACATCCTGTAACTGTTTGACAACGTTCGGGTCGCCTGTTGGCGCGACTGGAGGGGGCTCAGCCTCCCAGCCATCCGGTTCTCCCTGTTCGACAACACCTTCATCGAGAGCGGGATCTGGCTGCACCGCAGAATCCCTGGCGGCCGGAAATGATGCAGGCCAGCCCGAAAGCAGCGGATTCTGCAGGGAATGGGGAGCCGGGGTTTCGGTCGGCAGCTCCTCCCGTTTCAGCATCATGAGGCCTTGATGTGGCTCTTCCGGTGGCTGCGCTGCCTTCTCCTCTTCGGGTTCAGGAAGGGGTGGGGAAGCATCCCCCCCAAGGGCATCCGCCGTGTGCCGAAAGACTGGAGGAAGGATGATCTCTTCCCCTTCCCAATTGTCGGCCAGGTCGTACTTCCCATCGACCTCCGCTTCCTGCATTGCTTCCTGCGGGATGAGCGGCTCTGATGAAGATTCCTGTGCTGCCGAAGTCAGCTCGCCACATTCCACTTGTGGTGCAACGCCTGGTGCGCTGGGCGTTCCGCCTTCGGCAACTCCACTTTCCTCAGGTGAAGGCTCGACGGTGGAAAACGCCAACTGTCCGTCGGGGTCAGGAGTCACCACCGGATCTGCCTGGGGGGCAAACGCAGGAACGGCACCCGTCGTCTGGCTTTGCCTCAGTCGGGCCTCCAGGGCGCGAGTCAGCGCCTCAACAATGTCCCAGGCTTCTTTCCGTGTGGCGTGGGCCAAGGCATCAAGTCCGCGGGAGTCGACTGCACGAGGATCTGCGCCCTCTCCCAGCAATAGCTCAACGACTGCAGCACGGCCTTTGCCGGCCGCGATGATGAGCGGCGTCGCCCCGGAGCCATCTCGCGCCTCAATATCGTCTCCCTTGTTCAGATGATGCCGGACGGCAGCCGGTACCCCGGACACGACGGCCAGCTTGAAAAGGGCGCTCAGCTTTTGATGGGGGCCATTCATCATCCGTAATCAGGTCATCAGGCATGCCAACAGCGCGCGGCACTCGAGCGCACTTGACCTGCCCTTCAGCTTTAGCTGACTGTAAAAGGGAGCATGGAAAACCTGGCGGGGCATGCCATTGATGCATGATTAAAAAACAGGTTTCAAGCGTATCTTTATGGCTACAAATGTTCAAATTTTTCGGTAGAAATCGGTTTTCCAGAAGCCATTATGGTTGTTCCGGAACAACGTGTCGGATTCTGGCAACCACCCGGAGTATCGAGGAGACGCCTGGACAGCTGAGTACCGCGTCAGGGAGTTTCACGGACAGGTCATGCTGGCGAGGATTCATCGTTCTTTCCCCCTTTCAGCGTTCATGGCCCTCGCCCCCACCCCATCAATCACATGCCGCGCTGTTCCAAAGGCCATCAGGTCAGACAGTGAAACCAGCGGGTTGAGGAGGCGGCCGTCGACGGTCATGGCGGTGCTGGGGCCGCCGTCCAGGCGGATGGCGTTGGGGATGCCCAGTGCCAGAAAGACGCGGCACAGCTCGTCGACGTGGGTCTGGCCCAGTGAGGTGGAGGAGATGAAGACGCTCCTGCCCTTGCCGTCGGTGCCGAAGGCGGACCAGCGGGTGCTCAGGGCGTCCTGGGCGCACTGGCCGTCGCGCACGATGGAGGTGGAGGAGCTGAGCACGACCGGGTTGTCGGGCCAGTCGCTCTGGGCATCCGTCCGCGTGTCCCAGGACGACTGGCGCTGATCAGGCGCGAAGCGGACGACGCGCTTGCGCCCGGTGCCGGAGGCTTGCGGGGGCACTTTCGTGCCGGGGTCCGGGAGCTGCTGCGCCTGTTGCAGCCGTTCGGGCGTGCGCAGGTGCCAAGTGTTGTCGCCGATGGTCAGGCGTCCAAGGCCGCTGCCCATGTCCAGCCCCCGGGCATAGCCCATGGCCCAGCCGCCCTGCCCCGTGTCGGTGCCCGGGTCGCCATGCCAGAGAAAGCCATTGATCAGGACTCTGAATCCCTTCACCGTGTCCAGCCGGAACAGCTGTAGTTGCTCGGGGGTTGCCTGAAAGACCAGCTCGGTCTGCATGGGGGTGGCCTGGCTGCCTTCGGTGACGGCAATGTGCACGTAGGGCGGCACGAAGCGGCAGCCCTGGGGCAGCGAGATGCCTTGGCGGGCTTGTTCTGCCATCTTTCGTGCCGTCTCGGGGTCGGTCAGGCTGTGCAGGCACGGATCGAGGGAACGGGATTGGCCGAGGATGCGCTGGACAAGGCCGCTGACGGCCTGTGTGTCGTCGCTCTCGCGCAGCTGGCCGTCGATGATGACGCCGGTGCGGGCCAGCTGAAGTGTCCGGGGGCCGGCGGGGGTCCCGTTGTCGGGCGGATCGGGCATCCACTGCTGGTAGCGTCTCACGTCCTGCGGCTGCAGCGTGAGGGTGGCTGCCTTCTTCAGCGACAGGATGGGGGCGATGTTGACGAGCGGATAGCGGTCGATGCCGGGGTGAACGCCGACAATGAAGACGGTGGGGGCTTCGAGTGCGCCGGCCGGAACTTCCAGGGTCACGCCATGGCCCAGGTCCTGTCGCAGTGGCTGGGCGGGGTCATGGAACAGGTAGCCCAGGTCGCCGCGCGCGTGCAGGCCGGCGGCCCGGATGGCGTCCAGGCAGCGGGCGGATGGCGGGGTCTGGCCGGCGCAGTGGCCCAGCTTCTGGCGCAGGGCGCCATCCAGCGGCCGGCCGTTCAGCGTGTGGCCCAGAGCCATGTCCTGGCCGGCCTGCAGGGTGCCCTCGTCGCCTTGATCCGGGGGCGCCGGGGGTGCGGTCCCGCCGCCGGCTGCCATCGCTGCGGGCCCGAGGCCCAGCAACGTCAGCAGCAGCGCGGCGGCCCTGGCTC
>ENA-OWMB01000588-OWMB01000588.1-metagenome-genome-assembly--contig:-NODE-588-length-14202-cov-3.354209_pt1 | contig 14202 bp, 11 predicted proteins | sample MGYA00245353_ERZ651112 | MGnify/ENA primary metagenome ERZ651112 (study PRJEB26857, sample SAMEA4031773) | metagenome | biome: human; feature: oral; material: saliva | place: Philippines | collected 2014...
TCTGAGGCATCAGATTTCGATTATTGATGGACCTCCGGGAACAGGCAAAACGCAAACAATCTTGAACCTCATTGCAACGCTTATATGGCAGGGGAAAAGAGTAGGGATTGTAGCGGGAGCTAATTCTGCGGTACAGAATGTCGTCGACAAGCTCACTGAGGAAGGGTATGGCTTCCTTCTCGCAAACCTGGGAAATCGAGAGCATGTTGACCAGTTTTGGGAAGATCAGGAAAAGCTGCAGAAATTGGAAGAGGAGTGGCGTTCAGCTGTGCTTTCTGATGTAGACACGACGCTACTACCAATGTTCAGAGAACGCCTACGCCAAACTGAAAATTCTTTAGTCTCATCGTGGGTCAGTTCACGAGAAATTCCGCGTTTGCGCGCACAACTGAGGGAGATGGAGAGAGAACGAGGAATCTTTGAAGAGAAACTCAGTCAAAGTGGGCGTGTATTGCCTGACCTATCTGACTATGCATTTGCACAAGCCGATGCCACTCTCATTGGCGATTTATTAGCATGCGCACTTGTGCAGCCGCGTCTTCCGCGAGGAATAAAAGGACTTATAGAAAGATGGCGGCGCTATCGAGCCTACGGATCGCTTAAGGGGCTAGATCTTAGTGATGCAAACGTGCAGTCCGCTATTCAATTGTTGCTTTACCAGGTTGTGGAACGTGAAACGGAAGAACGCCTAAATGTTGAGCTAGAAGAATCGTCAGATAATCAGAACGATCAAGTCGGCAAAAGCTATCGCGACTATGCGCGAAAAGTTTTTAATGCTTCCTTGCTGCGGCATCTTGCTTCACATGAACAAAACGTCTTAGACGAGAGTGTGCGCATTAATGAACAGACAGAAGCTTTGCTGAATCGCTTTCCGGTTGTTGCATCGACCTGTTTTTCAATTCGTAACAACTTAGCGAATGATGTACTTCTCGACTGGATTATCATCGATGAGGCCTCACAAGTCATTCTTCCTCAAGGGTTAGCCGCACTTTCAAAAGCTAGAAATGCGGTGATCGTCGGAGATGAGAAACAGATCGGACCGATTTTAAGTGGGTGGGACGAGAGCGAACATGAACCTCCGAATGAACGGTTCGATGTACGAAAACTGTCATTGCTGACAGCGACCAAAATGCTGGCACATAGCGCAAATGTTCCCAGTACGTTATTGACTGAGCACTATAGGTGTCACCCAGCGATCATCGAGTTTTGCAATCGCATGTACTATGACGGCCAATTGGTGGCAATGTCTGAGCCGAGCGAAGATGCGCCGTCACCGTTTCAAGTTGTTTATGCGGCACCAGGACATCACTCGCGAACATTGCATGGCGAGCGAAAGAGGAATAAACGTTATTCTCAGCGTGAAATCGATATTATTGCGGAACTCAAAGAAATGAGAGTGCTCCGCGAAGACTTTGATCTTGACGGTGTAGACGCATCAGGAGACTTTCTACTGGGAGTCGTCACTCCTTATCGCGAACAGGCGAACCGAATTGGGGAACGTCTAAAAGGAGAATTGCCTGCACCGAACGATCCCCGCTTGCTAGTCGAAACCGCACATAAATTCCAAGGCCGCGGGGCTGGAATCGTCGTGCTATCAACGGTGCTCGATAGCGAGGATGAAGCGGCTCGAAACGAATATTACGATGACGACCGCCTAACGAATGTTGCAGTTTCGCGTGCCAAAGAGCAGCTCATCGTCGTGACAACGGGTAATGGAGTCCGGAAGAGTCGTAACATGAGAGCATTGCTTGACTATATCGAGACCTACGATCCAAGTGCGGTTACTCATTCAGAGATCGTCTCTGTATTCGATGTTCTTTATCCGACTTATAGCGCTTCACTTGAACGTTATGCCCGTGCGAAAAGTAAAGGAAAAGGAGAGTCGCCTGCTGAGAATGTTGCATTCGAGCTGTTAAAAGAGATTCTCCAAATACCGCGTTATTCTGCTTTTAAATGCCAGATGCATTTACCTCTACGCGATATCTTGCCAAACACGGAAAAGCTTGATGACGAGCAACGCGCTTTTGTCTATACCGATAGTGCGATTGACTTTGGCATCAGTTCGAAGGTCAGCTCTCGCTTGCTTCTTGCTATCGAAGTTGATGGAGTTGCTTTCCATGAAAACAATCCAAAGCAACTAAGAAGAGACAGAATGAAGGATGAAATATTAGGTCTCTATGGGGTTCCGGTTTTGCGTCTTCCAACCAATGGCTCAGGAGAAGAGAAACGTATTCGCAATGCCTTGGATGCATTGCTTGAGTAGCGTCGCAGTTCCCGAAGGCTAATGGTTGCAGATGTCGAGAAGTGAAGGACTATTCTCCTCGAAACACCCTCCACGCCCCGCGAATCAGAGGAATCTGAAGCGGCAGTCGAGCATACGCAAGTGCCTGTGCGCCCGCAGGCTTGCCTTCCTTGCGATAATCCACGGCCATCTTGATGTTCGCGGGGAAGACCGCGACATACAACGCGCTCGCGGCCAAGCCGGCCAGTCGCCTCGTCAATGGAAGCGCAAGGCCAGCGGCAATTGCCAACTCAGCCGCCCCGCTCACCAAGGTGTAGGTTCGCGCATTCCCGGGAAGGCTACGTGGCACAATCGCGTCGTAAACCTGCGGCGCCTTGAAATGCATAACTCCTGCTCCTGTGAGTAAAAGTGCATGCCAGTGTGCTGTCTTCATTAGCGCTCCTGAACCGCGGCGTCGCGCCGCAAAATGAACTCGCGGTCAGCGTGATCGCCGACCATAAATGAGTATTCGCCAACTTTGGTGAAACCGTAGCGTCCATACAGCTTTTGCGCGCCGTGGTTCTCGCTCCATACGCCAATCCATAGTGTTCGCGGCCCGTCTGCCTCGAGCCAATTCAGCGCATGTTCAAGCATCCGTGAACCGCGCCCGCCACCTTGGTATTCCCGCAGCAAATACAGGCGCTGCACTTCTCCGTCGCCCTCCTTGACCTCGGGGTGGGGCAGGTGCGCGGGGCAAACCGTCACGTAGCCGATCAAGGTGCCATCCGAGGCCTCGTCGACACGAGTGGGGGAGGGAGCGCTGTCGGCATCCAAGGAAGGCTCCTCGAAAAGCAACCAGGTCGCGCGCTTTGGATCCACAAGCTCGGAGCGAAGGACCTCGGGGGAGTAGGCCTCGTGAATGAAACGTTCAAGGTCATCGGGTGCGTAGAGGTTGCCAAAAGTCTGCGTGAAGCACGTGGACGCAAGCGTGGATAGAGCCTCTGCGTCTTCGGGTGTTGCGCGGCGCAGCATAATTCCCCCTCCTCGGGCTAGCCGATGACCATCAGTACGGCCCCGGCACACATACCAGCGATTCCCAATAAATACCGTCCCGAGACGTGCTCGCGCAACATGAGTGCCGAAAACGCAACCGTCACCAGTATTGAAAGCTTGTCGATGGGGACAATGACGGACGCGGGGCCTTCCTGGAGCGCTCGGTAGTAGCACAGCCACGAGGCGCCGGTTGCAAGCCCGGAGAGGAAAAGAAACAGATAGGTGCGCGGTGTAATTGTGGTGAGCTCAGACGCAAAGTGGCCTTTGATGCTGATAGCCGCCACAATCCATGCACCCAGGAAAACGACAGAAGTTCTCAATGCGGTGACAAGTGTTGAATCGTGGCCGTGGATTCCCAGCTTCGCAAGTGCAGCGGTAATGCCAGCGAAGAATGCTGAGCCTAAGGCGAAGAGAAGCCACGTGTTTTCAGGTTAGCGCTAGTCAGAGGCCGTGAGCTTGTCGCTTTGGGTACAGGTGTTGATTTTGTTGAAAACTGCCTTGGAGTTGCCGGGATTTTCAATCGGGTACTCGCCTGAAATTTCCTCAAAAAATTCCCGATACATTTATGAATGCAAACTGTTGCGAGTGCGCTGTTCTGCCTTCATACTGACTTTTGAAAGGACGGGTGCAGGTTGATGCATTAGCCTCAAAACCTCAGTATCCACTCATACTCAGACATGAGGAACCGACGATCGGGGAAGGCCATGCACGTTTACTCTGCGCGCGAGGATCAGGTAGATAAACTCGCTGATCTCGCGGGTGCAGCCTTCGAAAATTACCCTCTTCATACGGCGGTGAAAGGGTTACTTGCTGAACCCGAAAAATTCCCCAACTGGATTCGTGATCTTCACGCCGTCATGATCCGCGTATTCGTGCGTTATCACACGGTTTTGGTCTTAGAAGATCAGGGGAAAATTCTTGGTGTTGCGCTGCTGAACCGCCGCCCGCCAGGGCTGCTTGAGTACTTGCGCTACTGCAGGCCGCTCTTTGGGTACATGCGCTTTGATCGCTTGGTGCGTTTCTTCTCTTTTACCGAGGCCGCCGATTCAGTTGTACGCAAAGCATCGGATTTTCAGTGGTTCCTGACGGTGATCGCAGTTGATCCGGAATTTCAACACCGAGGCCTTGGCCGGCTTTTCCTTGAACGTGGGATTGAAGGATATATCCGTTCCCATGGGGGAGGCTGCCTCGCATTTATTACCTGTACCCCAAGGAATGCACACTTTTATTCGAGTGCGGGATACAGAATCGTTGGCGAGCACTCGGTGTCTTTAGACGGGAACGATGTGCCTGTGTGGTCTTTTGAGAAGGTGATCGAGTAGAGGTCTTCTGGCGCGTTCTTAATGGAGGGAAGAACGCGTTAAAGGTTTCTACAAAGAGGTTGAGGGCTTGGTATCACGTGATACCAAGCCCTCAACCTATCCTTGAGCTCTCTTACTCGTCATTGCTGCGTGGGTCCCTGTGTCCAGGGATTTGGCTGCTGGCCCTGCTGCCATTGTTGTCCTTGACCGGGCTGCTGGCCCTGCTGCGGTTGGCCGGGCTGGCCTTGCTGCCCATTCTGGGCGCCCTGACCGTTTTGAGGCTGCCACTGCTGCCCCTGTTGCTGTCCGGGGCCGTAGGGCTGCTGTGCGGGTTGTCCACCCCACTGCTGTGCCTGCTGAGCGGGCTGTCCTTGCTGCCACTGTTGCCACTGCTGGCCTTGCTGCGGTCCGGGGGCATAGGGCTGCTGTGTGGGTTGTCCGCCCCACTGCTGGCCCTGCGGTGAAGCAGGTCCGTAGGGGGTGCGAGAAGGCTGGCCGCTCTGCTGCCATTGCTGCTGAGCTGGAACCTGGCTCTGCGACTGCCATTGCTGGTTCTGCCCGGGCTGCTGGCCCTGTGTAGGTTGCTGTCCCCACTGCTGAGGAGCACCGTAAGGGGAGCCCTGAGCTTGGGCCTGCTGGCTCTGTTGCGGAGCCGGCGGAACAATACTTTGACCGCGGAAGCTCATACCCGGCTGTTGCGGCTGTTGCTGCTGTTGAGGAGGAAGCGGCTGCCCCCATTGCTGACGAGCCGCTTGCTGCTGGCTGGGAACGGGTGCATATCCCTGCTGTCCCCATTGCTGCGGTGCGGGTTGCTGCTGCTGTGGCCGTTGTCCCCACTGCTGCGGGGCAGGTTGAGGTGCGGGGGACTGGGAAGGCTGAGGAGGCTGGCTCCACTGCTGCTGCGCGTCTTGCCCAGGCTGCGATTGAGCAGCTGGCGCTTGGGTAGGTTGAGCCTGGGAAGGTTGAGCAGAAGCATTTGGTGCCGGAGCAGCTGGCGCAGGAGTCGAGGCCGCTGCAGCCGCTGGCTCTTCCACGTGAGGCTTTACCTGCACGGGTTCAGCTGTTGGCTGTAAGGAAGGTACCGATTGGTTCGGTGTTTGAGCTTCAGGCTGGGAAACCGCAGAATAGCGGGCGGGCGAAGGCTCTGACTTCGGCGCCGGAGGAATGTGCACTGCAGGTGCCTGGGGCTGTTTCTGCGGTGCAGCATCTTGCGTTGCTGACGCTTGAGACTGCGCCGTGGAGGCCTGAGTCTGAGGCTGTGCGGCCTGTTGCTGAGCAGTCGGAACGGTAGCCTGGGCAGCAGCGGCTACGGGCTGAGAAACAGCCTGAGCTGCAGGGGCTGCGGACTGAGCTGCAGGTTGAGCAGGAGTCTGGAAAGTAGCGGGAGCGGCACTCTGAGGAGCTGTGCCCAGCGGAGCCGAACCCTGAGGAATCGCACCGGGTGCGCTGCTCTGCTGACGAGCTGCCTTAGCTGCTGCCTTTGCACGCTTTCGCTCATCGCGCTCGCGACGCTTATCTTCACGAGTGCGTTTGCGCGTCGACAGAGCTGCTGCATGCGCCTGCTCATCTCCCGATGCTTGGTCAGCATTCTTGGAAGCGGAGGAAAGGCGGCGAAGAACGAAAATTACGAGTGCTCCAACCACCAGAACACCCGCTACGACGCCACCGATAATCCAGATCAGTGACGATGAGAACGAAGAAGAAGTCGGAGTCGAAGGAGCTGTGCGGTTGCGGTCAGGCGCACTTGGTTCAGGAGCGGGCTCGGGCAGCGGGCTGAGGGTAGGAATATCAGTTCCAAATTGCCCATTCACTGTGGCAGGGCCCTGATAGGAGCTCGTCTTCTTACCGTGGACTGCCACCTTTCCGGTGGGCTTTTGCCACGTCACGATCTGGTTAACCGGCGAGTATTCGTCGGTGCCACGCTTTGCGCGGTCTTCATCGTGGAACTGGGCACCTTCGGAGGCAGTATCAAGATCGAATACCAGTGGGCGGACATTGATGAAACCAATATCGCGCTGGCGGCCCAGGAAGTCAGTTTCTTTCATCAGCTGGTCTGCGGAATAGACCAAGGTGAAATCGCCCTGCTCGGTCAGCGAATAGTACTTCCCGACGGCATCTCCGCTTTCGAAGGGAGGGAAGACCGAGCATCGAGTGAAGTTATCACCCTGCGTGAATTCGATGCGATAGTCGCCATTCCCATTCGAGAAGGATTTACATTTTCCCTCATCGATTTGCTTGGAGCGGTCGTAAATGTCGAAAGCCTTGCCGACACTTCCCTTGTTATAGACGCTCAAAGTCACGGAGACAGTCAGATCTGAATTAGCTGCCTGTGCGCTCGTCGCTGTGGGGAGAACGAGCGCTCCGGCAAGCACAAGTGCGGCTGCCGTCGAGTACAAACGCTTCATTGAGACATCCTTCGAAATTGAATCAAGCTTCTGCAAGCATATCGAATTGTTTTAGTGTGGCAAAAATGCTGAAGCAGAGTGCTCAGTTAGTTGGCGGTCCGTAGGGATTTCGCGGTGAATCGCCATGAGCCCCAGGAAATTCAGTAGACGCAGAACCCGGCTTTTCGGAGCCTCCCTGAGCATCGCCTATTGCATCCGATTCGCCTTCCCATTCCGTCGCAAAAGGATTCTGGGAAGTGCGAGCAGATGATCCCATCGCGCTTGGAATAGAGGAGGAACTGAGGGGGGATGGAGCTGTGGGAGTCTTCGTCTTGGATTTAAGCTTCTGACGCCTATCGAACCATGTACGCAAGAGAATAATCACAGTTGCAGGAAATAAGATGCTGAACGTCAGAGCCAAGGCTAATCGGGTGAATGATCCTTGGGAAGAGGACGATGGTGATTGAGTCGTGGGCGAACTTGTAGCGGTTGCGCTGCGCGCGTACTGGGCGTCTTGAAGCGTCGTTGGCATGGGGACTGCGACAACCCCATTGAAGTTTTTGCGTTCGATGGTGTGGAAATTCTTCGCTTTTTCTACAATTCCCTCAGCAGCGATGGTGGGGGTGCGAATATCTGTCCACTCCACGGTACTGAAGTTAGGGTGGCTGTCATCTAGCTGAGCACCGCTGCTGGTTTTAATGAAACGCATATAAAACCCTGAAAGCGTGACGCTCTGACGTGAGACGACTGTATTTTCGGGAAGACCCAAAGACAGCTTCTCCAAGGTCAGTGGTGACGTAGCGAATGTCAACTTCCCGTCTTGGTCGATACCAACATAGGGATTCGCGTAGCGATTAAATTCCGTGTGCATCGTGCAATCGTTCGAATATGTCGCTTGAGTAAAAGTCACCGACGACCAATCCAGCGCAAGGGCAGAAGCTTGGCAGGCCTCTTCAGTCAGTGTCTTCGAGAAATCGTGCACCGTTACTTGATAGCTGACCGAATTTGGTTCACGAATTGTGAAGACTTCCTCAATTTTTACTTCGTTTTCGGCGCTATAGCCGGGGGTAGCGGTGAAAAGCGACAGAGCGATGACAGATGCACACACAGCCGCCCCAGTCTGCAGGCGGTGAAGGTGTCGGTGATAGGGGTGCATAAATTTCCTCAAGGTGAGCTGAGATCCAAGGATCTGCGAGCAGCAGTGGTCGATTTAAGCCGAAGGGCTACGCCACTCCGAATCGAAAGGATTGTGAGGTTCTTGAACGGTCGGGGTGGGTGTAGGGGGCGCCGAAGACTGAGCTTGGTAGTCGGAGGGAACAAGGATCCCCGCCTGAGTCTTATTTCGTTCTAGACCCTTCTTCAGTATCCACCACATGCACCACACGAAAAACCCCCCCAGTCCCACGCCGATTACGGGGTTGATGACCCGGTTGATCAGCCACCCAAGACTAAAGGGTGATGGCGAGCTTGCTGTAGACGAAGGAGTGTATGAGCTTGCTGTAGGTGAAGGAGTGTATGACGTCGGCGCCGCAATAGTGCGTGAATGCGGAAAATCCGTCATTTCGGTCGGCACTGGAACAGCCGTAAGTTCGTTGAAATCTTTGCGCTCAATCGGGTGGGAATAAGAAGAAGAACCTTGGATATATCCTTCGGCCCCCACGATCGAACCGAGGTCATTAATCCATCGCACCGAATCGCTCGTAGGATTGCTCTCCACAAGTTCCGAGCCTTTCGTGCCCTTTGTGATGGCCAGGTATCCGCCGGTGAAGTCAACTCGACGTTTTATCACGGAAATATCTTCGGGCAGGCCAAGGGCGAGGTCTTTGAGCTCCACAGGAGCTGCAGCAAAGGTCACCTTTCCATCCTGATCGACGCCAACGTACGGGTTTGTTGCACGCTTGAAATCCGTAGTAATTTCGCAGTCGTTGGAGTATGAATCATCTTTGAAGCGAGTCTGAGACCATTGTTGGACCATGGGAGATGCGTCGCAAGCATCTTGGGTGAGCGTCTTTGAATAGTCGATAACCGTAATGGAGTGACTGACGTTGCCGTCCGACAAAATCATGAAAAACTCTCTGATCTCCGCCTGATTGCGAACAGCATGAGCGGGCGATGCCCCGAATAAGGAAGCAGAAATCATGAGCGCACAGGCCGTAATGCTCAGCAAAATGCGGTTTCGTCTGGAAATAGATGCTCTCATGAGTAGTTCCTTAGTTTCTCGTGATTTCCTGCGACTGTGAACACGTGAGTCTGAGGTCATTCCTCCGGCGGCGCAAAACGATTGCGTCCCTCTGAGGGTTTGCTCGATGCAGCCCCGCGTGCGGAAGGAGAAGGGTGGAAAGGATCATCCGCGGCCTCGGCGGCCGACGCTGCCTCGGGAATCGAAGGAATGTCCGGGGTGATGGACGCAGGCTCCAAGGAGAAGGGATTGTGTCCAAGCGGGGTAGGGGATGGGGAGGGCTCGGGATGGGGGAGCGCTGTGGAGGCCTCGGCCTCGGTAACAGGCTGAGAACTCACATCAAAAAGATTCTCTGAGCTTGGCTGGGCAGGCGGTCGAGCTGGCTCGTAGTACTGGGGAATAGCGAGCGGCGACGGCTCTGCCTTCTTTTGCTTCTTCTTCTTCCTCTTCTTTTTGAGGGAGTCAAAGCCCCAGACAATCGCGATAAAGATGATGGCTATCGGAAGGCCACCGTATTTTTGAAGCGAACTCAAGACGGTGTCAAAAAACGAAATGACGTCAGGCGTGGAGCTTGAATTCTGCGAACTTGTTGCACGTCGCGACGCGGCTTTGGACGGAGCCGAGGTCGCTTGATTGACGGTAGTGAGGTCACTAGGAACATCAACTGGTGAAATACCCGCGCGCTCCGTGCGGCTAATCGGTTGGAAATTTGAGTGCACCTTGAGCGTGCCAATAGCTGCGACGGGAGCATTCAGTGCATCGCCGCTCCACTGAACAACGACGCCGCGATTGACGCCAGCGGAAATAACACCCTGCGATGAAATCTGGGTAACTGCGGCGTTCGGTGCGCCTAAACTGATGGAACGCGTGCCTTTGATATCTGTATCAGCAGGGAAAGAAAGATGGAGGTCCTCAGCAGTTACCGGGCGTGTGGCAAAGGTGAAATCGCCCTGTTTATTGATCGCTAGGTAGGGATTATTGCCCGTGAATTTTGCGCTAATCCTGCAATATGACTGGTTATTGTCATTTGAGAAGGTTGTTTCCGCGCCGAGGTTCGTCTGGGGAAGAGAACGACATGCCTCTTCGGTCATTGTGTGAGAGGAATCCGCGATGTTGAGCTCATAGCTGATGAATCCGATATCGCTGAAGGTGAAGCTCTCGAAAATGGTGACATTGGCATTGTCAGCAAGTGCAGGTGTCGCCATCAGGGTGGACGCACCGCCGGCAACGAGGAACGTACAGGCTGACATACCCAGCAGGCGCGCCACGCGTCGCATCAGAGTAGATCGCATATGAGTCCTTCCAAGATCGTTGCCGAGGCTGTGGCCAGTCTAGTGTGAGTGGGCCCTCCTGTGTGGGGTGAGCTTGGGGAGGACTCCAGCTGTATTCCTAGAAAACGCTCAGTTCTTTGGCGGCTCAAATGGGTTGTGCCAGCCGGTTGAAGAGGGAGAAGGCGGTTGCGTGCCAGCGGAGGGTGAACCCTGGTAGGGCGAAGTGGGTGCTGATCCCACCTGTGGGCCCATACTGGTCGGCGTATAGGTGCCTGCGGGTGTCGACGAGCCGTATGGTTGGGGGAAGGGCACTCCAGCTTGGTATGAGGTGAAACCGCCTTGGTAGAGGCCGGCCTTCTTTTTCCTCCTGCGTGAGATCAAAACTGCAGAAATCGCCACGAGAACCGCAGTGATGAATAAACAGGAGAAAAGAACCAAACGCATGCCTGGAGTTCCAAAGAGTGCGCGCCCTAGCGCCCCGGTTCCTTGGGCATTGCTAGACGGAGTCGTGACAGTGGGAGCCTGAAGATTAGCGGGCACTTCAACAGCGCTAATGCCGTTAAAGTCCTCGCGTTCTTGAGGGTGGAAACGGTCGTCGATTTCCACCGTTCCTTCGGCGGCGACCACTTCTTCAGAAACCTCATCCCAGTGAATGGTGTCGCCAGAATCATCACGACGCACTGAGGCGCCTTCGCTCACGAGCGATGTATTCAGGTTCCTCCCCGTCAAAGAAAACCGATGCGAAGAAACAACAGTATTGCTGGGAAGGCCGAGGTTGAGGTCTTCAATTTTCACAGGTTTTGCGGCGAAAGTAAGGTGTCCGCTTGAGTCAACCGCCACATAGGGATTCTTGTGTCGGTTGAAATCGGTTTCGATGCGGCAATAGTTGTAAGAAGAATTGGCTTCGAATTCGACAACCGACCACTGTTGAGCCAAGGGGACTGCCTCGCAGGCAGCTTCGGTCATGGTTTGAGTGCGGTCAAAGACCCATATCTCGTATTGGCTACGTCCGCTACCGCGTACGTAAACGCTTTCAGTAATCGAAACCTCCTGCTCTTGAGCATGAGTAGGGGAGGACAAGCCAATCATGACAAGGAATCCACACGCAAAAGCACAGGCAAGGAAAGAGTGCGCTGCCGGCCTCGGGAAAGAAAAAAGCATGAGGTGCTCCTAGAGGGAATTTCGCCAGTCGGTCGAGTACGGGTCTGGTGCCGAATCCGCGGCTTCCGCGGGACTTGCCGCTGAGGGCAGAGAAGAAGTGGGATCAGAGGGCGGCGCATAGGGGTTGTACGGCTCCGAAGACGTAGCAGGCGAGGGCGAAGCCGGAATCTGCGAGGCCGAGGCCGGCTGTGGCTCGCTGGGCGCGAGGTGGGGATCGGCGGGCACAGTGCTCTTCGGCGTGCTGGTTGAGGGGGCCTGCGATCCTGTTGAGAACGTGCTGGCAGAGGTATCTGTTCTGCTCACGCTGAAGGGGCTTGGCGTAGGGGAAGGAGCCCCGGGCTCGCTGCGGGAGGAAAGCGGTGTAGGAATACGTACTGGGAACCCGCCGCTCTGGTATTTGTTCTTGCGACGTCGGCGAGCGGAATACCTTGTTATCAACGTCGCGCCGCCAAATACGACGATCGCTGGGAGCAAGCGAATGAAGAATTGCATGAGGCCGGACATCATTCCCGAAGAGCCTGAGCTTGAACGCGCTGACGTCGAAGAAGGGGAAGGGCTGCTGGAGCTACTTGAGTTTGCTTTGACAGTAGAGGAAGCGTCTTTCAGATTTCCGGGCATATCAACGGCTTCAATACCTTGATAGGTCTTGCGTTCTTGAGTGTGGAAATCGTTGTCGACGTCGATCGTCCCCTCAGCGGCGACGACATCCTTTCCGATTTTTTTCCAGGAGACGTTATCACCTGTGCTGTCCTGGCGGGTTTCTGCTCCCTCCTTTACCCGTGTTGCGTGGAACCCTCTTCCTGAAAGGCTCACGGACTGGTAGGTGAGAGTCGTGTCCTCCGGAAGTTCAAGACCAAGGTCTTCAAGCGCGATGGGGCGAGCGGCAAAAGTTACGGTTCGATTCTGATCGACAGCTACATAGGGGTTCACATGGCGATTGAAGTCAGTTTCGATGGTGCATCGAGTTGAGGTTGGCGAGGCACTGAAGGTGACGCGAGACCACTCCAATGCCACTGGAAGAGACTCGCAGGCTTCCTTACTGATGAAGTTGGACTGCTCGATGAGCGAAAACTGGTGAGTGACACGTCCGTCAACTCGGATCCAGAAAGTCTGAGAAATACCGAAACGATGGCCTGCTGCTTGAGCTGATGGAGCATTGATTACTGGCGCGACCATCGCCAAAGCGCACATGCCGGCAAGAGAGAAGGTCGCAACTCGCTTTGTCAAAAGGAAAGACATGTCATGCTCCTATGAGGGGGTTAACTGTCGTCGGGGCGACCGCGGCTGCGCGCGGTCGCCCCGAAAAGTATTCAGAACTGAGAGCGAGCGCTGCTCAGGCCTGTGGGTATTGTCCCGGCTGCTGGCCTTGCTCAGGGTATTGACCCGCCTGGGGTTGCTGAGGTGCCTGCGGGTATTGGCCGGGTGCAGGGTACTGACCGGGCTGAGGCTGTCCTGTGGGTGCAGGGTACTGGCCCGGTGCGGGGTACTGGCCGCCCATGGGCTGGACGGGGTATTGGCCGCCTTGGGGTTGGGCCTTCTTGCGGTTGCTCATGACAACGAATGCGGCAATGCCGCCGATGACAATGATTGCCAGGACGAGCAGGAGGATTCCCCTCGAGCCGGAAGATGAGGAAGAGGAGGTGGAGTCAGGTGTTGAGGATGCGGCGGTGGTGGAGTCGGAGTCAGTTGAGGCGCTGCTTGTTGAGCCGCTCTTCGCTGTTGAGCTCGCTGTGGAAGAAGCAGCTGCCTTACCGTCCGTACTGCCCTTTACTTTGACATTAATCTTGACATTGGACCAAGTGACTGTGCCCGTCGACTTATCGATCGTGCCGCCATTATCGGCAGAACTGGGAACCAAGCCGCCAGCGAACTTCGCAGTCACCTTCCCAACGCTGTCAAATTTGTCGTTGGGGAACTCTTTAGACAGGGACTTCAACACGACATCAGACTCGGAAGTGAAGGTGAAGTTGTTTCCAGAGACCTCCAAGAACTCATCGATATCAGTTTCGTTGACCTCGGTGATTACATCACAGACGTTCACTGAGCCTTCTATGTGGAACTTGGTTTTGAGGTCCGAGTTAGTGCTTGAAATGTAGCTGCATGTTTGCTCTGTAATCAAAGTCTTCGAGCTGTCCCTGTAATGCTGGATGTAGCTCAAGTGAGTTGCAGAGGTGAAATCGTAGGTCTCATCCACGCCGAGATGCGGTTCGTCAGCGAAAGCTGGTCCTGTCGCCAACACGAGGCTGGCTGTGAGTGCTAGGGCGCCTGCTGCCCCGATCGTGCGACGCTTCATGAAAGTTCCTTTGTCTAGAGGGAAGCTTGCTCACAGAATAAGCAGTAACTAAGGTCTGTGACGAATTGAGTATCGTTTGAATAACGAAATGCTTTAAAGAAGCTGAATTGAGTGCAAAAGTGTGGTGGGTGGCGCGTATATAACGCGCCACCCACCATATGTATCACGACTATTGCTCAGGCTTGGGGGTACTGACCTGGCTGCTCTCCTTGCTCAGGAACTTGGCCCTGCTCAGGTTGCTGCGGAGCCTGCGGGTATTGATCCTGCGCGTGGGAAACACCTGGCTGGGGCTGTTCTGTCGGCGCTGGGTACTGGGCAGACTGGGTCGGCTGGGGCTGT
>ENA-OWMB01000589-OWMB01000589.1-metagenome-genome-assembly--contig:-NODE-589-length-14194-cov-5.181059_pt1 | contig 14194 bp, 10 predicted proteins | sample MGYA00245353_ERZ651112 | MGnify/ENA primary metagenome ERZ651112 (study PRJEB26857, sample SAMEA4031773) | metagenome | biome: human; feature: oral; material: saliva | place: Philippines | collected 2014...
TTGCGCTCACCTCACCTGCAAGTCCATAGTCCTTTAATGTTTCAGGTGCAACAAAGACCGCCTTTCCGACGCTCAGCATCAAAGCATTGTAGACAGACTTGTGACAGTTTGATGCCATAATCAAAGTATCTCCCTTTGATATGATGCTTAATACAGATGCTAGGATACCTGCACTGCTTCCACCAACCAGCATAAATGCTTGTTTTGCAGTATACATCGCCTTATAGCGATTCATGACCTCCCGCAAAATGCTCTCCGCCTTGAATAGGTTATCAGCTCCTTCAATCTCTGTCAGGTCTCCGTCTATCATTAAATCTACGAAGTCCTCATAGCCATTTTCTTTAAAGAAGGCTTTCCCCTTATGACCTGGCATGTGAAAGCTAGCGCGCTCACTATCGCGATGTGCTTTGATGAATTCAATTAGTCCCTTTGATTCTCTTTGCTTATCCATTTTTTCTCCCATAAAATCAATGACCCACAGCCCAAGCAATTCCACACTTAAGCCGTAGGTCATGTAAAATCTTCAAGGCTTTATTAAAGTTAAAGCAGCGGGCTTAGCGCTCGCAAAACTCCGTCAAACAAAAGTCCAAAGAAGCTTGTCTTGCAGTTTTCCTCTAGTATCTGAGTACACCTTCCTATTGTCCTGTTAAAATCCTCTTTGATGTCCCTCAAAGCACTGCATCCCACCATAAAGGTTCCACACTCAAAGTGAAGGTAGAGGCTCCTGTAGTCGAGATTTATCGTTCCTACCACTGCAAGCTTATCATCTGAGAGGAAGTTCTTAGCATGAACAAATCCCTCCTTGTATTCGTAGATTTTTACACCTGCTCTAATTAGAGGTAAATAGTAGGAACGCGTAAGCCTGAAAATTATCTTTTTGTCTGGTATTCCCGGAGTTATAAGTCTTACGTCTACGCCTCTTTTTGATGCGAGCTTGAGTGCTGTGATCATTTCGTTATCTAGAATAAGATATGGCGTATAGATATACACATAGTCCTCAGCCTGATTGATTATCTCAAGGTAAACATTTTCGCCTAGGTTTTCATCATCAAGTGGTGTATCAGAAAACGGCTGCACGATTCCGTCGCTATCAAATGGCTGTGGATGATGCACATGTGGTCTAAATTTACTGTAATCCTCCTCTGTCGGAATAAAGGAATTCCATATATTTAGGAACATAACGGTGAAGTTCCAAACAGCTAGGCCTTCTAACCTTATTCCCGTATCCTTCCAATGCCCGAAGTACTGCACCTTGTTTATGTATTCATCTGCTAAGTTGTACCCACCTGAGTGTGCAATATATCCATCTATTACAGTGATTTTTCTGTGATCTCTGTTGTTATATACCAGCGATAGCAATGGGCGAAGCGGATTGAATACGTGAACTCTTATTCCGGCATGCTCTAGTTTTGATGCAAAATTCAGCGGCAATTTACTTATACAGCCTATGTCATCGTACATAACTCTTACATCTACACCCTCTGCGACCTTTTCCTGGAGTATATCAAAGATAGAATCCCACATGTATCCCTCTTCTATTATGAAGTACTCCATGAAAATATAGTGTTTGGCACGCTTTAGATCCTCTAACATATCGACAAAAGCCTTATCCCCAAGGTCGTAGTACTTAGTCCTTGTGCCCGTCCAAGCTGGATATGGACCGTAATCTCCTATGTATTTAATTGTATCTGCGAGTCTATCGCTATATAACTCTGACAGGCAGTTTTCCTGCTTTACATCATCTCTATGTCTTGCCCTTGTCGGTTCGATTTTGTTTTTTATTCTCTTTGACGGCCTCTTATTACCAAAGAACCAGTACATAGCCGTTCCCAAAATAGGCATAATGCATATTATCATAATCCAGCCTAGCTTGTAGGCCGAGCTTTCATCTCTATATATGATAAATAGGGCTACCATTATAGCAAAGATGTTAAACACTAGCGTGATGCTTCTAGAGTAATCGCCTAAGCTCAAAACCATGATGGCCATCCATGCAAACTGAATAAGTATCAAAATTCCCATTATGGTCATGCGACTGAACACCCTGCCGAATAAACTTTTTATAAATCTCATATCCTATTGTCCTATTACCTAGCTTCAAAAACTAAAAGTCCGGAAGTCCGGACTCTTAGAAAGAAAACTATTTTTTGATAACATCAACACCCATGTATTTTCTCAATGCTTCCGGTATTACAATGCTTCCGTCAGCCTGCTGGAAATTCTCCATGATAGCTGCTACGGTTCTTCCGACTGCAAGACCTGAACCGTTCAAAGTGTGAACGAACTCTGGCTTTTCCTTACCTCTGCGGAATCTGATATTGGCACGTCTTGCCTGGTAATCCTCAAAGTTACTGCATGAAGAAATCTCAACATATCTTCCGTAGCTTGGCATCCAAACCTCAATATCGTATGTCATAGCTGATGAGAAGCCCAGATCTCCTGAGCTTAGTCTTACAACTCTATATGGGATTCCAAGACGCTTTAGAACTTCCTCTGCATCAGCAGTAAGCTTCTCTAGCTCGTCGTAAGAAGTCTCTGGATCTACGAACTTAACGAGCTCAACCTTGTTGAACTGGTGCTGGCGTATAAGACCTCTAGTATCTCTACCTGCAGAACCCGCCTCAGCTCTAAAGCAAGGGGTGTACGCTGTGTAGTAAACTGGAAGCTCTGCCTCGTCCATTATTTCGTTTGCTCTTAAGTTTGTAACCGGAACCTCTGCAGTTGGAATTAGGAAGAAGTCCTTCTGCGGAATGTAGAACATATCCTCCTCAAACTTAGGAAGCTGTCCTGTTCCTGTCATTGCATCTCTATTTACCATGAAAGGAGGAAGAATCTCCGTATATGGCTGCTCCATTGTGTGAAGGTCAAGCATGAACTGAATGCACGCTCTCTCAAGTCTAGCACCAAGACCCTTGTAAACAGTGAATCTTGTTCCACTGATCTTGCTTGCGCGACCGAAGTCTAGAATATCTAGATCCTCACCTATATCCCAGTGTGCCTTAGGCTCAAAATCGAATTCCTTAGGCTCCATAAACTTTCTAATCTCTACATTATCACTGTCATCGTTTCCGAACTGAACATCCTTATATGGAGTGTTTGGAACATTTAGTAGAGCGCTTTTTAGCTCAGCTTCGATTTCTGAGAGCTCAGCATCAAGAGCTTTGATCTCATCTGAAAGAACCTTCATCTCAGCCATGATTTCAGTCGTGTCCTCACCAGCCTTCTTTAGCTTAGGAATCTCTCTTGAAACTGTGTTCTGCTTGTTCTTCTTTACCTCAACATCAGCTAGGAGGCTTCTTCTCTTCTCATCTAGTTCCTTAACCTTTGAAATTCCAAAGTCACCCTTACCTCTAAACTCGACGCGGCTCTTAACACCTTCGTAATCTTCTCTTATCTTCTTAATATCTAGCATCTTTCTCACCTCTATAAAATATTCTTCTTGTACCTAGTGTATAGGCTTATCAAAGTTGCTACCTTTTTTTGTATCAGCTTCTGCATCTCAGATGCCTCGCTGTAGTTTCCATCATCAAGTGCGTCCTTTGCTCTTGTGAGAATGGATTTCTCGGTAATGGTGTCTTTTCCTAGCTCATGTCTAAGCTTGTCTATCTCTATCCAGTTCTTCACATCAAAATCAGAAAAATCATCATCTGAGTGAAGCTTTACACAGCTTCTAATCAAAGCCATGTTCTGTGGAATAACTCTATCGTGAAGCTCTGTCTTCCACTGTGAGATTACCTGCTCTCTATAGGAATCAAGGACCTTCTGCTTCATCACATCGCCAGCCTTGAAGATTTCTAGCTTCTCAGGGTAGTGGTCAAAAGCCTGCATGTTTTCCCAAACCGTAGCCGGTGCATGTCCAAAGAGCTTTGCTCTCTCTTCTTCAGTGTAGTCTTCAAAGACTTCCTTCTCGCTTCGGTACTCTCTATCTGTATCTAGGTAGAAGTCCTCATCGCCGTAAGCCTTTGATATAGACTTCTCAAGCTCTGCTGGAGTCTTCTCTGCATCTAGCACATGCTTTATTCCATCTATCATAGCCATGTGGCTTGCCGCAAGTACTAGATATGTGTTGCTCTTAGGGTTTGGCGCTCTAAGCTCAAATCTCGTTGCCAGCGGATTATTCATATCCCTGATAAGTCCTACGAGAACAGTTCTGTTCCTGGAAGGCTCCATCGGAGATCGTCCTAGAGAAGTAACTATACAAACAGGAGCTTCATATCCTGGTTTTAATCTTTTCAAAGAGTCAATGCTTGAGCTTACGAATGGATTAACAACCTCGTAGTTCTTTAGCAGACCCATCAAAGCGCCGTATCCGATAGGATTTAGGAACTCAGCCCTCATATCCTTAGGTGCGAATACACTTGTCATCTTACCATTCTTTAGCTTTGCTGCAAGTCCTAGGTGAGTATGTTCACCGCTTCCTGCCACGCCATCAAAAGGTTTAGCCATGAAGGTTACATCAAGTCCATGCAAGGTAAAAATATCTCTAACAATATACTTAACATGGTTTTCATTATCTGCAGCCTGCATAGCATCTGTATATGCCCAGTCAATCTCTAGCTGCTCCATAACGTGGTCGTAGTGACCGGAGTTACCCATCTGAGCCTTAACTCCTCCGACCTCCTTATGCCCCATCTCTACTCCAAAGCCATACTTATCTAGAATCATCAAAGTTTCCTCAAGCGCGGTTCTAACCTCGCCGTAGGTTCTCTTCCAGTACTGCTCCTTGAGTACCTGAGCAGTAAAGAGCTGCTCTCTATCGCCCTTATCGTCTGGCGTCTTTACCCAAAACTCTAGCTCAGTTGCACTTGTTATTACGAATTCCTCGATATCATCCATGCTATCTGCACCATCAATGTAATCAAATACATATGGATGCTCAATTAAAGACTTCTTAAGTTCTGATTTAAAATGCTTTAGTGCATCTCTAAGCATTACTCTTGATCCGCACTCGAAATTCTCGTTGTGCAAGAGGTAGGATGGAATTCTCAGAGTTCCGACAGGAAGCTCTAGCTTTCTATCGATGTTTCTGAAGTTATAGTCTACGTACCAGTTGCAATCTAGGTCAGGAATAATATCGACCTTTGCGTTGTTTAGCACTGCTATGTGCGGAAGCGCTACCGATGAACCGTCAGTCTGAACTCCGTGCTCTAGCAGCTTGTCCATGTCCTTTATGAAAAGCTCTACTGGTATCTTCTCGTCTGTATCGTGTCCACCGATATCGATACCTACAAGTGATACGAATTGAACCTCAGGATGGGCATTCAAAACCTTAATAATATTTTCCTTTGAGTGTTCGCCCTTTGGGATCGTAAAGAGCATTTTATCTACATCGAATCCCAGCATATATTTCCTCCTGAATTTTCAAGTTGTTTAGTATATCAAAATTAATTATTTGCTTTTCTTGCTATCGCTAGCATTATTATCTGAGCTATCCTGGAGGTCCTTAAGCGCCTTCTCTAGCTCTGTCATCTTCTCACCGTAAGTCTTCCAGTCGCCGCTCTTAAGTGCTTCCTGAGCCTCTTGGTACGCGCCGTTAGCCTTCTGGATATATTCCTTTACGCTCTGCTTTTCGCTTTCGCTCTTAGGTTCTGGATTATTACTGCTGATTTCGCCTTCTCCAAATAGGCTTTCTAGCGCAGCTTCAAGCGTAGGCTCATATGCAATCTTGTCCTCGTAGGCTACGATTACTCTCTTAACCTCTGGAATAGCAGAATTGGATGCCTCAAGATATATAGGCTCTATGTATAGCAGCGAGTTATTGATTGGAACCACAAACAGGCTTCCTCTGCTGTATGTTGAACCAGCTTGACTCCATAGTGAAAAGTCCTGAGAAATCTTAGTGTTCTGGTCTATCTGTGCCTCTATCTGCATAGGTCCGTAAATTGTCCTATTCTTAGGGAACCTGTAAAGCATTAGTTTTCCATAGTTTTTGCCATCGTTTCTCGTCATCAAAATACCGGTCATATTCTGCTTAGACTTTGGTGAATATGGAAGCATGCTTACAAATTCGGCCTTTTCCTCACCAGGAATTCTGGTAACTAGGTAGTTAGGCTCTGTCTTTCTTTCGCGAGTTCCGTAGATTTCGTGAGAAACCTCCCAAAGGTCCTCGTTTTGATAGAATACCTTAACGTCGTTCATGTGATACCTGCCGTAAACATCTGCCTGAATCTTAAAGAGCGAATGTGGATATCTGACATGCGACTTGAGAGATGCTGGCATCTCGTCAATATCCTTGAAGAGCTTAGGGAACATCTTCTTATAAGTCATTGCTATCGGATCGTTCTTGTCAGTGATGTAGTATTTCACATCGCCGTTATACGCATCGACAACAACCTTGATTGAGTTTCGGATATAATTTGTATTTCCTTCATCCTTGCTATAAGGCTCTGAATATGGATAGAGCGAGCTTGTCGTGTAAGCATCTATCATCCAGTAAATTTTACCATCAACAGCTACTCCATACGGATCATCTTCATAGCTTAGATAAGGCATTATCTTCTTTACCCTCTCCTCGATATTTCTGTTGATGATAATTCTTGATTCACTGTTTATATTGGAAGAAACCAGAAGCTTAAAGCTTCCTTCTCTCACTGCAAACATCAGCCTCTTCAGCGGCGTCAGCTTGATTCCGGCGCTTCCCTTATATCTCGTGTACTTATTAGACTGACCATCTGGATAATCGAACTCATCCTCATTTGTATTTATAACAATGTAGTCGCTTGAAAGCTCTCCGAAATAAATTTCTGGTCTTTTGATACTAATTTCCTTGGCACTGCTTTTAGGTGGTATATCCTTGACTACAACATCTGGCTGTCCGCTAGCAGTAATCTTGTTAACCCTTGATACTGCAAGGCCATAGCCGTGCGTATACTTGATATGTCTATTAAGCCAGGTATCGTTTATCTTCTTCTCATCGATTTCTCTGACTGAAAGATAGGTCTGTGCATACTCACCGTTCAGATAATATCTATCTACGTCAGTATCATTAAACTTATAGTACTGCCTGATGCTCTGAGTCTGATTGTAGAATTTCTCCACAGGCTCGTAGTCGTTAATTCTTATGTTTCCGACCGTCTCGTCGTTGTTTGCTATCGCACTAGCATCAAGGTCATTTGATGCAGCAAAGTCTCTGACATCGACCTTATCCGTCGCATATGCATACTGAGTAAACTCTATATTTCTTGCTAGATACTTCGATTCCTTGTTTATTTCATCAGGTGCAACTATTACATTCTGAACTAGAATCTCAGCACCGCTTCCAATCAAAATCACAGCGAGCATGATTATCGGAATCAAAACAATCTGCTTCATCATCTTCTTTGCGATGAAGAAGGCTATCGTAACTGCGCCTAGAACACAAAGCACAATCAAAACTCTATAAATCCAAAGAGTAACATTTACATCTGTGTAACCTGCTCCGTACACAACGCCTGTGTGCTTATGAAGTAAATCAAACTGCTTTAGCAGGAAGTGGAAAGCTAGCATTACGTAGAAAATGATTCCGAGAATGGATAGCTTGCCCGATGCGATGTGGAGAAGCTGTTCCATATTTGACTTAGAAACCCTGCGATCAGTCTTGTTTCTGACATTCTGCATTCTTGCATTTCGCTTGTTAGGATCAAAGATATTTGCAAATATCTTGCCTGCCTGTGTATTCTCTCCAAACGGATTAACGAAAGGTCTGCTCGAATAGCCTGCTCCAGCACCGGCATCCTCACCAGTTTGAGCTCCCGAGTATCTTCCGTCTTCTATAGGTTCAGCCTCATCTTCTTCTAAAGCATCTGGGCTGTGCATTATTATCAAAACTGCATAGTAAAAAATCGTTGCAATCACAAATAATACGACTATCCCTAAAAGCATGGTGTTAAGCCCATTTAGGAACTCGTACTTAAAAACGTAAAACGATATATCAAGCCCAAAGAGCGGATCCTTCTTGCCGAAGCTTGTGCTCTTAAGGAACTTGAGAAATTCAAACCAAAGTCCACCCACAACATACTTGGTAACCCATCCTGAGAACAGAACAGAAACAAGCAAAGTAATTATGCCAAGCCTTTTTTGGTTAGTTTCTTCGTGTGAGATTATCTTCTTGAAATAGCCTCTACGAAGTCCTGTCAAATACAGGTACATAAGGCCACTGAGCACCACAAACATAGGTATGCCAAACTTCAGCTGAGTGGTCAGCTTCTTCAGAAATACACTCACGTATCCTAGTTCATCAAACCACATCCAGTCGGTGAAGAAGTTAATAAGCGAAAAGAAGCCCCATAGTATAAAAGACACTGCGACTAAAATTACTATATTCCTAGCTCTTCTCTCTTTCTTAGGCTTTACATTTACTACGTTCTTTGGTTTTGCTGCCATCAAAAGTTACTCCCACAAATTTATCAAAATAATTAGTTGCTCATCAAAAGCGATTACTCAGCATCAGTAGCTGCAGTTACCTTAAGCTCTTTCCCCTTGTTTAGGATTGAAAGGATCTTTGTTTCTGTGCTAGTGTCTGAAGAATTAGCCTTTCCCTCAGTAATCTGCAAAATTACATAGTAGTTGCTGCCGCTATTCTTGATTTCGCCGATTTTGATATTTTTAATCTGCTGTTCTTCATCACCTTCAGCTATAGCCTTAACATGTCCATAAAGCTCTGAATCTTCATTGATAAGCTTTAGAACATCGTCAGAACCACTATTCACCTTATCTGTAAGCCCTGAATAATATCCAAGTGAAAGGTTAACGATTGCTTCGCTGAGTAGCTTTCCGCCAGAGAACTCTCCATCCTTGAATTTCTTCGCATTCTTTAGTTCACTGATGCCGTAGTCCTTTGATGTATCGAACTTTAACTTGCTGTCATACTGAACCTTGCCTATGTTCACATAGTTCTTCTTTGCCGCTGCAACTACATCCTCCATGGACTTAGTCTTCTCAGCTTTCTCTTCAGATTTCTTATGATCCTTGGAGTTGTCACTGCTTCCTGAGAACTTTTCTGTCACCCATGAGATTCCCTGTGAAATCTTATTAGCAGGTGCAGATCCCTTAGCAAATACTAAAATGCCCGAGCAGATTACAGCTATCGCAAGTATAACTATAATTATATCTAAAACGACTATCTTCCATCGTCCTGTCTTCTGTTCATTCCCTGAATCACTATCATGGACATCGTCGTTAGCAAAGATATCGCTGTAATGAAGCTTAGTTTCTTTACTATCTTCATCTCCGCTTGCATCTTCCTCCTTCTTCTCCTCATCACTGGGGGGATTCCCACTTTCTGGTTTGCTAGGAGTTTCTTCAGCCTCTGCTTCTTCGTTATCGTCATAGGTATCTTCAGCCTCAGGCTCTTCTGCTTTTTCAACTTCTTCTGCTTGAGCTTGAGTCTCAACTACACATGCTTCTTCTGCATCTTCGCTAGAAATATCACATGCTACTTCCTCTTCAGTTTCACATGCGCATGCTTCTTCCTGAATAGCAGGCTCTTCTGCTTCTTGAACAGCTTCCTCATCTTCATCCGTAGCTTCTTCGGTCTCTTCTACTTCTTCAAATTCTGATTCAGTCTCTACATCCGCCTCTTCAGTTTCAGGGGCTTCCTCGGTTTCTACTTCTGTATCTTGAGCCTCTTCAGTATTCTCTGCATCATTAACTGCTTCAGCTTCTGCTTCTTCAACTTCAGTTGCTTCAACTTCTGATTCCACTGCCACTTCAACAGGAGCTTCGGTTTCTTCAGTCACTTCTACTGTTTCTTCAGCTTCCTCAACTGGTTCCTCAAGAGGTTCCTTTGACCAAGTAGCTCTTGCCTGCTCTAGCTTTTCTTCCTTATTTGCGATTATAGCTTCAGCCTCGCTATCCTCACGGATTCTGTTACGAAGTCTCTCGTACTCTTGGTCGAGAAGAGCCTGGAATTCTTCGTTCTTTTGGTTAAAAGTGTAGAACTTATCTATGCTCTTTCTTGGCGATGATGCCGCAGCAATGCCAGCCGCAAGAGCCTCATCTATATCGACTAAGTCCTTGACTTCCTCGTGGTCCTCTGAAACCTCAACAGGAATATCAAGCTCAGCTTTTTCCTCTACCTTAGGAATAATGCTTTCGAATCTATCAGCCTTCTCTACACGCGTAGTGCTTCCTAGTTCCCAGTTGAATGAAAGCTCAGAAGCATCCTTAGCATTGTCTTCGCTCTGAATTCTGTCAAAAAGCTCATTCTCAGTCATGATTGTCTCTGTGAATGACTTCTCCTCGATGTCCTTACGCTTCTTCTCTTCTAGAACAGTGTTCCAATTGAAGTCAACATCTTCAGTCTTAGCCTTGTCCTCATCTGGGTATCCATCAAGATCCCAATTAAAAGCGCCGAAGTCAAAGTTCTTCTTTGGCTTAGGTTCTTCTTCTGCGAATCCTATGTTTATCTCTGAGACATCGATTTTGGTTCCGCAATTTCCACAGAACTTATCTCCATCAGCTAATCTTTTTCCACACTTTTTGCAATACATCATTACCTCCCGCACCTTGGCAGTTTACTTTATTTGCTTGCTCAAAAACTCTTCGGTATACACATTGCCATGCTTGTCCGTTCCACATTCTCTGCTTGCGAATTTCTTGGAAACTTCGCCGTCCTCTGCGCAGTGCACATCTCCGTCCCTATTCTTTATCAAAAGGTTCTCAAGTACATTCTCGAACCGTTTATCCTCTCCAAAGCCAGTCTCAAGTTCCAGCTTCTCCTCAGAAGCTTCTGCCTCTATCAAAGCTGATTCATTAGCCGTCTCCTCAACAGCCACCTCAGGCGCTTGCTCGGCCTTAAGGTCAGTTGTCTCTGTCTTATCTTCTACCTTCACCATATCACAGCTATTATCAGGCTCAGCCTTCTTTGCTGCCTCAACATTAGAAGCTAGACTTCCCTCTATCAAAACCTCTTGCTTTTGGTTGATTTCCTTAACTGTGCTATCAATGTCAGTCACAGTTACTTTAATCTCGGATAGTACATCCTTTCGCCTCAACGCGCTGATGATTAACTTGATTAATCCAATCAAAACAATCAATGCCAAAAGCGATAGAAGTGCTATCTCGATTTGGTATTGATACTTGATGATTATTGCGCCAATTTTTCCTATAGCATTCATGCGCTATCCTCCTAAAGATATTCTGTTCTATTATACTATAAATAGGGCGTTTTTGCAATTCTGATTGAGATGATTTGACAAGATATTTGCCCCCTTTGACAGACCCTAACCAGCTCCTCTCAAAAAAATAAAAAGCACAAGAAAATCGCCTGCAGAACAGGCGATTTCTCTAGATTGAATTTTATATGATTTGATATTTTATTAGAGGATTAAGCGAGTCCAAGATTTGCGCCTAATTCCTTGCATGTCTCAAGACCTGCATCGTCTGGAGCGTCATTGATCATGAGGCCTTCTCCACCTATAATCTGTGCTCCTGCAGCTTCCATTCTGTCTTTCCAGTCACGCATCCACTGGCCGTCTCCCCAGCCGTATGAACCGAAGATAACAATCTTCTTTCCACCTACGAACTGCTCAACTTCTTCGATGAATGGCTCAAACTCAGTCTCTTCAAGAACTTCATCTCCCATAGCAGGGCATCCAAGCGCGAATCCTTCTAGATCCTTAAGATCGCTAGCTGATACCTCTGAAACAGTCTTTACACATGAATCTTCACATGTGCTCTTTAGACCTTCGCCTATAGCCTTTGCCATTGCTTCTGTGTTTCCAGTCTGTGACCAGTATACTACCATTGACTTCTTCATAATTTTCCTCCTACTGTACAATTTGAAGCTTGTTCAAGTTTTGTTTTTTTATATCTGAAGCGGAATCGAGAAGCTCAAGTATGTCTCGTTTTCCGAAGATCAGTCTTATCGCATCTTCCTTTGCTCTATCAAAGGTTTTAAACAGTCTATTCGCTCTTTCTATATCGCTATAAACCTTCCAGTATCCGCAAAGCAGAAAGTCTCTACCATCGTTTTCAATAAAACCGACAACATCCTCAGTTGGAAAGCCCAAAAGCAAACCAAGTTCATGCGGAAAATCAATTTCCTTACGGCAATACTGACGGTAACGCTTGCTAACTGTACTCAAAATATTTTTAATGTCCAAATCAAAATATCCGAAATCCTCTAGGAGCTTGCGGACATCATCCTGATTTAGCCAATCTATAAGTTCTTCTTCTCTGTATATCAAAGCGTAGCTGTTTTCATTAAAGCTACAGAACACGAATATTTCTAATCCTGTTCCTGCAAATATCTTCTTTACCTGAGGAATCATCGCCTTTTTGACAACGATTAGGTTTGACATCTTTACCCCGGCAATGACCGGTGAACACTGAAGAGCTAACTTTGTCATAAGGTCATTCATATCAAGTCTGAATAACATTCTCTTGACTTCTTCGCACATATGCCCTCCTAGTTGAATTTATTTGTATTAGCCTATTCTCATTGTTATTTCATCAAAACTTGTTCACATATTTTATTAAGTTAGTTTAACCTAACCCTTATGGGGTTATTAGCCCGCTTCTTTTTAGGAAGCGGGCAATAATAAATGAAATATAGAGAAATCATGCAAAAACACCGGAGAAACGCTATCGCCGCCGGCATAACGGCTTGCGCGCTGAACCCTGCTTACTTGGTCCAACATGTGTATTTGCTTATCTGTGGTTAGTTTAACCTAACTAACTCCTAATGTCAACACCTTTTTAAAAATAATTTTTTATATTTTTTGTTTGATTTCAGCACAAAATGGTTATATTATGTAAGTAATTTTTTAGGAGGTAATCTTTATGAAGAAGAAAATCAACATGATAGTCGGATCAATAGGTGCATTTATAGGAGTATTTGTTTTCATAACCTATATACCTCAGATTATAGCAAATCTAAATGGTGTTAAAGGCCAGCCATGGCAACCATTAACCGCCGCCTTTTCTTGCCTCATTTGGGTAATATACGGCTGGACCAAGGAGCCTAAGAAGGATTACATTCTAATAATCCCTAACGCTGCAGGTGTGGTTTTAGGATTTTTAACATTTATTACTGCAATATAGACTTAAATGGATATTACGTCCATTTTTATACATATCTTGTTTTGCCTTAATTTTTATACTTTTTACCCAAAAGCTCTGTGTATTGACATTATGCGCATCTATGGTATACTTGTTTTTATATAAATTAAGTTAGTTAAAACTATCTATTGGATGGAGGTAATATATGAAATCTAACGAATCAACTGAGAATTATCTCGAGGCCATATTGATTCTCAGCAAGGAACATCCTGTAGTTCGTTCTGTTGATATTGCAGATTACCTTGATTTTAAGAAGTCCAGTGTTAGCGTAGCGATGAAGAAGCTTCGCGAGAACAACGACATCGAGGTTTCCGATGAGGGATATATAACTTTGACAGAGTCAGGCTTTGCTACGGCAAGAATGATATACGAAAGACACGTGCTAATTTCAAATTGGCTAATTTCAATCGGCGTCGACGAGAAGGTTGCTAGAGAGGATGCTTGCAGAGTTGAGCACGCCCTCAGCAAGGAGAGCTTTGAGATTATCAAGGAGCATGCTAAGAATGAACATCCTGACATCTACGAGGCATCTAAGTTCGAGGTAGACAGCCCTAAGAAATAACAAGCAGAACCACCCTTACCGGGTGGTTTTTATTTTGCAATGCACAGAAAAAGGGAGATTATACAGTCTCCCTTTTGTTATATTATTTCTGTAGCTTTCTTCTATATATCATGGTTCCCATAGCGCTTACGCTCGCTAGACCCATAATCATAAGCCATGCATCAAGTCCACTGTTATCACCTGTATTTGGTGCTTTAGCTTTTACACTTGCTACATTAGTCTGTGGAACGGCAGCTCCACTAGCACTTACGCTCTGAGCTGAAGTATTTTCTATCTCAACTTCTCTCATTTCACTTGCAAAGTCAGAATTCATTCCTCCATTTGCCTGCTCGTTGAATATGTAAAGCTTATCGTTTGCTTCATCAAAATCAGCAGGAAGAACAAGCTCAGCTATTCCACTTGCATTTGCGACTGCAAGCTTTCCGTAATATTTTAGATTGCCATTCTTATCCTTAATGATCGCAGAGATAAACTCATTAGCTCCTGTCTTAGCATTCTCATAGCGAATACTTAGTACATTTCCATTCTTCTTTGATGGCTTTAGTGCAAAATCACTTCTGTCATCATCCTTAAATGTGAACTTAATAGGGC